>Ga0070707_100003641_pt1 | contig 14535 bp, 10 predicted proteins | sample KBSK5502metaG_FD_65468 | JGI IMG/M metagenome (GOLD analysis project Ga0070707, IMG submission 65468) | Corn, switchgrass and miscanthus rhizosphere microbial communities from Kellogg Biological Station, Michigan, USA - KBS K5-50-2 metaG | ecosystem: Host-associated > Plants > Roots >... | reverse complement strand
ACGGCGTAAGGCACGCTGATGCCGTGACTGTGGTGGTGCAGGTCAGACTTGGCTGCGCGGCACACCGGGCACCGGGCCTCAGCAACAGGGCCGGCGCACTGTGCGCAGATCAGGTGCTCGCAGCTCATGTGGTCCCCCTTCAGGGACGTGACGTCCGCTCACTTCGACAATGTTGGACGTTCCAGGCCAGTTTCCCCCTAGACTGTCCCGTGATCAAACCGGGGCGCCATCGCGACTCGGTCCATGTTCATTATCGAGCGTTGTGATGGGCCTGTGATTCACTTCGAGAGCGTCACCAAGACGTACCCGAATCAGAGCCGTCCCGCCCTGGAGAGCGTCAACCTCGACGTAGAGAAGGGCGAGTTCGTCTTCCTGGTCGGGCCGTCGGGGTCGGGCAAGTCGACCTTTCTCCGGCTGATCCTGCGCGAGGAGCGCCCGACCGACGGCCGGATCTATGTGGCCGGACGTGATCTCGCCCGCCTCACCAACTGGAAGGTACCGCAGCTCAGGCGCAGGATTGGCTGCGTCTTCCAGGACTTCAGGCTGCTGCCGGGGAAGAGCGTCTACCAGAACATCGCGTTCGCGCTCGAGGTCATCGGCAAGCCACGCCGATTCATTCGCAAAGTCGTTCCAGAGGTCATCGATCTCGTCGGGCTTGAGGGCAAGGGCGAGCGGATGCCGGACGAGCTTTCCGGCGGTGAGCAGCAGCGGGTCGCGATGGCCAGGGCCTTCGTCAACCGCCCGATGATCCTGCTGGCGGACGAGCCGACCGGGAACATTGACCCGGCCACGTCGATCGGCATCATGAAGGTCCTTGACCGGATCAACCGGACCGGTACCACGGTCGTGATGGCCACGCACGACGCCGCGATCGTGGACTCCATGCGTAAGCGTGTTATTGAGCTCGAGTACGGCAAGGTCGTGCGCGACCAGTCGCGCGGCGTTTACGGCCAGGCCTACTAGGGGCCTTCGAGCTAGCCCGGCAGCTGCCGGACAGGCGAGGACAACCAAGGGATCAGGTACATGCGTGCGCAGTTCGTATTCGGCGAGGTGTGGATCGGCCTCAGGCGGAACCTGACGATGACGGTCGCGCTCATCGTGGTCGTCGCGATCAGCCTCTCGCTGCTCGGTACCGGCCTGCTGTTTGTCAAGCAGGTCAATCACACCAGGCAGTTGTGGCAGAGCAAGGTCGAGCTCTCGATCTTTCTGTGCGACAACAACCCGCTCAGCCCGCAGTGCACGAAGAACGGTCCGGCGACGAAGCCGCAGACCGCACAAATCCGGCAGACGTTGCTCAAGCTCCCGCAGGTCGTGAACGTCAGCTACCGGACGCAGGCGGCTAACCTCGCTCAGTTCAAAAAGGAGTTCGCCTACGACCCAGTTTTTGTCGCCTCGGTGCTGCCCGGCGACATCCCCGCCTCCTTCCAGGTGAAGCTCAAGAACGCCCAGGCTGATGCCGGGCCGGTAAAGGCAACGGTCACCGGCATGCCGGGCGTGGACTCGGTTGGCGACGACTCGTCCATCCTGACCAACTTCTACCGGCTGCTCAACGGCGCCAGGAACGCGGTCATCGTCGTGGCGATCATCCTCATCATCGCGGCCATCATGCTGGTCGCCAACACCATCAGGCTCTCGGCGTTCAACCGGCGCCGGGAGACGGCCATCATGCGACTGGTCGGCGCGTCGAACTTCTATGTCCAGCTACCGTTCCTGGTCGAGGGCATGATCGCGGGGTTGTTCGGCTGGCTCGTGGCGGTCGCGCTGCTGGCTGGCGCGAAGGCCGGGCTTGACGGCCTGCAGAATTACTTCCCGTTCCACACCCAGCTGTCCCTGAGCGACCTTGTCGAGGTCGTTCTCGTGACCATGTTCATCGGTCTGCTGCTCTGCGGCACCACCTCATTCCTGACGCTCAGGCGCTATCTGCGGGTCTGAGGGGTCAGACTTACATCGTGGCCGCAACGCAGGGCAAAAAGGCGCAGCGCTCAGGCAAGGCACAGCAGGGCAGAAAGCTAGTCGCCAGTAACCGGCGGGCACGGCACGACTACACCATCGAGGATGTAGTCGAAGCCGGCATCATGCTGACCGGAACCGAGGTCAAGTCCCTGCGGGCGGGCCGGGCAACTCTGACCGACGGATACGGCATGATCACCGACGGTGAGGCATGGCTGCACGGCGTCCACATCCCGCAGTACACCCAGGGCACGTGGACCAACCATGAGCCGCGCCGGGTCCGCAAGCTGCTCTTGCATCGCAAGGAGATCGACCGGCTGGCCCGGTCGACGGCTGAGGGCGGGCTGACGCTCATTCCACTGTCACTTTACTTTTCCGATGGAAAGGCCAAGATCGAGCTTGCCCTCGCGCGAGGCCGGCGGACGTATGACAAGCGGCAAGAACTGGCACGCAGGGACGCCACCCGAGAAGTCGAACGTGCCATGCGGCGCCGAAGGTAGGACAATGGCGACTGATGGCCGGCATGGCTAGGCGGGGCCCCCGTGGCGCCCATTCAGCCAGGCACCGGGCGGGCCGATCCCAGCCCGATGTTGCGAGTCCTGATGCGCAGACGGCTGAGGGATCCGGACCCGAGGTCGACAGCCTCGCGGATTTCTGGACGCCGTCCGAAGGTCAGGCGGAACTCATTCCGGGTTCTGCTGGCCCGGCCGGATTCGCGGGGCCGGTCGTTCACGATGTATTCGGCCAGATAGCGGAAGGTGGTCCAGGTCCGCTCGGCATGACGGCGTTCGGAACGGCCAGCGTGGGTAGGTTCGTCCCGATGGGCGAAATACAGGTCGAGCCAGACGGCGAGGGTGAGCTCGCTGCCGGCGAGCCAGGGCCGTTCGCGGCAGCGGAGCCAGTCGGCCAGGACGGTTCTGCCAGCGGACTGCCCGGCACCGACGCTTTTCCGGCCGGGCCCCCCGGTATTCCTGGGCAGCCGAACTCATCCGATCGATCCCCCGCGCCGGGTGCCGGCAGTCGGTCGGCCGGCTTCGGTCGGCCCGTCGGTTTCGGTCGGCCCGCGTGGTTCCCGCCCGGCCGAACAGGCGACAGGCGCGCGACGCCTGGACGCGCAGGCCGGGCCGGACTTTCGCGGCAGACCGTGCCCGACGCACTCGGGGCGCGGTTGGCTGGCCTCGCGCGCTTGAAGCCCGCGCCCCGCCCCGCGCGTGCGCGGTCTGGCCCGCCGCCGGCGCCCCCAGCGTCCGGCCCACGGCCGGGGCCCCCGACGTCTGGCCCGCGGCCCGCGGCTCCGGGGTCTGCCTCGCGCCGCGCGCCTGCGGGGTCTGGCCCGTGGCCGGCGCCTGCCGGGTCTGGCCCAAGGCCGGCGCCTGCGGGGTCTGCCCCTCGCCCGGCGCCTGCGGGGTCTGCCCCTCGCCCCGCGCCTGCGGGGTCTGCCCCTCGCCCCGCGCCTGCGGGGTCTGCCCCTCGCCCCGCGCCTCCTGCGCCGTTGCGGCGCTTCGCGCCCGGCCGCGGGCCAGGCTCCGCACCGCCGAGGCCCGGTCCGGGGCCCGGTCGGCGGCCCGGCCCGCCGCGGTCCAGGCCTGCCAATCGGCCCAGAAAACGCATTCTCCGATCGAGGAGTGCCCGAATCCGCATCGGGTCGCTGGTCTGCGCGGCCGCAGTCGTGGTCATCGCCGGGGTGACCGGCGTCGGCCAGTCCGACCCATCGGTGGCCGCGAGCGTGAGGGACTTCCTGTTGGCCTGGGAGTCCGGCAACTACGCCGCCGCCGCCGCACTCACCACGGGTCAGCCTGCCAGCGTGACCCACAGCCTGAGGAGCGCGTACCGCCAGCTCGGAGCGCAAGGACTCGTGCTAGGCATGGGTCCGATCACCGTGCATGGAAACACGGCCTCGGCTTACTTCAACGCTTCAATTGACCTGGGCAGGGGCGGCCCGCCATGGACGTACCAGGGCCACTTCACGCTCCGCCGACACGGCAGCGGGTGGCTCGTGGCGTGGTCGCCTGCGGTTATCGTCCCGGGACTCGGCGTCGGTGACCGGCTGGCCGTCCTTACGACCGTGCCGGGACGAGCGCCGCTGCTAGACTCCTCCGGCAGCCCGTTGATCCCGCGCTCCCCGACAGTAGACGTCGGCGTCAGGCCCGGCAGGGTCGCGAATCCGATCGCGACGGCCACGAAGCTCGCCAAGGTCACGGGACTGGCTTCGGCGCAAGCGGACCAGATGGTCGGCCAGATTCGCGCCGCTCCGCTGAACGCGTTCCTCGAGCTGATCCAGCTGTCTCCGCGCAGGTTCGCGCACCTGAGCGCGGCGCTTGGAAAAGTGCCTGACCTGACCCACCGGTGGGTCAGCAAGCGGCTATTCCGCAGCGCGGTGCCGGACATTACCGGCCAGGTCGGAACCGAAGCGGCCAAGCAACTGGTGCGGGACGGCGATCCGTACCGGCCGGGGACCACCGCGGGCCTGTCCGGCCTGCAGCAGGCCTACCAGGCAACGCTCGCGGGAACCCCGACGACCGAGGTCGTGGTGCAAAGCGAGTCGGGTCGCCGGTTCAAGGTGCTCAAGCGCTGGAAGGGTCATCCAGGGACGACCGTGAAGACCACCATCGACCTGGCTGTTCAGGAGGCAGCCAGGCGGGCGATGAGCGGCCTCGGGTTCTCTGCCGCGGTCGTCGCCATCCAGGCGAGCACTGGCCGGATCCTGGCCGTGGCCGAACACCAGGCAGGCGGAATGCCGCGGGTCGACCCGCTGGGCGGGCAGTACCAGCCCGGCCAGGCTTTCACGATCGTGCCTACGGCGGCCCTCCTGTCTAAGGAGCGGACTTTCGGCGCGAACTCTCAAATCCCGTGTTATCAGACGAGCGCGGTCGGCGGACAGAACTTTGTCAACATCCCTCCGGTGCCCAGGCTCGGTAAGCCACGGTTCAGCGTCGACTTCGCCCATGCCTGCGGCACCGCCTTCACCGAGCTGGCCCGGCTGTTGAATCCGACCGAGCTCTCCACCGCGGCCGGGCAGTTTGGCATCGGCGTCCCATGGCGGCTGCCGCTACAGCCTTCGCCATTCATCGGCAGCATCCAGAAGCCAGGTAGCTTGGGCGAGACGGCCGCCGACTCGATCGGCACTGGCACGGTGCTGATCAGCCCTCTGGATATGGCGCTTGCTGCGGGAGTCGTGGAGTCGGGATCCTGGCACCGGCCGTCCATTGTGACCCGCCCGTCAGGTCCGACACTGACGTCGGGCGATAAGTTGCCCGTCAGGTTCACAGGCCATGTCATCAGCCAGCTGCAACAGCTGATGGCCGGCACGGTGAAATCGGGCGTGGCCCAGGCGGCCCGGTTGTCTGGCGAGACGCTGTACGGTCAGGTGGGCACGGCACCGCTGGTGGGGCACCCCAAGATGCAATCCGTCTGGTTTGTCGGGTTCCGCGGCGGCGTGGCGTTCGCAGTCGTTGCGCTCTCGCAATCCGCCACGTTTGACCCCGCCGTCCTGGTGGCCCGTGACTTCGCCGAGCAGCTCACGGCCCACTCTCTTAATTCCGGGTAAGTTCCAGGCTGCCGACGGGTCGCCTCCTCTTCCTGGTCGGCGATCTCAGGACGTGAAGTGCTTAACTGGGGGTGTCGCGGTTTTCTTCATGGCGGAGTCCGGACGAGATTTGTCATCGAAATTCGTCACGGGGAGCAACCACGCCACCACACTGTGGCGTCTTAGTTAGTGAGGCTGGTCTGCCGCTTGGGGGGTTGCGGCCCAGCCGTCGTGATGAGAACCGGGCCTCATCTCGGGGGAGGCCCGGGCCATTGAGACCGGCCCCGACCCTGCCGGTCATAACCCCTGCGGGCGCATCTTCGGCCACCGCCAGCACCCGCAGGGGTTTCTCATGCCCTGGCGTGCATGTCTCCGTCGCCTGACCCTCCCGCAGCTCCCGCAGCTCCCGCTCCTCGCGCCCTGCGCGCTCCGCCCGCCCCACGTGCTCCGCCCGCCGCACGCTGTCCGGAATGTCGCAGGGCGCGCTGATGTTCTACCTACGCTGAGATTCGCCTTGGCCGCGGGTTGGTTGCCGCCGCGCGCCAGTGAGTATGATCAGTGAAAACTGCATAGGGGGTGACTGGTTTCGACTTCGGTAGTTGATCCAGGGGAAGCGGGCCGAGGGTTGCGGTGATGACCTCGCAAATCCTGTTGCCGCAAATGATAAGTGCCAAGTCAACGCGCACTAGTCTCGCCCTCGCTGCCTAAGCGAGCTTCGAGACCGTCAGTCCGGGAGTTCCTCCGACCCGGTGCCTGGCGTCAGCTAGGAGGATCCACCGTTTAGCCCGGTCGCGGGGCTAATCGGGACATTTAACAGCGACTGAGCCCGCTCGGCGGCTTGCCTGTGTGACCGCCGGGGCTGAGAAACGCAGAACAGGCTGCGCCCGGAGAAGCCCTGGTGAGGTACTGAAGGACGCGGGTTCGATTCCCGCCACCTCCAAGAGTGCTCAAGTTGCGGCTTGAGCATTGTTGGAGGTGCATCACGTCACTTCCCGTAGGGCTTCACGATTGTGCTCCCGTCGGTTGTCGCCCTGTAAGCCGTTGCGGTGGTGGACCGACTCTCCGGGCAGCAGGCACTGGCCGAGGATCTCGTTTGTCACGAGGACGTGCTCGAACACATAGCGACCGGAGCCCGAACCTCGGACGGCCCGGTGGCAGCGCCATGGCCTTCCCAGCGTTATGACGAGTCTCTCACCACCCCTTTCGGGGCGCCCCGGGGCGACATCGGATCTGCTGCAGGCATTCTGGCGCCCGGTATGTTGCATTTGTCGAGCGCCAACGGATCCAAAATCGGGAGGACGACCTTCGGGCGCGGGTGAGCGAGGCCGACGACAAAACGGGTATATAGGTAAAAACGTTAAATTGAGTCTGGGTTTCTGGTCCGCGTCGGGCAGGATGGTCGATTGTGCTGCTGACGATCACGACCACCGCTTGGTCGGCTGCCGGTACGGCGCCTGCTGCCGGCGCCAGCGGCCACGACGCCCACGGCCACGGCGCCCACGGCCACGGCGGCGGTGCGAGCCCGGCCACCGACCTCGGGTTCCTGCTGCACAAGAACCCTGGGCGGGTTCAGGCGTTCGAAGTCTCTGGCGGGACCGCGCATGTCTTCTACCCCGAGGCGACTCCGACGAGGTGTACGGGCGCGTTGCTGCTGGAAACCGATCCTGTTGGCCTGGTGCGCGGGCGTCGCGGGCCGGACGGCGGCGAGGGCTTCAGCCTCGGGCAGTACGTCAACGACCGGCCCTACGCCGCGTCGAGCCTGCTCGCGGTCGCGATGTCGCGAGTATTCAAGACTGCGATGACCGGGCGTTGCCAGGCCAGACCCGAGCTGGCGGCGAGCGCGATCCCGCTCGAGCTCGGTGTGCCCGTGCTGCCCTGCCGCGGTGGTCCTGACCTGGCCAGGCGGCTGTTCGAGCCGCTCGGCTGGCAGGTTGCGGCCGCGCCGATCGCACTGGACGAGGCGTTCCCGGCCTGGGGCGACTCGCGTTACCTCGACCTGCGTCTGTCCGGCCGGATGCGGCTGGCCGACGCGCTCAACCACCTCTACGTGCTGCTCCCGGTTCTCGATGACAGCAAGCATTACTGGGTCAGCACGGACGAGGTCGACAAGCTGGTCAGAGCGGGTGGCGGCTGGCTCGCCGGGCATCCGGAGAAGGCACTCATCACCCGCCGCTACCTGGCGCACCGGACGAGTCTGTACCAGTCGGCGCTGGCCAGGCTGGCCGAGGTCGACGACGCCGAACCCGAGTCGTTCGACAACGCGGTCCCGGGGGACCAGGGAGGGGACCAGGGCCAGGATCAGGACGAGGAGGCCGAGAACGGCGTGGCGGAGCAGCTGGTACCGCTCGCCGAGCAGCGCAGGGGCGCGGTGCTTGCTGTTCTGCGAGCGGCGGGTGCGCACCGAGTAGCCGACGTCGGCTGTGGCGAGGGTGAGCTGACCGCCGCTCTTCTCGCCGACCAGGCATTCAGCGAGGTCATTGCTGCTGACGTCTCATCGCGGGCGCTCGATATCGCCGAGCGGCGGCTACGGCTCGACCAGATGCCGCCGCGCCAGCGCGAGCGGATCAGGCTGCTCCAGTCGTCGCTGACCTACCGGGACCAGCGGCTGGCTGGCCTCGACGCACTCGTGCTGATGGAGGTGATCGAGCACATCGACCTGCTGCGACTGTCCGCTGTTGAGCGTACGGTCTTCGCGGACGCGGCACCCGAGCATGTCGTGGTCACGACGCCGAACAGCGAGTACAACGTCAAGTTCGAGTTCCTGCCGCCGGGCGCGATGCGTCATCGCGATCACCGCTTCGAGTGGACCCGCGGCGAGTTCGCCGCTTGGGCCCAACGGGTGGCTGGCGAGCGCGGCTACGACGTCAGGTTCCTGCCGGTGGGCCCGGAGGATCCGCAGGTCGGGCCGCCGACCCAGATGGCGGTCTTCACCCGAGTGCAACCGCGACCTGAGCGGGCGAGCGTATGACAGGCGGGCGCGTGATCGACATACCCGAGCTGAGCCTCGTCGTGCTCATCGGCGCGAGCGGCTCAGGAAAGTCGACGTTCGCCCGCGCGCACTTCGCGCCGACCGAGGTGATCTCCAGCGACTTCTGCCGGGGGCTCGTCGCTGACGACGAGAACGACCAGTCAGCCAGCCGAGACGCGTTCGATGTCTTGCACTTCATCGCGTCGAAACGGCTCGCGGCCGGCCGGCTCACCGTCATCGACGCGACCAACGTGCAGCAGGACAGCCGCAAGCAGCTGCTCAGGCTGGCGCAAGAGCAGGACGTCCTCCCCGTCGCCATCGTGTTTGACCTGCCCGAGCGGATCTGCGTCAGCCGGAACGCCACGAGGCCCGACCGGCCCTTCGGGGCGCAGGTGATCCGCCGCCAGCGCGATCAGCTGCGGCGCGGGCTGCGCGGGCTGCAGAAGGAAGGCTTCAGGCGGGTGCACGTCCTTACGTCGGAAGCCGAGGTCAGCGCGGCGCTCGTGACAAGGACGAGGCTCTTCAACGACCTGCGGGACCAGACCGGTCCGTTCGATGTCATCGGCGATGTCCACGGCTGCCGGGCAGAGCTCGAGACGCTCCTTGCCGACCTCGGCTATGACCTGTCGCGCGATGCGGAAGGGCGGCCCGCCGGGGCCCGGCACCCGAGCGGGCGCCGGGCGGTCTTCCTCGGCGACCTGGTCGACCGCGGACCCGATACCCCTGCCGTGCTCCGCCTGGTCATGGGCATGGCCGCCGCCGGCGACGCGCTCTGCGTGCCCGGCAACCACGAGGCCAAGCTGCTCCGGGTGCTGCGCGGTCGCAACGTCCAGGTGTCGCACGGGCTGGCCGAGTCGCTGGCTCAGCTCGATGCGGAGCCGGACGGGTTCAGGGCCGAGGTCGAGTCGTTCCTCGACGGGCTGATCTCGCACTATGTGCTGGATGGCGGGAAGCTCGTGGTCAGCCACGCTGGCCTGACCGAGCGGTTCCAGGGCCGGGCATCTGCCCGGGTACGCTCGTTCTGCCTGTATGGCGAGACGACCGGCGAGACCGACGAGTTCGGGCTGCCTGTTCGCTACCCCTGGGCCAGCGAGTACCGCGGCAAGGCGATGGTGCTGTACGGCCACACCCCGGTGCCCGCGCCTGAGTGGGTGAACGGGACGCTGTGCCTCGACACCGGCTGCGTGTTCGGCGGCCGGCTGACCGCACTGCGCTATCCCGAGCGCGAGCTGGTCTCGGTACCGGCCGCCCGGGTCTACTACGAGCCAGCCCGGCCCTTCCCCGCTTCCAGCGCAGCAGCCGCCGCGGGAGGTCCCGGTGCGGAGTCGACGCCGGCAGCCAGTCTGACCGCGGGCCGTGATCCCGGCCTGCTCGACCTCGGCGATGTCACCGGTCGCCGCACGCTGCAAACATCGCGGGCTGGCCGGATCACGGTCAGGGAGCACAACGCGGCCGCGGCGCTGGAGGTGATGAGCAGGTTCGCGATCGACCCGCGCTGGATTATTTACCTACCGCCGACGATGAGTCCGGTTGCGACCTCGGTCAGGCCAGGACTGCTCGAGCATCCTGACCAGGCGTTCGACGCGTATCGCTCCGAGGGCGTGGATGCGGTCGTGTGCGAAGAGAAGCACATGGGCTCCCGCGCGGTCGCGCTGGTCTGCCGGGACGCCGATACCGCGCTCAGTCGCTTCGGCGCGGTAGCCGCCGAGACCGGCTCAGTCTGGACCCGGACCGGGCGGTCGTTCTTCGGACCAGGGCTGACCGAGCAGTTGCTTGCCAGGCTCCGCGCCGCCGCCACGGCGGCTGGCCTGTTCGACGAGCTCGACACCGGCTGGCTGCTGCTCGATGCCGAGCTCATGCCGTGGAGCGTCAAGGCGGAGGACCTGCTCAGGACGCAGTACGCGGCGGTAGGAGCGGCGGCACGCGGTGCGCTGCCGGCGGCAGTCCGCGCTCTTGAGCAAGCCGCCGCCGCAGGCCTCGATGTCGCAGCGCTGCTCGAGCGCACCAAGGCACGAGAGGTGAACGCCACCGCGTTCAGCGCCGCCTACCGACGGTACTGCTGGCCCACCGACGGGCTCGATGGCGTCAGGATCGCCCCGTTCCAGCTCCTCGCGACGGACGGCTCGACCTACTCCGACCGGCCGCATTCCTGGCATCTGGCCATCGCCGACCGGCTGGCTGACGCCGATCCCGGGTTGATCGCGCCGAACCGCCGGATGTTGGCCGATACCACCGATCCGGCTTCGACCGCCGCCGCGACTTCGTGGTGGGAGAAGATGACCGCCGCTGGCGGTGAGGGGATCGTGGTCAAGCCCGCCGCGAACCTGGTCCGGGGCAGGCGGGGGCTGGTCCAGCCTGGCCTGAAGGTGCGCGGGCCTGATTACCTGCGGATCATCTATGGCCCTGACTACGCTGAGCCCGCCAATCTGGACCGGCTGCGCACGCGCGGGCTCGGCCACAAGCGATCGCTGGCCTCGCGCGAGTACGCTCTCGGCCTCGAGGCACTCGACCGAGCCGCGCGGGGCGAGCCGCTCTGGCGGGTGCATGAATGCGTCTTCGCGGTTCTTGCGCTGGAATCCGAACCCGTCGATCCGCGCCTGTGAGCAGCCGGGCGGCGGGCCGTCATGATCACGGAATCCTGTCCGCTCGCTCCGCCGACTAGTTTCCGCGATCACGCGACCATGGCGCTCGGGTGCGGCTGCGCGGGCGCCGGCAAGACGGGGGCCGGGCGATTGTGTTGAAATAAGGCTTAGTGCGCGTCTACTGCCGACCGAACCGGAGTGGGACATGAGTAACGATCTGCCAACCAGGGAGGGTTATCTGTCTTTCGCCGGTTACCGGACCTGGTACCGGGTGACGGGGGAGTCCGAAGAGCCGGGGAAGTTCCCGCTGCTCTGCCTGCACGGGGGGCCGGGCGCGACCTGGCATCACATGGAGCCGTATCAGGATCTGGCTGGTGACGGCCGCCGCGTCATCTGCTACGACCAGCTCGGCTGCGGGAACTCGGCCATCAGCGAGCCGCACGACACCTCGATGTGGACCACTGAGCTGTTCCTGGCCGAGGTCGCCGCGGTCCGCGAGGGACTTGGCTTGGATCGCTGCCATGTGCTGGGTCACTCCTGGGGCGGCATGCTCGGGATGGCGTACGCGATCACCAAGCCTGCCGGGCTGGTCAGCCTGCTGGTCGAGTCCTCGCCGGCCAGCGTTCCGTTCTGGCTGACTGAACTGGCCAGGCTGCGCGCCGAACTGCCGCCGCCCATAGACGAGGTGCTCAGGCGGCACGAGGCAGCCGGCACGACGGACAGCGACGAGTACCAGACCACCATGATCGCCTTCTACGACCGGCACGTGTGCCGGGTGCGGCCCTACCCCGACTGGCTGGACCGCTGTTTCGCGGGTCTCGCCGCGAACCCCGAGGTGTACCACACGATGAACGGGCCCAGCGAGTTCCACGTGATCGGGCCGCTGAAGGACTTCGACGTCACCGCAGAGCTCGGCTCGATCGAGGCGCCCACGCTGCTGTTCTGCGGCGAGTTCGACGAGGTGACCCCTGCGACGGTGGCCCAGGCACACGACGCAATCCCGGCATCACAGTTCGTCGTCCTTCCCGGCTGCTCACACATGGGCCAAGCCGAGCGGCCCGACCTGACCCTCGGGCTGGCCCGCGGCTGGCTGGCCGGCGTGGAGTCATCGCTGCGGCGACCGGTCGTCGGGTAGCTGGCCGACGGGCCGTGGAGCGGTCGGAACACCGCCAACGTGGCATAACACGGCCGCGTAAGCTGTTATCGCCTTTCGCGGTATCAGCACGACGACTGGAGCGCCGACGTGACCGTGCACGACATTGATCTTCAGACTCTGAGCGGGGATCGGGCCACTCTCGGCGATTTTGCCGGATCGGCGATACTCGTCGTCAATGTGGCATCCAAGTGCGGGCTGACGCCGCAGTACGAGGGCCTGCAGCGTCTCCACGACAGGTTCGTTGAGCACGGGTTTACCGTGGCCGGCTTCCCGTGCAATCAGTTCGGCGAGCAAGAGCCCGGCACGCCGGAGGAGATCACCGAGTTTTGCTCGGTGAACTACGGGGTCACCTTCCCGCTGTTCGCCAAGATCGACGTCAACGGGCCCGGGCGGCATCCGCTGTACGCGGAGCTGACCGAGGTCGCTGATGCCGACGGCGAAGCCGGCGACATCCAGTGGAACTTTGAGAAATTTCTGATCGGGCGCGACGGCAGGGTGCTGCGGAGGTTCCGGCCGCTGACCGATCCCGAGGCGCCCGAGCTCGTCAGCGCACTCGAGGAGAGCCTGGCGCGATAGCGGGGGCAACTCAGGCGAGCCGCCCGGGGCCGCGCTTGACTATCTGGTCGGCGATGATGGCGCGCTGGACCTCGCTGGTTCCCTCCCAGATCCGCTCAACTCTGAGCTCGCGGAAGAACCTCTCTGCCGCGTACTCGCGCATGTAACCGCGGCCGCCGAAGACCTGGACCGCGCGGTCGGCGACCCGGCCAGCCATCTCGGCCGCGTACAGCTTGGCCATCGAGCACTGCGCGTGCTGCACCTTGACGTCGACTGCTGCGTCGATGCCACGCGCCGTCTCGTAGGTCAGCGACCTGGCCGCGAACAGCTCGGTCAGGCTGTCGGCCAGCATCGCCTGGACCGCTCCGAACTGCGCGATGGGCCGGCCGGAGACGACGCGTTCGGCCGCGAACGATGTCATCTCGGCGATCAGCCGATCCGCCGCCCCCAGGCACCGGGCCGCGACCATGAGCCGCTCGAACCTGAACCACTCATAGGCGAAGCTCATCCCGTCGCCCTCGGCCCCGACCAGCTGGGCCGCCGGGACCCGCACGTCCTCGAACGCCACGATCGGGTGCTGATGCGCCTGGCCGAGGGTGTGCATGTAGGCGGGCGTCCTAACGATCCGCACGCCAGGCGTCGGCAGGTCGACTAGAAACATGGCGTGCTCGCCCATGTGCTGGCCGCTGGTCAGCTTGCCCTGGAAGAACGCGTAATCGGCGGCGTTGAACGAGGTCACGTGCCATTTCACGCCGTTCAGCACGTAGTCGTCGCCGTCCCTGCTGGCCGTGGCCTTGATCGCGTCGACGTCCGATCCGGCGCCCTCTTCGGTGATGGCATAGCACTCGCTCCGCTCGCCGCGCGCGGACGGCTTGACATACCGCTCCATCTGGTCGGCCGTGGCGACGTCCGGCAGCCAGGACGGCGGCGTGGCGACCACCCACGCCAGCGCGTTGGTCACCCGGCCAACCTGCTCCTGGATCAGGACCTGCTGGAGCGATGTACACCCGCCGCCGCCGACGGACTTCGGCATGTTCGACGCGTACAGCCCGAGCTCGATCGCCCTCGCCTTATGCTTGGCCTCCTGCTCCGCCGGAACCTCGCCGTCGGCCAACTCGACACCAGCTTCAAGGGGGATCAGCTGGTCGGCGAAGGAGCGCGCGCGGGCCTGGATATCGAGGTCTTGCTCTGACAGGCTGTACATCGGTCCCCTTCCAGCCCGGGTGTCACCCACGGCCGATGTCAGCCTGGGCCTGGTATCAACCAGTCTTGACTGAACGTTCAGTCTATGTCAGCATCGGCGGCATGCCAATGGACTCGACAGCAGACGCGGTCGTCGTCGGCGGCGGAACAATCGGTGCCTGGTGTGCCTACTTCCTGCGCACCTCAGGTGTTGACAGGGTCATTCTGCTGGAGAAAGACAGGCTCGGCCAGGGTGCGAGCAGCAGGGCGGCAGGGGTTGTCAGGACTCAGGGCGGCACAGCCTGGGCGGTCCAGCTGGGGGAGTGGTCGCGCCGGTTCTACCTGAGCCAGGCCGAGATGCTCGGCATCGACTCTGGCTTTACCCCGCAGGGGTACATGCTGCCGTGCTTTTCGCCCGCGGAGGTCACCGCGGCGGACGAGCGGATGGCCATGCAGAAGTCCATCGGCATTGATGTCCGCTGGCTGGAGCCGGCTGAGTTCGACCGGATGAACCCGGCGATGGCGCCTGGCCTCACCCTCGGCGCGACGTACTGCGCGGAGGACGGCTACCTGCATCCGCCGCGCAACGTGACCGCCTACGCGCACGCGCTCGCGG
>Ga0070707_100003639_pt1 | contig 14537 bp, 10 predicted proteins | sample KBSK5502metaG_FD_65468 | JGI IMG/M metagenome (GOLD analysis project Ga0070707, IMG submission 65468) | Corn, switchgrass and miscanthus rhizosphere microbial communities from Kellogg Biological Station, Michigan, USA - KBS K5-50-2 metaG | ecosystem: Host-associated > Plants > Roots >... | reverse complement strand
TGTGCAATCTGCAGAGCCGGATTGTGCGCATCACGGGCGCCGATGATGATCTCAAAGTCGGGATAATCCTGCTGGAAGAAGCTCTCAAGGTTCTCGGACAAGCGTGGTTCCGTGCCGTGTACTGGCTTGAGCACCGTTACCGACGGCAGAGAAGATTCGGGTGTGGAGTTAACCACCAACTTGGCTGCAGCAGCAATGCGGCGGTAACGCAGCGCGGCCACAAGTACCATCCCAAGGAAAACCGTGGAGCAGATAATGCCAAGGATGGCGAGCGCCAGCAACCCGCGCCAAATCCATGCTGTCGTCATAAGTCCAGGAACAAAGACGTGTGAAGTCACGACACGAATTATGCTTTTGTGAATCACAAGCTTGTGTGATTACTGGTGCAGCTGAGCCAGATCAAAAGAAGACCTCCCGCAATTAGAGACTCGGTTCCTGGTTAGTGAGGATAAACTTGCCACCGCTGCGCGCCAGGATGTAGAACTTTGCCCCTTGCAGTTCCTCGGGTCGCTCTTGGTCAGTCCACAAAAAAATACGCCTGGGGCCTGCCCACAAAGCCACAAAACTATCTTGGGTTTCAAAAACAGGCGGCGCGTCTGGGAAACGCGAGCCATACCACAAATTGCCTGTTGGGACGTGGAGAACGCGCAAAGGAATACCCGTGTAAAAATTTAAACTCGAGGCATTCTCATATTCGCCATCTACGACAATTATGTCCCGCGGGTTGTAGTGCTGTTGAATGCTCTGCGCGAGTTGCTTCGAAGAAAGAATCGGGGAAAACGTCACGAAGGCCGAATGCACGCATGCCAGTACTACAACCATCATGAGTGCCAGCGCCAGATTCCCCTGGACCGGACGCCCATGCCGCCGGAAAAACCAGTTCAAGCCAGTCCCCAGTAAGAAGGAAATGGAAAATCCCAGTAACGGAATGCGGAATGCGCCCATCGCCTGCGGTGTCAAATCGAGGAAGTGGCCGAAGGACAGGGCATAATCCTGCGGGTTTTTCTTGAGGAGATCAGCCAGGTCGGTCCTTGGTACCGCAGGCTTGGAAAACATCAGCAGAGCGGTCCCGATCACAAATGCAGTTGCACCGATTGCGAAGAGGACTATCGAGGAAATTCTGCCCGCTCGGCGCTCCCGGCTTTGAGCCCCCGCGTTGGCCTCTCGTTGAAGCCAGCCCCCGACCAGCAGTGCCACGCCCGGCAGCGCCGGAATCGTGTAGTACTCCTGGCGCGTGGAGAAGCTGAAGAAGACGACAATCACCGCTACCCAGAGAGCGAACAGCAGATTCGCCCTGTTTCGCGCATCGAGGTGCGATCTCAACTCTTGCCGGCGGGCGGGGACCTCTCTCAACGCTTGTGGCAAAAACGCACTCCAGGGCAGCAGCCATAAAAGCAGCAACCCCCAGAAGATCAGAAGGGGGACTGTGTCGTAGTCGCGAGGCACGCGCTTGTTCAAATAACGCAGGAAGTGCTCGTTGACGAAGTAAAACCATAGGAAGCCACGCACGTTGCCTTGTGTAGGGTTCCGCAAAGACGCCAGAATGTGCCAGGGAGCCGCGATTAAAAAGAAAACCAGGGTGCTGGAGAAAAGCCTCAGTCTTAGAATGTGCCCTAGTCTGCCGGTAAGAATCAGGTACAACCCGATCACAGCCGCGGGAAATACCAGGCCGATCAGACCTTTCGTGAGTACGTTTAGCGCGCAGGTTGCCGCAAAGCCCCAGCAGATCAAGCGCGAAGGCTGGTGCTCTTCGAGTGATCGCAGAAAGAAGTGGAAACCCAAAGTGAGCCATAGGCCTACTAGCACGTCTGGAATGAGAAACCTGGTAAAAATATATGGGCCAAAAGCTGTCCCGAGCACGAGTGCCGAGTGGAACCCGCCGGCCTCTCCATAGGATCGCTTACCCACGACATAAGTGGCCAGCAATAGTGCCAGGACTCCCAGCGTGAGCGGCAGACGCGTAGACCATTCGCTGACACCAAACAGGCCATAGCTGAGTGCGACGGCCCAGTACATCAGTGGCGCCTTCTCCAGATAGCGAACGCCATTCGCATGCAGAGTCACCCAGTCATGCCGTATCAGCATCTCGCGCGCTGCTTCGGCATGCACCGTGTCGGCATCATCCAGCAGCGCCGGAGTGAACATTCCTGTGGCGTAAATGGCGAGCCAAAAGAGAGTAATGATCAGCAGCGAGCTACTGTGACGCAAATGGAATGCGGTGGAAGGCTTCAGGGACGAAATGTCGGCACTGGGATGGCGCTCCCGTATCGTTACAGAAAGGCTCATGCAGGGTTCCGCAAAAAGTTTATTATACGGTCCTATGTCAGGTGTCCGAACTGCTGGACGATCAGGCCGAGTTCCGGAGCCTCCGCCAACAACAATACAATGTTCTAAACGACGGGGGAGATACAAGCCTCCGATATGACAACTACTTTGTTTTCGGAACGCATCCCGCTCTTAAAGGGGAAGAAATTGCCTGCTCTCGCTTGGGGGTAGTCTGACGGTCTCAGCACAAATCCTTTAGGTCCTCGTCGGCTCTAATACACAGCCTTGCGCCAATCCATACAACATTCACTGTATTGGTCTGCTACAGAACAGCTGCGAGAATCCAAGAGGGTTCAATCCTGAACACTGGACCAAACCCGTCCTATAGAACACTGTAGGAAGCGGGGCGTAACCGCCATCCGCTCTGCGACTCGCGACCCACCGTGTGAACCGGGCTGTTCACAAGGAGAACTGAACCGAAGTGAACACGACCCCGATTCCAGGCTTCGATACCGTATCGCTCGCGCACCCCACGGATTTTTGCCACCTCGGGTCCCACGGGCACGTTGTTCAGTTCTATGGAGAGGACGGGTTCCTCCTGGATGGGGTGAGCCGATTCATCGGCTCTGCTCTTGGAGCCGGGGATGCCGCCATTGTAATCGCCACAAAGGCGCACGAACAAGGGCTTGCACAACGGCTGAAGGCGCACGGTTTGGATATTACCAGCGCTGTCTATCAGGGGCGGTACGTCTCATTGGACGCCGCCGAGACCCTGTCGAAGTTCATGCTGAACGCGTGGCCGGACGCGGCGCGCTTCACCGACTATGTGGGAGGTATCATTGCCCGAGCTACGGCGGCGGCTAAGGGCGAGCGTGCGCGAGTTGCCGCATTCGGGGAAATGGTCGCTCTGTTGTGGGCAGATGGAAAACCCGATGCTGCCATACGGCTCGAACAACTCTGGAACGAACTGGCTCAGACGCACTCATTCTATCTTCACTGCGCCTACCCGATCAGCGGCTTTTACCGGGAGGGACACGGCGAGCCGATTCAGAAGATCTGCGCAGAACACTCTCGCGTGCTTCCCGCTGAGAGCTACATGTCGTTGGTCGGTGAAGAGGAACGCCTTCGTAGCATCATCCTCTTGCAGCAAAAGGCGCAGGCGCTTGAGACCGAGGTATTGGAGCGCCAAAAAGTTGAAGAAGCCCTACGCGCGAGCGAGGGAGCGCTTCGAAAGTCTCACGGGGAACTGGAGAAACGTGTTGAACAGAGAACTCGTGAGCTGTTTCAGCTCACGTGCAGGTTACGCGCCGAGGTCGAACAGCGCACTGAGGCAGAAGCTCGGTTGCGTGAATTGTCAGGTCGATTGCTTAGCTTGCGAGATGAAGAACGCAGAAAGCTGGCTCGCGACTTGCACGACAGCACAGGTCAACTGTTCGTGGCTCTTCAATTAAATCTTGCATTCTTGCAGAAGAGCGCGAGCAAACTGGAACCCGCGCTATCGCAAAGGATAGCGGAGAGCATTAATATTGCGGATCAAGCCATGCAGGAGATCCGCACCATGTCGTATCTATTGTACCCACCCATGCTGGACGAAGTGGGATTGCTGTTTGCGATTCACTGGTATGTGGAGGGATTCGTGGAGCGGAGCAATATCCAAGTCGATCTTGATCTTCCTGAAGAGTTGGGCCGTCTCCCACAAGATTTGGAGACCACCGTCTTTCGAATCGTCCAGGAGGCACTCACCAATGTCCATCGACATTCGGGGAGCAGTATAGCCAAGGTTCAACTCACCATAGCTCCCGGTGGAATACATCTTGTCATTCAGGATCAAGGCAAGGGTATTTCCCTGGACAAAGTAGAAGGCACCCCGAACGGGACCAAGATAGGGGTCGGCATCCGGGGCATGCGCGAACGAGTACGCCAGTTCGGAGGGGTGCTTAGAATAGGTCCCGCCAATCCTGGAACGTGTGTGGAAGCGATCTTGCCTGTGTCCTTTTCTTCTCACGCCTGATAGTCGCGAGTAAGAGTCCGTAGCGAACTGATGTGTAGGATTACCGGACACCGCTGCGGTTTCTCCGTCCTGCGGCAACGGGAACGTCTGTTATTTTGAAGCCACGGCGTTTTCATCTTCACGAGTAAACACGTGAAAGAATTTACGCCTGAAACTCCTAACCCTCGTTCCCTCGAAAAGCGGACATTTCATGTGCTAATTCCACTGGACGTTTGATGTGCTACCCACCCAAGTGGGCGGGCTTGTTGCGCAAGCTGCCAATTTTGAATAATCTAAGGCGCGCCCTCTCTTGGCCGATTTCACAAATAGCTCCTTTGTTGCTGCCATCGGGGTCTACATTTCCAGCTCGAGGAGGTTCACCCAATGAAGTACCTGGTATCCCTTCTGCTCTTTGTCCTACTTGCCGGTGTTGTCGTAGGGCAGTCGGCGCCTTCCCAGGCGAAACCGGCGACATTGATGTCGGGACTGGGCGACCTGCATCACCCGGTTTCGACCCGCAACCCGCAGGCGCAAGACTTCTTTGATCAGGGCCTGCGCCTGATCTACGCGTTCAACCACGACGAGGCAGTGCGTTCCTTTAAGCGCGCAGCGGAACTCGATCCTAAGCTGGCAATGGCGTACTGGGGCATTGCCGAAGCTGTGGGACCAAACTATAACGATCCCGCCAGCGATGATCGTTTCAAACAGGCCCACGAGGCCATTCAAAAGGCGGTTGGTCTTTCGGCCAACGCTTCGCCCAGCGAGCGCGATTACATCCAGGCGATGGCAAAACGGTTTCCGGCGGAACCGAATCCTGATCGCAAACAATCAGCGGAGGAGTACCGCGATGCCATGCGTGAGGTGATGAAGAAGTACCAGGATGATCTGGATGCGGCCACGCTGTTTGCCGAGTCGGGCATGGATTTGCACCCATGGGGACTATGGCACCATGATGGAACGCCCGAAGCGGGCACAGACGAGATCATTGCCGCACTGGAATCGGTAATCAAGCGCGATCCCAATCACCTGGGCGCCGTCCATTACTACATCCATGCCGTAGAAGCTTCGCCCTCCCCAGAGCGCGCTCTGGCGGGGGCCAATCGTCTGGCAGCAATGGCGCCTGCGGCGGGACACATCGTCCACATGCCAGCCCACGTCTACATCCGCACCGGCGACTACGACGCTGCGGTGAAGACCAATGTCGCCGCTGCTGGCGCCGATGAAGCCTACATTAAGGCAAGTGGCGTTCAGGGCATTTACCCGGGCATGTACTACAGCCACAACCTGCACTTCATTGCCATAGCTGCAAGCATGAACGGGAATTTCTCCCAGGCGAAACAGGCTGCCGATCGCCTCGCAGCACACGTTCAGCCGATAATCCATGACATGCCGATGCTGGAAGGTTTCCTGACGATTCCAACTGCCGTCCTGGTCCGCTTCGAAAAGTGGGACGACGTTCTCAAGAGCCCCCAGCCGGACGCGAACCTCAAAACCGCTACTATCTTCTGGCATTACGCACGCGGTATGGCGCTCGCCGGAAGCGGCAAGCCGGACGAGGCGGAGAAAGAACACAAGATCATTGTGGATGCAAAAAATGCCACTCCCGCAGACGCGATCTTTGCCCCTCCCTGGAACAATAAGACAAAGGACATTCTGCAGATCGCGGATGATGTTCTGGGCGCCAAAATCGCGATGGCGCGCCACGACACGAACTCCGCGATTGCGAAACTGCGTGACGGCGTAACCGTGCAGGACAGCCTCAACTATGGCGAGCCGCCGGACTGGTATTTCCCTGTCCGAGAATCTCTGGGCGCGGCATTGCTTATGAATAATGACGCTGCCGGCGCAGAGAAGGTGTTTCGCGAGGATCTGGACCGCAACCCACGCAATCCGCGTTCGCTCTTCGGACTGCAACAGGCACTCAAAGCGCAGGGCCGTAATTATGACGCGGGATTCGTGGAGAAGGAATTCCGCAATTCGTGGAAGGGGACCGGCCCGCAACTCAAAACGGAAGATCTGGTATAGCTTGCGATTGACTTGCTGTGGGCTGGTGAAATCCACCAGCCCATTTTTTGCTGTGTGCTAGTCCTTGGCAGGACCCGGGGCAGGCTTCGATCCCGCTGCCTTGGCGTATTTGATGGTCATCACGCGCTTCATCGAACCACCATTCTCACGCTTGATAACGGCGGGTGCCGCTGCCCGTCCCGCCTTTGGGCATCATCTCGCTCGCCTCGAACTTTTCGTTAGTTGTCCAGGTACCCGCACAGTGATCGAACCGGCGATGGCCACGTAGGGACAGACACCTCGTCTGTCCGCCCGAGCAAAGCTCGGGAACCTTACGCTACCCGTACGAAATATAATCTCTTCGTCATGGCCACTGCGACCAAAGACATCGACAAAAAGATCGAAACCCTCCGGGAAAAGGTCCGCTACCACGAGTACCGCTATTACGTGCTCGATGATCCCGAGATCAGCGACGCCGAGTTCGACAAGCTGATGGAACAGCTTAAGAAGCTTGAGACGGAGCACCCGGACCTGGTCACACCCGACTCACCGACCCAGCGTGTGGGTGGGAAACCACGCGAGGGTTTTGTCAAAGTGCGCCACTCCTCGCCCATGCTTTCGCTGGACAACACGTACAGCGAGGACGAGTTGCGCTCCTGGGAGCGCCGCGTACACGAACTCAGCGGGAGCAAGGACGTTGAATACATGTGTGAGCTCAAGCTGGACGGCATGTCCATGGCACTCCGTTACGCCGACGCCCAATTGGAACGCGGCATTACGCGCGGTGACGGCAGCGTGGGCGAAGACGTCACGCTGAACGTGCGCACGGTACGCTCGATCCCGCTTTCGGTTTCGAAGGAAAAACTGAAGAAGGCCGGCATCCCGGCGGATTTCGAGGTGCGCGGTGAGATGCTCATGCCGATTCCCGGTTTCCAAAAGATGAACGAGGAGCGCGAGCGTCAAGCTTTGTCGAAGTTCGCCAACCCGCGCAATGCCGCGGCCGGTACTGTACGCCAACTGGAACCCAGCATCACGGCTCAGCGCCGGCTGGACTTCTTTGCCTACTCGCTGCTGACAAACGGCCGCACTTATTTCGACCGGCATTCAGTCACCATGGACGCGCTGGAGGCCGCAGGCTTCAAAGTAAACCGCTATCGCAAGCTGGCCACAAATTTTGACGAAGTTTGGGCATTCATCCAGCAATGGGAGGGAAAACGCGCCGGTTTGCCTTATGAAATCGACGGCATCGTGATCAAGGTGGACCGCAGGGCGCTACAGGAGGAGTTGGGTTATACCGGGAAAGCTCCACGTTGGGCGATTGCTTATAAGTACGCTGCACGCGGCGGTATCACGAGAATCGAAGACATCATCGTGCAAGTGGGCCGCACCGGAAAGCTCACGCCGGTTGCCATGCTGAAACCGGTTCCCATCGGTGGCACAACCGTCAGCCGTGCCACTCTCCACAATATGGACGAGATCGAGCGCCTCGGAGTAAAGATCGGCGACTGGGTGGAAGTCGAGCGCGGCGGAGACGTGATCCCCAAAGTCGTACGCGTGGTCGATGACAAAGAGCATCCGCGTGGGCACAAGGCTTTCCAGATGCCGGAGAATTGTCCGGTATGTGGCGGCAAAGTAGTGCGCACACCGGGCGAAGCCGACCACCGCTGCGTCAACGCTAACTGTCCCGCCAAGCTTCGTGAAACCATCCTGCACTTTGCATCGCGGGGTGTTATGAACATCGATGGCATGGGCGACGCGCTGGTAAACCAGCTCACCGACCGCGGACTGGTAAAGAACGTCGCTGATATTTACAAAATTACGAAAGCAGACCTGCTGCAACTGGAACGCATGGGCGATAAGTCCGCCCAGAATGTATTGAACGAAATTGAAGCTTCCAAAAAACTGCCGCTTCAACGTGTGATCTACGGTCTCGGAATCCGTTTCGTGGGCGAGCGCACGGCCGAATTTCTGGCAGAGCACTTCGGATCGATGGATGCTCTTGTGAACGCCAGCCAGGAAGAGTTGCAGGAGGTAAACGAGGTAGGCCCGCGAATCGCGCAGAGCATTGTTGAGTTTTTCCAGGAGCGAAGAAATCGCGAATTGGTGCAGCAACTTCGGAGCGCAGGGCTCAGTTTTACCGGCAGTAAGAAGCAGCGCGGAACCAAGCTCGCCGGCAAGACTTTTGTGCTAACGGGCACGCTGGCGCGTTACACCCGCGATGAAGCAAAGAAAATGATCGAAGATGCTGGGGGCAAGGTGGCATCGTCGGTGAGTAAGAAAACAGATTACGTGGTCGCAGGCGCTGATGCCGGATCAAAGCTCGAAAAAGCGAAAGAGCTGGGAGTCAAGGTCGTCGATGAAAAAGAGATGGAAAAACTGCTTAGGGAATAGGCACCTCAACGAGTGCGGCTAACGGCGAAAGCCCTCGCCTATCTTTTTCCACGTCGTTTCCAGAGTCTCTGGCAAGACTCGTGTTTCCCCTACTACAGACACAAAGTTTGCGTCCGCCACCCAGCGTGGCAGGACGTGCATGTGGACATGTCCCTCCACTCCCGCGCCGGCGGCCTTTCCGATATTCATCCCCAGGTTCACGCCATCTGGATGGTAGAGTTCGCGCAGCACGATCTCCATTTTTTGCGAAAGGTCCACAAGTTCATGGGCGGCATATGGCTTCAATTTGTGTAATTCATCGAGATGGTCATAGGGCACGATCATGACGTGGCCGGGTGTGTAGGGAAATGTGTTGAGAATGATGTAGCAGTGCTGACCACGGTGTACGATGTGTACTTTTTCATCATCGCCTTCGTTGGGAGCATCGCAAAAAATGCAGCCCGGGGTTTTTGCTCCGCCGGTGACGTAGGCGTAGCGCCACGGGGTCCACAAGTAGTCCATGGCAGAGCAGGTTAGCAGATGAGCGCGGATTTCTGGAACAGCACATAGCACATGCGTATGCGTAGCCGGGGCCAGCAGAGTCTGCTGACCGTTCGAGAAACGATTCCTAGTTAAGCGATTTCCGACAAACTGTGGGAATCTGAATGGCTCATCCTTGCTTCTGATTTTGGGGGTTTGACACTCTTTGCAAGCGGTTGCTATAGTCGAAGGGTTCCCTTTGGACGCGGGATCGCTTGAGCACGTCCGACCGCTGGGATTGTCCAAGTCCGTTCGCCAGGACGGGCCCATCACAACCCAAGACTCACGCCAGCAGTCCGCCAATCAGCCCGCATCCATCGCACACGAAGTGCGAGGTACACCAGCGAGAGGCAATGATCTTGTACGACGATACCACCGCCACCCACCTTGATTCCGCCATCTCCGTTCAGTCCGAAAGCGAGCAGAGTACGGCCTCGGATGCGGGCTCCGCCAATCGTGTGGACGCTCCGCACCCGACGCAGCCAGCCCAAGATGAAAAACCACAACCTATGACCACTTCCACCGAAGACTTTGCGTCAGCCCTTGAAACGTTCACCACCGAAGTAGAAGAGCAGCAGGCTGGTGAGGACCGGGTCCTCAAAGGCACGGTGCTGAAGCTCACTCCCACCCACGTTGTAATTGACATTGGCGCGAAGTCCGAAGGCATGCTGCCTTTGGCCGAAGTGCTCGACCACGAAGGCAAGCCCAGGGTCCAGCCCGGCGATGAAATCGACGTGATGCGCGAGAAGGGCGAGACCGAAGAGGGCTACATCAACCTTTCCCACCAGAAGGCACAGCGGCTGCGCGCGTGGGATGAGGTTGAGGGCGCCTACAACGAGAAGAGGCCTATCCAGGCTGTGGTCGTCGACCGCATCAAGGGCGGGCTCACCGTAGACATCCTCGGAGCGCGCGCCTTCCTGCCCGGCTCGCAGGTTGACCTCCGTCCGGTACGTAATCTGGACGGTATGAAGGGTCAGACGCTGGAAGTTGCCGTCATCAAGCTGAACAAGAAGCGCGGCAACATTGTGGTCTCACGCAAGCAGGTTCTGGAAGAGGAACAGCAGTCTAGAAAGTCGAAGACTTTGGAGCACTTGGAAGAGAGCTCGGTCCTGACCGGCGTGGTGAAGAATCTGACCGAGTATGGCGCGTTTGTGGATTTGGGCGGAATCGATGGCCTGCTGCATATCACGGACATGTCCTGGGGCCGCCTCACGCACCCCCGCGATCTGGTGAACGTTGGCGACCAGATCCAGGTAAAGGTCCTTAAATTCGATAAAGAAAAACAGCGCGTTTCACTCGGCTTTAAGCAGCTCACCCCCGACCCGTGGCTCGATGCGACTCACCGCTATCCGGTGGGCGCGCACGTGAGCGGTCGAGTCATCAGCGTCACCGACTACGGTGCTTTCGTTGAGTTGGAGCAAGGCATCGAGGGATTAGTACACGTGAGCGAGATGACCTGGTCCAAGCGTATGAAGCATCCCTCCAAGCTCGTCAGCGTGGGCGATCACGTGGACTGCGTAGTGCTTAACGTCAACCCGCAGGAGCGACGTATTTCGCTGGGCATGCGACAGCTTGCACCCAATCCGTGGGATTCGCTGCACGACAAATTTCCCGTGGGTACCACCGTTGAAGGCCGGGTGCGCAATCTGACCGAGTTCGGCGCCTTCATCGAAATCGAAGATGGCATTGATGGGTTGGTGCACGTGAGCAACCTGAGCTGGACCAAGCGGGTGAAGCATCCGTCCGAGGTGTTGAAGAAGGGCGACCGGGTGAAGGCCATCGTGCTGGCTATTGAGCCGGACAAGCGGCGCCTGTCACTTGGCGTGAAGCAGCTCCAGCCTGACATTTGGGAGACGTTCTTCGGACAGCACCACGTCGGCCACATCATTAAAGGCAAAGTGCTGCGTGTGGCCACGTTTGGCGCGTTCGTTGAAATTGCCGAGGGCGTTGAGGGTTTATGTCACAATTCCGAAGCCGTGGACGCCAACGGCCAGCCGGCTCACCTCGAGCCTGGCCAGGAGTTCGACTTCAAGATCATCAAGATGAATCCGGAAGAGAAGAAAGTTGGACTCAGCATCCGTGCTGTCGGCGAAGAAGCTTCGCGCTCCGAAGTGGAGTCTTACAAGCACCCGGTCTCGAGCACCGGCTCGACCATCGGTGAGTTGATGTCCTGGAAGCGCGCCGGGAATGATCAGGGTTGAGTGCGTGGGACGCGGGCACTCTCGCACGCAAGACTTTTAGCCACGGATTTACCCGGCTCAGCCCGAATCGAAATAAGGCCGCCTGAGATGGCGGCCTCGCGCAAACGCTAGGAAGAGATTTCAGCCGCAGACTTAAGCCAGTGATGCATGTATATTCCCGAGATCCCTCGCTGAGCCTCGGAATGCTCAGCCAGGCAGCTTCACTTCGTATCCACTTTCAGATTGATGGACACCTGCGGGCGGTTATCGAACTGGCTCACAGTTTTCGTGTCACTCTTGCGGCCGTTGAACTGTGCATAGATTTCGTAGTCGATGTTGGGCGAGAGCGCAGGAAAGCGGTATCCGCCGTCCGGGCCGACAATGTAAGTCTTTACCGCACGAGTGCGGGTATTGGTCAAGTAGACGACTGCATTCGGCAGCGGGTTGCTGTCACGGTCCATCACCTCGCCGCTGACTAAGCGTCCCGAGGCAGCTTTCTCCGCGTAGGGGCTCGCGAAGGCGAGACTGACCAGAAGCAGCATCACAGCCGCCACACAGGTCTTCTTCATAAGTCCCTCCTCATCCGTTTCTCCCTACCTAACCTGAGCACGATCTACTCAGTTAGATGCAAGCCGATATCGGCGCGCTCGTCATTCTCAATGTGTACGGTTACCTCGGGACCAGCCTGTAACTTCCTGCCATCATGGGCTTTATAGCCCTTCAGATCGGCCCAAACTACGTAGTCCATCTTCCCGGCGGGAACTCGCTGAGCAAATTCGCCATTATGATCGGAGTATAGCTCCCACCTTGCTTTCTTCTCCCCGCCGCGACGTATTTTCACTCTTACTCCGTAAAGCGGCCGATTGTCAGGGCCCCATACTGTGCCGAACATCAGCGCGTACGGCTTCTCCTGTTTATTCTCGCTCGCCAATCCTCCCGAGCGCGCAGGGATCGCCCAGCCCAGGTTCAACCCAAGCACGAGTAAGGCAAGGAGGGGAAGGCGATGACCACGGATGGGGAGGAACTTCGGGGCGACGCGGAACGAGAAGCGACTCCTAGGAAAAGTCACCGTCCTCGCTTTCTTCTTCTTCCTCGGCGTATTCCTCTTCGTCCACCGGCTTCAACTCTATCGGGTTCACCGTGATCACTTCGAAATCTGACCCACACTCTGGGCAGGAGACCACTTCTCCTTCATCGACCTCGTCCTCTTCCAGGTCGAGGTCGGTTTCGCATTCAGGACAATAAACCATAATTGCCTCCGTCCGATTTAGGATTCCCTTGTTAGTATTTAGTTTCTCCTCGGGCTAAGGTCAAGGGGCCCGGGGCCAGTACCCCAGTGGAAAAACGGCTATGAGCTTCGATGGTCGCTGGTCGACCTATCCTGCAACATACCGCCCTGCACCAAAGCAAGTCTATTTTCCTAATGTCCCTTGGGATGCTGCTGGCGACCGCGGCGTTGGCCGGCTCCATGCCAGCCCGATATGGGAACACGCACAGGCCGTCGGCAATTCAACGCGTGCGACGCTAAGGCTTTCCAAGGATAATGTGATCTTCACAGTCAGAGCCGCTGACGCAGGGGCATAGGAGTGCGCGCCCGTGGTGCCACTGCCGGAACGATGACGCGAAAATGAAACTGCAGTAGAGACGCAGCTTGCTGCGTCTGGCGACCTGATAAAATTGCTTATACAGGTTCCGAATTGAGCAGGCCATGCGTCGGTTGCACATCGACTGACGACAAGGACTGATCACCAACGAGCGATCTTTCATGTACCGCGGACGCACCTTAACGCTGAGTTTTCCTCCCTTCACCAAAGCAGTGAAGTGGCTCATCCTCGTCAATGCCGGAGTGTTTCTGTGCACAACTCTGCTGCAGGCGCTCGCTCCGAGCTTGGCGGAGGTTGTCGGTGCCGTACTAGCCCTCACGCCCCAACTGGTCGTGCATGGTTGGCTATGGCAACTGGTCACCTACTCCTTCCTCCACGTAGGGATTTTCCACATCGTTTTCAACATGCTATGGCTGTGGATGTTTGGCGCCCAACTCGAAACGGCTTGGGGCAGGAAGAAGTTCCTGGAATTCTATTTCTTTTGCGTTGTGGGCGCGGCGCTGACGACCATTGCAATTTCCTATACAAGCTTGGGCGGGATACGGCCCACCACCAGTACTGTCGGTGCCTCGGGGGCGATCTTCGGAATATTGATGGCCTTTGGGATGATCTACGGTGATCAGGAGATCATGCTGTTTCCGTTTCCGTTTTCGATCCGAGCCAAATACTTCGTGGCCGGAATTGGTTTTATAGAGCTGATCAGCGCTATCAACGCTGCCGCCCCCGGCCGCGGCGGGGCCATCGCCTACTTTGCTTATCTCGGTGGATTGGTCTTCGGCTTTCTCTACGTCAAGTTCGTTCCGCACAAAGGGTTCGCCATGGGGGCCTCCGAACGTTATTTCGGCCTGCGCAATTCCTACTACCGCTGGAAGAGGCGGCGTGCGGCCCGGAAGTTCGAAGTCTACATGCGGCAGCACGACCGCAATGTGAAATTTGACGAGCACGGCAATTACGTTCCCGACGATCCCGACAAGAAAAACGGCGGGTCGAAGTCAGGCTGGGTGAACTGAGGTTGGGTGGCGCGGTGCGCTCTCGCCCGCGAAATTCTCCGCTGCTAATTCGGGCGTATTTAATTGGACCCTACGTAAAGAATCTTTGGAAGTGCGCCAGCACGATAGCCGGTAGCTCTGGCTTCCCAGCTTCCTTCTTGTCCCTTCCGAAATCCAGATCGTGACCGGCGCCTTCCACGCGAATGAGTTTTGTTCTCGCCCGTATCGCTCCCACCGCGTTTTCCATTTCCTCAATCGATCCAAACGGATCGCGGGTTCCATGTACGAAGAGCGCGGGCGTGCGCAGCTTGGGCAAATGCTGGACCCGTAACTGGGTGGGTTGTCGCGGTGGGTGCAGCGGATAGGAAAATAGGATTAGCCCCGCGGCCAGATCGGGCTCCACGGAACTCAGCATGCTCGCCTGGCGCCCGCCGTAGGAAAGGCCGCCAAGAAACACGCGACCGGGTATGAGTTTCTGAACTGCACTCACTGCGTGCTTCAGACCTTCACGATCCCTCGCCGCGTCACCCGGTCTGGGCGGCCCATGAGGACTACGTTGACGAAAAGGCAGATCGCAGCGCAACAACGTAAGTCC
>Ga0070707_100003638_pt1 | contig 14537 bp, 10 predicted proteins | sample KBSK5502metaG_FD_65468 | JGI IMG/M metagenome (GOLD analysis project Ga0070707, IMG submission 65468) | Corn, switchgrass and miscanthus rhizosphere microbial communities from Kellogg Biological Station, Michigan, USA - KBS K5-50-2 metaG | ecosystem: Host-associated > Plants > Roots >... | reverse complement strand
CGGGGTGGTCAGTTCGGCGAAACTCTTCAGGCCTAAAGATTTCGCCGATCTGACCACCCCGTCTGCGCGAACTAAGGTTGCTTCGCGACATTTTCTTGATCGCGCATCCACCCCTCCTTGTCAAGGAGGGGAATAATGCCTGATTCCAATTCATTCACACGTTCTTTAGCTGGCGCCTATTTGTCATAGACCATCGTTGTGCTAATCGTGTCGCCGCGAGCGTTCTTCTGCGTGGTCACCGCCGTAAGCGTTTTGCCGTCGGGTGAGATCGTGACTCTCGTCGTTGCGCTGAGCCCGCCATCGACCTTGACTGCAATCTCGTATGAGCGATCGTTCACGAGTGTGTACGCGTTCGTGAGGATGTAGTCCACTCCCTGGACGCGATAATCCCTGCCATCGAATTTCCCGATCCACTCCATGTGGGTGACTCCACCCCGCGTGCCCACGAAATCGTACGTAACTTTCAGGCCGCCGGCCCATGGCTCGATTTTGCACGTGCCCCTTTTGTAAGGAAGATCGCGCACATTCATCCGCCAGATGCCGAACCAGGGATCCTGCGATTGAAGCACCAAGATTGCTAACAACATCAGCATGGAGACTTTTGCCTCTTAATCCCGAACAGCGCGCACACCGCAAGCCACGTCATGATGCTATTCACCGTGAAACCGATGGTGAAGCTGCCGGTGCGATCGAACGCATAAGCCGCGATGATGGGCATCGTGCCCAGCCCGCCGGAATACGCAAGATGACCGATCGCGAGCAGTCGGCCAAGATGTTTTTCCGTCCCGAATATTTCCGCCAGAGTGAGCGGAAAAAATGAAACGAGCGCGCCGTGACCAAGGCCCTGAAGAACCGCAAAGGCGAAGACCATTCCCGGCACCTGTACCGCGAAGAGCAGTAATGACGATGCCGCCAGGATCGCAAAGCTCACAATGCCTGTTTTGTGCGCTGAAAAACGATCCGCCAGCAGTCCGAATCCCAGGCGGCCGGCAAAGCTGAATATGAACTCCAGACTGAGGATGCCCGCGGCCGCCTGTGAAGAAAACCCGGAATCTCTCAGGTAGAGAATCAACAGATGTAATGTCGTCCCCACAGTTCCCGCCGCAAAGAAAACAGAACCGATGACGATCCATAAAACAGGAGACATAACTGCGAATTTCGAGTCTGCCCGATGAACGACGCTGCCTGCGGGACGTTCCCGGATAACGAAAGCAATGAGCAGGAAAGGAATCGTCCATAGGAAAGCATCCGTTATGTTCATCGCGGACCGCCAGTCGAAGCGGCTGATGAGAAAAGTCACCAGGACCGGAGCCGCACTGCCGCTCAGGCCGCCGGCCGAATTCACCAGGCCTATCGCCAATCCTCGCCGCTCGGTGAACCATCGCGTCAGCAACATCTGGTTGGTCAGATATCCCATTGCAGAAAGACCGGCGCCGAGAAGAAAACAAATCGCGTAGAGCTGCCGCAGGCCCTGCATTCTGCCGAACAGAAGGCACGAGGCAGCGACGAATACCGAGCCGATCGACAGCACAAAGCGCGTCCCACGTTTTTCGACGACTGCGCCCCACACGAGCCCCGTCAGGCCGAAAGCCCACTGCAGGACAGTGTTGCCAAACAGGAGCTGGGATCGGGTCCAGCCGAAGCTTGCAATGAAAGATGGATAGTAGGCAGGGAGGCCGAACAAAACGGTTCCGAAGAGATAAACGATAACGATCGAGCTGGCGAGGATCCACCAGCCGTAATAGATGTCACGCGGATACAAAGAACTTGCCCGGTTGCGCCGAGAGAAATTCTCCGGCGCCTTGTTCGAACGAAATTTCTTTCGGGAGAACGATCGAAATCGCTCGCACGCGCTGGCTTTCGGGCTGCAAGCCTGGAGGATTCACGTTCTGTTGCAGACCCTGCGCTGACCGAATGAGTACGCGGCGCGCGGCAATGATGGCCGTATCGCTTGTGCCGAGGTGTTCCTGCGTTCGATCGACAATTGCTCCCATGCTTTCCTGTATCGCAATATCTTGAACGCCGATGCCTCTGATTCCGGTGTTCGACAGGCCGCTCTTCTGCAGTTCGCGATCGACCAAATAATTGTTCGCCTTGTTCTGTTTCGGGAGATTCGTGCCCGGAATCATGTCCGTGTGGATTCCACCTCCGGCTCGCATCTCGGCAAGTTCGTTTTTGGTGAGAGGCCGAATCGGGTGCCAGCTCACGCTGTAGACCCAGCAGTGTTCGTCGTCAATGGGCACCCAGGCGTGTCCGCGCAGAGGACTGTCGCCATAGGGAGGGACCATCGTGTAGAAGGGCATGAGCCAGTGAGTGGCTCTCCAATAATAATGATTGTCGTCGGCGTTCCTCCTGGCCGTGATTAAAAGTCCATAGTCCGTTTCTTTGACGTCGAACTTCGGTGCCTTGTCCGCTCGAATGAGTTCGCGGCCTCGTCCGTTCCCCCGCAGAACGCTGTCTTTTGTCTTTTCGGAAACCAGCACAGCATCCCGATGCAGACTCGAGACATGGCTGGAATCGATGCCGCCTTCCAGCGCCTGCAGATAATTGCACTCCTCGAGACGCCTCGTTAAGTACCGCTGATTGTCCGGCACAACGGCCCAGTCGAGCTCGGGTGGAGCCGGCGTCAGGCTGTGAGGTCCCATATAAGTCCAGATCAAGCCGCCGAGCTCCAGGCCGGGATAACAGTTCGCACGAATCTTGCTTTTGAAAGTGCTGTCGCTCGGCTCGGAAGGCATGTCGACGCAGTTTCCCTCCACGTCGAATTTCCAGCCGTGGTAGACGCACCTCAAGCCGTGCTCCTCGTTTCGCCCGAGAAACAGTGAGGAGCCGCGATGCGGGCAGGCTTCACGGATCAAGGCAATCTTGCCGGCCGTGTCGCGGAACGCCACCAGGTCCTCGCCCAGCAGGCGGACACGCACGGGAGTGCAGTCGCGGCCCCCGAGATCGTCGGCCAAAAGCGCGGGAATCCAATATCGCCGGAGGAGTTCGCCCATGGGCGTGCCCGGACCGGTCCTTGTTAAAAACTCATTCTCTTCGCGCTGCATTACGGATGGGCGAACTCTAACAGAATTTGAACGCGAGCTAAAGAAGGTGAACGAATGTGGAATCGAGCGTCATTCCCCTCCTTGCATCACCGCAAGGAGGGGTGGCCGAGCGATTAAAAAGATTTCGCGAAGCGTCCGCTGATTGCGAGGCCGGGGTGGTTTTCCGATTGAGGACAAAAAGGAAAACCACCCCGTCTGCGCGGAACAAGGTGGCTTCGCGACTTCTTATTCGACCGCGCAGCCACCCCTCCTTGCGGTGATGCAAGGAGGGGAATATGCCTCGCCTGCAATTCGTTCACAGATTCTTTACAGAGCAAGGGGGAACCATGAAACGACTGACGTTCATAGGCTGCGTTTTGTTGTGCAGTGTGTCGTTGCTCGCGCAAACCGGCGCGAAGAATGGCGAGTGGCGATCGTATGGTGCCGACGTCGGAAACACCCACTACTCGCCGCTCGATCAGATCAACGCGTCGAACTTCAATAAGCTCGAGATGGCGTGGCACTTCAAGACGGACAACCTTGGACCGCGGCCGGAATTCCAGTACGAAGGCACACCCGTCATGGCCAATGGCATCGTTTACTCCACAGGCGGAACGCGTCGCGCAGTGTTTGCTCTGGATGCCGCTACCGGCGAATTACTCTGGACGCACAGCGAGCGCGAAGGCGCACGCGGTCAGAATGCGCCCCGTCAGTTATCGGGACGCGGTCTGGCGTACTGGACCGACGGCCGTGAAGAACGCATTCTCTACGTGACGCCGGGCTATCTCCTCATCGCGCTGGATGCGAAGACGGGAACGCCGGTTCCGGGTTTCGGCAGGAACGGCATCGTCGATCTCAAACAAGACGACGATCAGGAGATCGATCTCGTCACAGGCGAAGTCGGATTGCACTCGGCTCCTGTCGTTGCAAAGGACGTTCTCATCGTCGGCGCCGCGCACCGATCCGGCGGCGTACCGAGAGGCAAGAAGAACGTGAAGGGTTACGTCCGCGGCTTCGACGTGCGGACCGGCAAACGTCTCTGGATTTTCCATACCATTCCACTTCCGAATGAATATGGGGCGGAGACGTGGGAGAACGGTTCGGCCGCATACACCGGCAACACCGGCGTGTGGGGACAGATCAGCGTCGACGAAGAACTCGAGACGGTTTACCTCCCTGTCGAATTGCCTACCGGCGATTACTACGGCGGTCATCGTCCCGGCAATGGACTCTTCGGTGAAAGTCTGGTCGCTGTGGATCTTCACACGGGCGCCCGCAAGTGGCATTACCAGCTGGTGCACCACGGCGTCTGGGACATGGACATTCCGTGCGCGCCAATCCTGGCCGACATCACGATCAATGGCCAGACGGTGAAAGCCGTCGCTCAACCGACGAAGCAGGCTTTTCTTTATGTGTTCAATCGCGTCACCGGCCAGCCCATCTGGCCGTTCGAGGAGCGTGCTGTCCCGAAAGGTGATGTCCCCGGAGAGTGGTATGCCGCAACGCAGCCCTTTCCGACAAAGCCTCAGGCGTACGATCGTCAAGGTTCATCTGTGGACGATCTCATCGATTTCACTCCGGAGCTGCGCGCTGAGGCTCTGAAGATCGTTTCGCGATACAAGATGGGCCCGGTCTTCACACCGCCCGTGGTGAGCAAAGTGGAAGGTCCGCTCGGAACGCTCGTCATGGCGGCTGCAGGCGGCGGCACCAACTGGCCGGGCGGTTCTTACGATCCGGAAACCCACATCCTTTATGTGTATTCCCAAACTCAGATGGGTTCACTCGGTCTCGTGCCCGGCAATGCTCAGGTTTCCGGCGATTTCGCATACGTTCAGGGTGTGGCGACCAGCGGTATCCGCACTCGCGGCGGCGCGGGCGCGGATGCCAGCGCGGATCGCGCGCCGGGCGGAGGTGCTGCTGAAGACGCGGGCGCCGGCGGCGGATTGAGCGTTCAAGGCCTCCCTCTGGCGAAGCCGCCTTATGGCCGAATCAGCGCGATCGACCTGAACAAGGGTGAGATCCTCTGGCAGATTGCGCACGGGGAAACTCCGGACAACATCAAAAATCACCCTGCTTTGAAGGGACTGAACATTCCGCGCACCGGACGTCCCGGCACGGTGGGAACGCTTGTGACGAAGTCGCTGCTCATTTCCGGCGAGCCGGGCGTCTTTACAACGCCGAACGGTCAGCGCGGCGCCATGCTGCGTGCTTATGACAAAGCCACGGGCAAGGAAGTCGGTGCCGTTTACATGCCGACGCAGCAGACCGGCACGCCGATGACGTACATGCTGAATGGGAAGCAGTACATTGTCGTAGCGATTGGCGGGTTGGGCGTTACGGCGGAATTGCGGGCGTTCAGGCTGCCAAACTAAGACATTGGAAATTGGAGACTGGAAATTTCTGGATTTCTAAATTTAGAAATCCAGAAACCTCCAACCTCCAATTTCCAATGACTACGGTCCCTGTCTCCTGAATTCGTTAACCTGATTATCCCGCCCGTGCAGATAGATCTTTCCGGTCTTCTCCGTGCAACCACCCTGCGGGAACGTCGTTCCACAACCGATGAGCGTTCCACCCGTGAGTGTCATCGCGCCGAAATTCCGCCCATCTCTCAGCGGCCACAAACTCACGGTGAAGATCGTGCCGAAGGGAAAGGTCTCAACCGTGATGCCCTGGCCGGCGAGTTGCTTTGCGGAACCGGTCTCGACGCCCCAGATGACAGGCTTTCCATTCGCATCGAGCTGTGATTTCCCATCCGGTCCCAGAACCTCGAACAGAAGTTGCGCGTGGTTTGCTCCCAGAACGAAGCGCGTGAGCTTTCCGGTCATCGTCAGCGTCTTCGTCTGGTCGTACATCGCGAATGAGTGATGCGCCAGCAGAGGCGTGGCGAGCACTGCTGTAAGAATGAATGCAGTTAATATTTTCTTCATCGGACGATCTCCTATTTAGTCTCTTCGGGCTTCTTCCAGCCCTGTTCGAAGTGCTTCTCCCAATTGTCGGCCCACGGCCGCCCGAAGTAATCGATGAATCCTTCGTCGGTGGGGATGAGTTGCGTCGGTCTCCCGTCGGGACCGTTAACGATGGTGCTCTGGACGCGGCACTCGATCAATGTATATCTCGCGTCTTTATCCTCGATGCCGGACTGCCGATTCCACGGCGTCACTTCGTGAAATGGCCGCTTGAACGCCTGCGGATCGTAAAGCGTGGAGTCGACAATGATTTGCTTGCCGTCGGCGCTCGGCGTAAAGACTTCGATGGTCTGCAGCTTATCGCTGAACTCAAACATGGAGTGGGAGAGGGTCCAGGGGATCACATTCTTCGTCCACGCGACCAGGGTGTTGCCGTTCCAGAATCCAACCGTCTCGCCGTACCACTGGGGAACCTGCTGGACGTGCTTCTGACCGATAAGGACCTTGCGCAGGAAATTGTCCGCAACGCCGGTCAGGAACTGGACCTGGTTTGGCGTTACGAGGACCTCGATATCATTCAATGACGCTTCCGCCCACCAGCGCATGAATCCTTCGGGATAGCAGAACGCGGCCATCCATTGCGGCGCATTGCTGACCGCTTCATGAAAGTTCATTTGCGTCATGCGCGTCTGATACTCGGGCGTGAGCAGCGACAGCATCGTGGCCGTCTGCAAATTGCGGCCGTACGTCCACTGCTCTTCTCGCGCGCCGCGGCGATACCAGCCATCCCAGTTCGGCATGGTTTGCCGGGTATGGATCGTCGGGCCGCCTTTCGCCCTGGCCTCCGCGAGCAAGGCGTTGTAATGCTCTTCTGCGGTCTTGTATGCATAAGGACTGACGATTTTCGAGACGTCGCGATCGAGCTTGCAATCGCCCCATTCGCCCGACCGGCCGTTTGTCCACATATCCGTCAATTGACGCGGAGTATTGCAGCGGGTGTAGCGCCTGTCTGTCCAGTATTGCCGGTCGAGATAAAAATTCTTTGTGGTGAACAGGTCCACCGGGAGCGGCTGGGTCCCCGGGGGCGGCTGGATCTTCTTCGCCTGGGGCGCCGCTTGCTGCGCGTTCGCTGCTGTCGCGAACAGTATCGCTACTGTTATCAACAGGGCGCGCCATCTGGTTGCCATGAAAGGTCCTCCTCGTATTAAGACTTCGCGTGACGGTATCAAGATGGGCTTCGCTCGTCAAGCCGCTGGGCGGGGCCGCTGACGGCCAGGCGCGGCCGGAAAACAATCAGAACGCCAATAACGGCACAAACCCACATGGCGATGATCGCCGGCGCAAGCGTGGAACGATAGGGATAATGGAAATAGCGGCGCAGCAGGAAATATTCGTTGAACGGCTGGTCGTCGCTCAGGTGGAGATTTTTATCGGGATGCACGAGCTTAGTGATGTCGTATTCGCGGGCGAGCATGGCCTCGAAGACCTGTCTCGGATGAGTCCCCGTCCGATACCATTCCACGAGATCCGCTCGGGCCGAATCCGGCAGGCGGGCGGCGAGATCGTCTGCGGTACGAAACGGGATCGGCTTCATCGAGGCGAGGAAATGCAAGCCCCATCCTTCCAGGCCGCGGAACACGCGCACATACGGAAACGCCTTCGCGATGGATCGCGCGGCAACCGTTCCGATCAGTTGAACGTCCTCATTGTCGTCCGTTGGAAACCACTGCTGCAGTATGCCGTCGTCATTGAGCCGCGCTTTGATCGCATCGTAAAACTCATCGCTGTACAACAGGCTTGATCCCGCGGCTTCGACTGGTGGAGGAGGATCGATCGTGATGATGTCGAACTTCTGCGTGGTTCGCTTGAGAAACCGCCGGCCGTCATCGATATTCACGTGGGCCTTCGGGCTGTTCAAAAGATCGTCAGCATCGTCAAAGTAAAATCCGAAAGCGTCGCGAATGCTGGGCACGAGTTCGGCGGCATAGACGTCGTCGTCCCAGCTCATCGCGGAACGAAATGTCGTGCCCATACCGAAGCAGATCACAAGAGCGTTCCCTGGCCTGTGGAGCAAATGTACTGCCGGCCAGTGAGCCATGATCTTGCAGATGGGAGTCAGCTTCATCATGCCGACTCCATTCACGATCAACTCCCGCCCCATGCCCTCGCCGGCCGAGATGACTGTCGCGGTGTAATCGCGGCGCACTTCAGCATTCTTATAAAATTGCTTGTCCTCCATCGATTTGCTCCAGCCGATCGAGAGCGCCAGCAACATTACTGAAGCGGCCGCGATCAGGTTGCGCTGAAGGTTGTCATTGGCCCACGACTTGAATGTGATGAAGAACAGAATGACGAAGGGAGCGTTTAAGAGAACCATGGATTGCCTGGCGCCGATTTGCGGCAGCATGAGATAGCCGGCGACCAGCAGGCCAAGGACGCATCCGGCAATGTTCAGAGCGTAGAGCTTGCCGGCTTGCTCGGGATGGCCTCCGGAGGATTCATCGATTAATCCAGGAATCAGGTAGCCGAGAAGGCCGCAGAGCGGAGCAATGCTGATGCAGACGATGAAGGGGTGCGGCGAGAAGCGGGGGTCGTTCAGCACGATCGGCAGGAATGAAGCTGCCGCGATGTATCCAAGAACTTGTCCGACAGGCATCGTGTCGCCACGGCGAAGGTGCTTCCGATACCGCACCGACCCGAGCCACGTCGAGATGAGATAGGTCACGAGCAGGGCAGCAAAAGCGTAGATGGTGGTCGTCATGACAGGTGTGAAGGCGCGCGTCCAGACGACCTCCAACGCCATCGAGCTGAAACCGGTGAGGAATAGAACGATTACTGTCAGACGCGAACCATTCCCCTCCTCGCAGAGGAGGGGTGGCTGCGCCGTAGGCGCAGACGGGGTGGTCAGTTCGGCCGCAACGTTTCGCCGCGCTGACCACCCCGGCGCCTCGCGGCGCCACCCCTCCTCTGCGAGGAGGGGAATTTCTTTCCCCACCAACACACATGTCAACGCAATTCCCAGATTCAGCGCGGCACCCAGGCGCAACGTCGTGCTGAACCCCAACATCTCCACGAGAGCGATCGCCGTCGACGCTGCGCCAAACGCCGCGCCCAGCACGTTGGCGACATACAAAAAGCTGAAGCTCGAGGTTTCACCCCCGAGTTGCCTCACAAACGCCATCATGGCCGGGAATGTCGCGCCCATGAAGATGCACCAGGGAAGGAGGGAAATCGCGATCGCTACCGCGGAGCCCAGCAGGTATGCGACGCTGCCGGTTTCGCCCAATCTCAGGAGGATCTTCTCTCCAAGTGAGAACAGAAACGGAACGACAAACGCCCCGGCTCCAATCATCAACTCGATGACGCCGTAATAAACCAGCGCAGAACGCTCGCTCCACGCGACCGCGCGCTCGACCCATTTTCCGCCAAGCCACGATCCCAGCGACAGTCCCAGCATGAACACGGAAACGACAACCGAAACCACCGGCGTGATCAGGCCAAACGCGGCCAGCGCCATGCGCAGCCAGACGATCTGGTAGAGCAGCCCGCAAAAGCCCGAAATAAAGAAGACTGAGAAAAGGAAGCGGTTTCGTGACACTAAGGGGCCTGGCTGCCGTAAATATTCTGGTCCAGTCCGCCGTCGTGTGGACACTGATCTCCGCTCCAGCCCGACACCGGACTAAATGTTCGGCACTGTTTCACATCGGCTCCCTCGTTCGGCCCTCCTGTTTCACGCGGATCATTTCCAGCGACTGTGTTGCGCCAGTCCGTCCAGGCACCGAATGCGAATTGGCCGATCGATGTGACCCAAAGATAGTCACCGGCGAATGGAGCCGTACGGTTCGCGAATTGCTCAAAGTTGGGGTTTGAGGTTGTGTCGGTCAGGCGGACCGCCGTCGTCCAGGTGTTGCCGCCGTCGATCGACTTCGACGCGAAGACGTCCAGGGAAGGGCCGACGTTGCCGGCGGCGTCGTTTCCGACAGGGCGCTGCGGCGAGTAACTTCGATCGTTCCGGCTATCCCACCACAACGCGTGCAGAACACCGCCGTCAGCAGAAATAGCTGCGAAGAGTTGATGACCCGCAGGCTGTGCATCGATCAACTTCGCTGGGGTCACCGCTCCGGTCGCGCCGTCATAACGGACGAAATATGCGCCCGACTGGCTCGCGACGCCGGGAGCAAGGGAACCATAGCTGGTTCCGCTGGACACCACGGTTCCGGGAATGGTGGCGTCGAAGACAGCGTAGATGAATTCATTGACCTTGTCGTGCTGATCGGCTCTGGACATGGTTGAAGTGCCACGGCGGAAGAAGGTGTATCCGGACTGGCACGCGTCGCTGAAGTCTCCGCAGTCGCGCGCCAGCGCTCCCGGTGCACTGGCATCGGAATCCAGGGGATCGTCAATGGCACTACCCGGCGAAGGGATCGGCTGGGGCGACTGAATGTCCTGTGCATTGTACGGAATGTACGTTGTGAGAACCGTGGCGTCCGAAAACGTGGCGCCACAATCCGTCGACTTCGCCACACCGATGCCGTCGGGCTGTCCATTCTTGCGGGCACCCATATCGAACGTGATGTAAACATGCCCATTACCCGTCACCGCAATACTGGGGTCCTGCACATTGGAGATGTTATTGGTCAAGAGCCTCGGTGTCGACCACGTTGCGCCATGGTCGATGGAGCGGGAGATATAGATGTTGGATGTTCCGACACCCGTGAAACGCGACCACGCGAAGTACACGTTCCCGTCGCAGGCACCACCCGTACGGTCCGCTTCGATCGCCGTTTTGTCGTTAAATTTTCCGAGCAGATTCGGCGCTGAAGAACCCTTCGCGACAATGGTTGAGCCTAAAAACCGTTTGCCGTCGAGACGTGTTGGACCGCTTTCGCCCATCGGGTTATCGAATCGGGCCACCCACTCGTCACCGAATGTTTTGGCGGTGCCTGCGGGATCACCTGAGCTTTCCGATCCCATAAACACCCGTCCATGCCCGTCCCACGCGATGACGGGATCGCCTGCTGAGGCCGTACGGATCTGCGCCAACGCCGCATATGGCGAAACATCGCCCGGATATCCAGGTACAAGAGAACTCTGGAAACTCTTACCGCTGTTCTCGGAACGGTAATAACCTAACCAGATCGGACCGGCCGGCACGAATGTGGTCGTTGACCCTGCATATACACCGCAATAGTCGTTCGAACTGCCGATCAAAACCCTCGTATCCCGAGGATCGACCGCCACCGCAGGCTCGTTCTGCCTGCCTCGCGCGATGGAACATTCAGCGATAACCGTATCCGTGTAGGGTATTCCCGTGGCTAACGTGTAAACGCTGGTATAGCCACCGCCTGTATCATTTGTCAGACGCACGTTCTGGGCGAGCGCCACCGATCCCCACGCAAAGTTCACTACCAGAAACAGCATTCTATTCCTCATAGATCTCCCTTCGACCTTCGTTGGCTCTTGTCCAATTAAGGTATACGATGACTGACTTATGAATCGACCAATTCTGTTCGTCATGCTCATTGTCGGCGGATCGCTCGCGCTTCAGGCGCAGGTGCCGTACGAGCGGATCGTTCACTCCGGCCAGGAACCCCAGAACTGGCTCACCTATTCCGGAAATTACAACAGCCAGCGTTATAGCACGCTGTCGCAGATCACTCCGGAGAATGTGAAGAACCTCGAAGTGCAGTGGATCTACCAGGCACGCTCCCTCGAAAAGTTCGAAGCGACGCCCATTGTCGTCGACGGCATCATGTACACCGTCGAGGCTCCGAACAACATCGTCGCGCTGGACGCCGCGACGGGCCGCGTCTTCTGGACGTTCACCCATACTCCCGCGCAAACCGCGCGGCCATGCTGCGGACGTGTGAATCGGGGCCTGGCGATTCTCGGTGACACCTTGTTCATGGCGACCATCGATGCACGCCTAATCGCTGTCGATGCGAAGAACGGCCGCCCGCTGTGGAATGTCGCTGTGGCGAAACCGGAATCGGGATATGCGATGACTCTTGCTCCGCTGGTGGTGAAGGACAAGGTCATTGTCGGCACGGCCGGCGGTGAATTTGGTATCCGTGGCTTCATCGCGGCCTATGATGCAAAGACCGGAAAAGAAGCGTGGCGCTTCTATACGATCCCCGGCCCCGGTGAACCGGGCCACGAAACCTGGCCGGCCAACAGCGATGCCTGGCAACACGGTGGTGCTTCCGTCTGGGTCACAGGATCTTACGATCCCGACCTCAACCTGACGTACTGGGGAATTGGAAACCCGGGGCCCGACCGGAATGGCGACGATCGCACCGGCGACAATCTCTACGCCTGTTCCGTCGTTGCGCTTGACGCGGACACGGGCAAGCTGAAGTGGCATTACCAGTTTTCACCCCACGATGAATTCGATTTCGACTCGACGCAGGTTCCCGTCCTCGCGGACATGCAGTGGCAAGGCAGTCCCCGCAAGCTCATGTTCTGGGCAAATCGAAACGGATACTTCTATGTGCTCGACCGCACGACCGGCCAGTTCCTGCTTGGCAAGCCATTTGTGGAAGTGAATTGGGCATCAGGCTTCGACGACAAAGGCCGTCCGCAAAGAGTTCCCGGGATGGTCCCGACAACGCAAGGAACCTTGATTCTTCCGGGAAATCAAGGCGGAACGAACTGGTATAACCCGTCATTCAGTCCGAAAACCGGGTTGTTCTACGTTCCGACGTGGGCGAACTATTCCAGCTTATACGTGAAGGACGTTACGCCATACGAAGAAGGAGCCAGGTTCACCGGCGGCACGGCGCGGCCGACAACGCCGAATGGAATCCGGACGGCGACGAACAATTACGCGAAGGAGGACGAGGAATACGGAGCCATCCGCGCACTCGATCCGCATACGGGCCAGATGAAATGGCAGTTCAAGATGGCGGATGTCACGGACGCGGGCGTGTTGACGACCTCATCGAATCTCCTCTTCAGCGGCGGACGTGAAGGTTACTTCTACGCACTCGACGCGCGCGATGGCAAGCTGCTCTGGAAATTTCCTGTCGGAGGCCGCGTGATCTCGGGCCCCATGACGTATTCGCTCAACGGAAAGCAGTACGTGGAGGTTGCGGCGGGAAACTCAGTATTCGTTTTTGCGTTGAAGTAAGGAAGTCGAGCCGGGACTTTACATCGTATGTAAACTGTACCGGCATGAAACGCCTGATCGGCCATCTCTATTTCTGGGTGCTGCTCGCAATTGTGAGCGGCGGCATCTTCGGGTACGTGAACCCCTCGGCGGCAGTGAAGCTGAAACCTCTCGGTGACGGCTTCATCGCGCTCGTGAGGATGCTGATCAGCCCGGTGATCTTCTGCACGGTGGTTCTCGGCATCACGGGTGCCGGCGACATGAAGAAGGTCGGTCGCGTCGGCGGCAAGGCGCTCATCTATTTCGAGGTCGTTTCGACATTCGCATTGATCATCGGCCTCCTCGTCGTGAACATCGTGAAGCCGGGCGCGGGTTTCAATGCCGATCCGCGAACGCTCGATGCCAATGCCGTCGCCGACTACGCTAAACGCGCGGCCACTCAAAGCACGGCGGATTTCATCCTGCGCGTGATTCCATCGACATTCTTCGACGCGTTTACCGGATCGGGCGATCTGTTGCAGGTGCTGTTCGTCGCCATCCTCTTCGGCTACGCGATGACCCGAATGGGCGCGGCCGGCAAGACGATTCACGACTTCATCGAAGCGTGCTCGCACATCTTCTTCGCGATGATGAATACGCTGATGAAGCTTGCTCCGCTTGGGGCCGGCGGCGCGATGGCCTTCACCATCGGACGATACGGCATCGCCGCGCTGCGGCCGCTCGCGCTCGTGATGGCCAGCTTTTATCTGACGTGCATTTTGTTCGTCTTCATCGTGCTCGGCTCCATCGCGGCATGGACCGGATTCAGCATCCTGCGCTTCATCGGATACATCAGCGCAGAATTACTCACGGTGCTTGGTACGTCGTCGTCGGAATCCGCTCTCGTACCTCTGATGCAGAAGCTGGAAACCCTGGGCTGTTCGAAGTCTGTTGTGGGCCTGGTCGTCCCGTCGGGATATTCGTTTAATCTGGATGGAACGAACATCTACCTCACGATGGCCGCCCTGTTCGTTGCGCAGGCGCTGAACATCGAGCTCACCCTGCGGCAGCAGCTCACCGTCCTGCTTGTGGCGATGCTGACATCGAAGGGCGCTTCCGGCGTGACGGGCGCAGGCTTCATCACGTTGGCTGCCACGCTCGCCGTCGTGCCATCGATTCCTGTCGCGGGCCTGGCGCTGATCCTGGGCATCGATCGCTTCATGTCCGAAGCGCGCTCCATCACAAACTTCATCGGCAATGGCGTCGCCGCCATCGTCGTATCACACTGGGAAAAGGAGCTCGACAGGAAGAAGCTCGCCCAGCAACTCTCTTGAACAGGGGTGCCCTGATGTAGGGGCCGGCTTTAGAAGGTGTGAATGACAACTGTTTCAGTGGGGACACATTCCCCTCCTTGAAAAGGAGGGGTGGCTGCGGCATTAATAAAAAGGCGCGAAGCCTCCGAAGCGCCGCAGACGGGGTGGTCAGTTCGGCGAAACTCTTCAGGCCTAAAGATTT
>Ga0070707_100003637_pt1 | contig 14539 bp, 6 predicted proteins | sample KBSK5502metaG_FD_65468 | JGI IMG/M metagenome (GOLD analysis project Ga0070707, IMG submission 65468) | Corn, switchgrass and miscanthus rhizosphere microbial communities from Kellogg Biological Station, Michigan, USA - KBS K5-50-2 metaG | ecosystem: Host-associated > Plants > Roots >... | reverse complement strand
ATCTTTCCCCACCGGGTTTTCATGACCGAAAAAGTCACGGGCCATCGTCTGATTGATGACTGCTGCCTGCGGCGCCGCTTCACCATCAGCCGCATTCTGAGTTGCTTGCCCGACAGCTTGCCCCCTGGTCTTCGCTTCAACCGGTTGTTCTTCCTGCGGGCCGAAATCGCGCCCCTGGAGGAGCGGCATGCCCATCGTCTCGAAGAACTTCGCCCCCACCCAGAGCACCCAGCAAGAGGTGTTTGCGCCCGCCGGTGGAGTGTAGCCCGGGACTTTGACATTGCTGCCGCCGGTGGCCAGGTTGAAATTGAGCAAGAGACGGTTCGAGACACTGGCCGCCCGCACTCCCGGCAGCGCTTCGAGCCGCGCCAGCAACTGTTTGTACAGGCTCGTCTGCTGCGCCGCATCGAGCCCGTAGCCGGGATCAACCCTAAAGGTCAAGACATGCTCCCGCTCGAATCCGGTGTCCAGACTCTCGAGCTTTTGCAGGCTGCGCACAAACAGCCCTGCGCCGGTCAGCAAAAAAAGCGAGAGCGCCACCTGCGCGACGATCAGCACTTTATTGAGCGCCAGGCGGGAGCGGCCTGAACTGCCGCTCGCGGCCTTCTCTTTCAGTGAGGTCGTCAGGTCAAGTCGCGTCGCGCGCAAGGCGGGCGCGAGTCCGAACAGGATGCCGGTCAGCATGGAAACGGCCAGGGTGAAACCGAGCACGCGGGCATCCGGGTTAAGCTCGAAAGAGACGGGTCGTTGCTGCGGCAAGTAGGTGAGCAGGAGGCGCGTGCCCTGATACGCGAAGAGCAAACCCAGCGCGCCGCCCGCGAGCGCCAGCAGCAGGCTTTCGGTGAGCAGTTGCCGGATCAGCCGGAAGCGCCCGGCGCCGAGCGCCAGCCGCACAGCAATCTCTTTCTGTCGCGCCGCCGCCCTTGAGAGCAGCAGGTTCGCCACGTTCGCGCAGGCAATCAGCAAGACCAGCCCGACGGTCGTCATCAAGATGAACAGGGGCTGCCTGAACTGCTTGCGCAAATGGCTCCAGCCCGCGCCGCCCGGCTCCAATTCGAGTCGGCGGGCGAAATAATTGTTCCGCTCGGTCGGCGTCAGTTGGGCGAGACGTTCGGGCGGCAGCTCGCTCAGTTGCTGACGGTGGACCCCGTCCATCTCCGCCCGCGCTTGTTCCAGGCTCACCCCTGACCGCAGTCGCCCCATCACGAGCAGCCACTCCGAGCCGCTACTCTTCAGCCACCGCCTGCCGGGAAAGACCTGCGGCGTCATTTGGAGCGGCCACCAGAGATCGGGCTTGCCGCCCACTTCCAAGCCTGAGAAGCCTGGCGGCGTGACGCCGATGATGGTGAAAGGGAAATCGTTGAGACTGATTTTGCGGCCCACGACGCTCGGGTCTGCCCCGAATCGGCGCTGCCAGAAGTCGTAGCTGATGACGGCGACCGGCTGTGGCCCCGCGGCCCGATCATCGTCTTCGGTCAACGTGCGCCCCGCGACCGCCTTCACGCCGAGCACCGAAAAATAATCGCCTGAGACTTGATCCGCCTGCACCGGCTCAGGCTGGCTGCCCGCCCCCGGTTCAGCGACGCTCAGGCGCAGCTTGGGTCCAGCGCTGAAGGCAATGATCCCGGCAAAGGAATGCTTGGCCTGCTTGAAGCGCTCGACGAGCGGATAGCTGAAGGCCACATCGGTTCCGCCCGGCCTGACAACCGAGAAGAGGACGAGCTGTTGCGGGTCTTTGACCGGCAGCGATTTGAGCAGCAGCGCATCAATCAAACTGAAGATGGCCGTGTTGGCGCCAATGCCGAGCGCCAGCGAGAGCGTAGCCACGCTAGTGAAGCCTTTATGCTTAAGTAGCATGCGCACGCCAAAACGCAAGTCCTGGAACATCTCATCCTCCCATCTGCTTGGTTGTAAGAGCAGCGCATCCCAAAACGCGCCGAGGCTGCGCCGCAGCAGCTCCAGTTTGTTTTGCCAGGTGAGCTTGTCCCACTCTTCGAGCAACAGTTCGCGGTAACGCAACTCAGCTTCCCATTCCTGTCTCCAGTCCGAGCGCAACCGGCGCGGCACGAGCACGCCGAGGAGCGCGATCAGCCAGAGCCAGAAGCGAACACGAGTTGGCTTGCGAACCTCGGCCATCGACTTCACTCATAGCGCAACGCCGCCAGCGGGTCCGTCTGCATCGCTTTGCGCGCCGGCACGTAGCAGGCCACGAGCGCCACCCCGGTGAGCAGCAACGCCACCACACCAAACGTCAGCGGATCGGTCGTGCTCAGCTCATAAAGCTGGCTCCGCAACACACGCAGCGATGCCCACGCCGCCAGCAACCCGAGCGCCAATCCCGCCATGATCAGCGTCGCCCCTTCGCGCAACACCAGCCGCAGCACGTCGCCCGCCTGCGCGCCGAGCGCGATGCGAATGCCCAGCTCGCGCGTGCGCGCCGAGACACTGTAGGCCATCACGCCGTAAATGCCGACGCCCGAAAGCAACAGCGCCAGGCCCGCGAATAGGCCCAGCAGCACGGCGATGAAACGCGTCCGCGAAGTCACTTCGGCGGCGCGTTCGTTCATCGTTTGGACGGCGGTGAGCGGGACGTTGCGGTCTAGCGCCAGCACCTCGCGCCGCACCGCCGCCGTGACGGCCGCCGGATCCAGGCTTGTCCGCACGACCAGGGTTTGCGCCGCATCGGTGGGTTGCAGGGCTGACAGGTATACGTCCGGCTCGACGGCTTCTTCGAGCCGGCCATACCTCACGTTGCCGACGACGCCGACGATCTCGACAAACTTCTCAGTGGTTTCGTACGCGGGGTCGACGTAAGGCCGGAGGCGTTTGCCGAGCGGGTCTTCGCCGGGGAAAAGTTTTTCAGCCGCGGCTTGATTGATGAGGGCGACGCGCGGCGTGCCCGCCCGATCTTGCTCAGTGAAGACGCGGCCTGCGCGCAAGCTGATGCGCAGCGTCTTGAAATAATCGGGCGAGACGCTGTGCAACCCGATGCCGATCGAGCCATCCGTCGTGCGGCCTTCGATGTCCATCACGGTCTTGCTGGCATAGCCGAGCAGCGGGGCGGTGCTGCCGAGACCGGCCGCTTCGATGCCGGGCAAGACCTGCACGCGCGCGAGCAGTTGTTCGTAAAACTCCGGCTTCGCCCCGCGCGAGGGCACGACCATCGTCACCACCTTGTCCGGCGCAAAGCCCAGGTTGACGGCTTGCAAACGCGCCAGACTTTTGATCATCAACCCGGCGCCGACGAGCAACACCAGCGAGAGCGCGATCTCACCGACGACCAGCACACTGCGTGCGCTCAGCCGGCGCAGATTGTGGAAGCCGACGCTTGAGCCGCCCGCGCCCTCTTTCAAGGTTTCATTGACGTTGGCGAATGAAGCGTGGAGAGCCGGGAACAGGCCGAAGAGCACGCCGGTCAGGAGCGCCAGCGCAAAATTGAAGCTCAGGACGCGCCAGTCCAGATTGATCGTGAAGAAATCGAAGGTGCGCGTGTACGAAGTCCAGAATTGCGCGTTATCGCTGGGCCGAAAGTTCTTCAGCAGCTCCAGCGCCCAACGCGCAACCATCACGCCCAGCACGCCGCCCAGGCCAGCCAGCAGCATACTTTCGGTGAGCGACTGGCGAATCAACCGCAGCCGGCCGGCGCCGAGCGCCGCCCGCACGGCAAACTCTCGCCGCCGCGCCACCGCCCGCGCCAGCAGCAGGTTGGCCGTGTTCGCGCAGGCGATCAACAAGACCAGCCCGACGGCGGCGAGCAGAATCAGAAACGATTTTCTGATCGCCGGATCAACTTTGGCGGCTTGCAGCGGCGCGAGCGTGGGCAGCTTCGCCCTCCCGGGCAACGTTTGTTTCGGGCTCGGATATTTCTGCTCGATCTGCTCGCTGACCCGTGGCATCTCGGCCTGCGCTTGCTCAAGCGTCACCCCGTCTTTCAACCGGGCGACGACCTGAAACCAGTAGTTGTTCTCATTGGTGAGCGTTCTTTTGTTGCGTAACAGGGGCGCGGCCATCATCGTCACCCAAGCGTCCGCCGTGCCGCTCTGGCCGCGAAAGCCGGGCGGCAGCACACCGACGATGGTGAAGGCATGTTTGTCCAGCTCGATAGTCTGGCCGATCACCTGCGCATCACCGCCGAAGCGCCGTTGCCAGAGGCCATAGCTGAGCAGCGCGGCGAGATTCGTTTCCGGCGTGCGGTCTTCTTCCGCCGCGAAGGTGCGCCCGACCACGGCGTCAACGCCGAGCAGCGGAAAGTAGCTGGCCGAAACCATCTCGACCTGCAAACGCTCCGGGGCGTCGGTGCCGGTCAAGTTGTAAGGGCTCTGAGCGAAGCCCGCGACGGCGGCGAAGCTCTGGCTCTGGTCGCGCAACACCTCGAAGCGTGGATAGGCCCAGGCCGACGGCAGCATCCCCTTCGCCGGATCGGGCTGCGCCTGGAAGACCTTCACCAATTGCTCCGGCGCGCGGTAAGGCAGCGGGCGCAAGAGCAGCGCATTGATGACACTGAAAATGGCGGTGTTCGCGCCGATGCCGGCGGCCAGGGAAAGCACCGCGACTAAGCTCAGCACAGGGCTGCGGCGCAGCATCCGCCAGCCGAAACGCAGGTCTTGAAACATCTCGTCCTCCAATCTTTGCGGTTGGAGCCAGAGCGCATCCACGAATGCGCCGCAGCTCCGCCGCAGCAAATCAAGTTTAGTTTTCCAGTTCAGTCTGTCCCACTCTTCCAGCAGCCGTTCGCGATAACACAACTCGGCCTCCCACTCCTGCCGCCAGTCAGAACGCAACCGCCGCGGGATGACCAGGCCAAGGGTGGCGATCAGCCAGAAGTAGGGGCTCCAGTCGCGCTGCTTGGTGCGCTCAGCCTTCATCCGCTCAGCCTCGCTCGCGGGACGGTTTGACCTTTGAAGGCGCGGAGACGAGCGGCTGCTCCAGCAGGCGGTAGCGCTTGACGGCCTCAGCCAGCGCATCAGCCCCTTCGGGTGTGAGCTCGTAATACTTCCGCGCCGGCCGTTGCTCACGCTGCGCGATGCCTTCCTTCTCCCACTTGGAATCCACCAGCCCCAACTGCTCCAGCCTTCTCAAGGCCGGGTAGACCGTGCCGCTCGGCAGCCCCGTGATGTCCATGATGTCGAACCCATACTGGTAGCCGTTATCCAACGCCTTCAGGATGACCGCCACCGAATAAGAGAGGTAATTTTTCGGACTCATCGCCGTTCCTTTCGCCGATCTGTTAGTGTAGCTTTCTTCTTATATAGAATTCTACATAGGGTGTCAAGGGGAAAAGTAGGCGGGTAGGTAGTAGAGAGTGGTGAGGGGCGCTCGCTAATGCTAAACTAGAGCGAATTTCAATGGACTGTCCGGAAAGCACGCGCAGTTGGAGTGCTGGCTTCAGCCGGGTTTTGCTTCACTCACCGGAAAAGCCCGACTCAAGTCGGTCCTCCGAACCCTGTCGCTGGACATTGTCAAAGGGGCGACGATGAAGATCTCACGTGCTTGCCTGCTGAGCGTTTTAGTTATCTGCTCGCTGGCCGGATGTGCCTCCAACCCTACCGGATCACGGAGCGCGCCCGCTCCATCACCCCGGCCTTCGCTCTCGCCCCGCAAGGTGAATGCGCAGGCGACCCCGCTGGAAAAAGTCGTGGCCGCCGGCATCGAGCAGACTACCTACACCTTCAGCTACGATCCTTCCTACGTCAAGCTGGCTTATCCGGGCGGCGACGTTCCCCTTGACCGTGGGGTATGTTCAGACGTGGTCGTCAGGGCGTTTCGCCAAGCGGGTGCGGATTTGCAGAAAGAGGTGCATGAAGACATGACGCGCCACTTCGCCGCTTATCCGCAGAGTTGGGGCGCCGCCAGGCCAGACACCAATATCGATCACCGCCGAGTGGCCAATTTGATGACCTACTTCGACCGGCAGCACACAGCGGTCCCGGTCACCAAGCAGTCAGCAGATTACCTGCCCGGAGACGTGGTGGCGTGGGACCTCGGCAACGGGCTGCTGCATATTGGCTTGGTCACTGACGTGAAGGCCGCGAGGAATCAGGACTATCAGGTGGTCCACAACATCGGGGCGGGGGCCAAACTTGAGGATGCCCTGTTTGCCTGGCGCATCATCGGCCACTATCGCTATTTTCAAGAACCCCGGCCGGCCCGGAAAGCGCCTCACCGCAAATCTAAATCGAACCCCAAGAGAATGGGATAGAACCTCTCACCACAGAGGACACAGAGGCGCACAGAGGGGGCATCATAATTGGCCTGCTCTGTGTTCCTCCGTGCCCTCTGTGGTGAATTTCCGTTCCTGGGTTGCTTGTTTCGATTTAGTCTCGCTTTTGACCGGCGGCAGCGTCACTCTTCGCCAGCATCGCTTGCAGTCGAGCGCGGTCAATCAGTCTCCCGCCAATGATGACCGCCGCAATCCTTTTGGTGTGGCTGATGTCGATGAGCGGATTGGCTTCGAGCAACACCAGGTCGGCGGTTTTCCCTACCTCGATGGTGCCCTGGGTGTCCAGCCGGCTGAGATACCTGGCCGGGTTGCGGGTGGCGCTTTGCAGCGCTTCGAGGGGCGTCAGCCCCGCCTTGACCAGCAGTGCCAATTCATCATGCAGGCTTGAGCCAGGGAAGCAGTAAGGCGAGCCGAGGGTATCGGTCCCGGCCAGAAACTCGACGCCCGCACGGCGCATCGCCCGGACGAGTTCCAGACTTTTTTGATAGAACTGCTGCTGGACGCTGAAGTCCTCGGCCGTCCAGCCTTGAGTCAGATGGTAGCTGTGAGGGAGCCAGAACTTTTTGATCTGGGGCGGGATGAATTTCAGCCGCTCGTCACGAGTGAAACTACTCTCCCCGAGAGAGGCAACGCTCCGCACTGAGGTGAGGGTCGGAACCTGCCAGGTGCGGTTCTTGACGAAGCGGGCGCAGAGCGCCGCCGCCTTCTCGTCGCTGTAAGTGGCCAAAGCGAGGGCGTAAGGATTGAGCCCTTGCTGGGCCGCCGCCCGATCGGCGCCTAACTCCGTGAGATCCACCGGCATCCCCTGCAGCGCCTTTCTGAGCGGCGCTTCGATGCGTGAGCAAGCCAGCAGAACCCCTTCGGTGTGTTCGATGCTCTTCTGCCCGGCGTCGGAGGCTTCGGCGGCGCTGACAGAGAGAGGCACATGGCCGGCGAATGGAATCCCCAATTTGTTCGCTTCATCGGCGAGGGCGAAGTAGGCCTGGCGCGGGACCGATTCGTAGACCTTGATCAAATCGACGCCGCGCTGCTTGAGCGCATTGACGGCGCGGCGGGCCTCGGCTTCATCGGCCACCGTGATGGTATAAGTTGGCTTGACCGGCTGCGGCCCATCGACGAAGGGGCCGGCGGCAGTAATCTGCGGGCCGAGCAGCCTGCCTGCGGCCATCTCCCGGCGCCACTGCTTGATCAACTCCAGGTCGCCGCCCATGTCGCGCACGCCGGTCACGCCGTGAGCGATCCACAGGGGGAAGAAAATCTCCTGATTCCAACTCTGCGCGGCTTCTCTGGCCAAGGCTTGCTCGGCGGGGAGTAGCAGGGGCGCCTCGATCTCGAACATCCAGGTATGGACGTGCATATCCCACAAACCCGGGATCAAAAACTTGCCGCCAGCGTCTATCACCTGCGCGCCTTTCGGGATGGGGACTTTTCCGGTTCTGCCAAGCGCGGCGATGCGGCCCTCCCTCACGACTACGGTCATATCGGGCTTGGCTTCAGCGCCGGTAGCGTCGATCACTGTGACGCGAGTCAAGGCGAGAGGTTTTGGTTGAAGATCGGGTTGGGGCTGGGCCAGCAGCAACGCGGGCAGGGCAAGGAGCAGCAGTAACGCAGGCATTCTTTTCATCGCGACAACCAGCAGAGCCGACTCCAGGGGCGTTCATCCTCCTTCTCATGACAAGGAGGGCCATTCTCCACCCGATCACCTCCTGGCGCAAGGCGGTGAGCTCGTCACGTGTGCCGCGTCCGCAGCTTCAGGCTTCGCTTCCGATGAGCTTACCAGGCGATGATAAGGCAGAGGGCCAAAACCCAAGTGGGTTTGGCCCTCTGTGTCAGAGACCATGACCTGCTGATCCTCCGCTCCCGCCGATTAGGGATCGAGCGGGAAGACCGGGATGGTAAAGCCGGCTGTCGTGAACGTCAGTTGGTGCAAGTTGCGTCCGCAACCGAAGCTCAACGGGCCAGCCGCCGGGGTGAAAGCATCCGGGCCGATCGCCGCGATGTTTCCGGAGGGGGGAAGTGGTGGTGGGTTGGTCGTCGCTGAACTCGGCGCGATAATCTCACCGTTTGCGTTGAGGGTAAGGTTCAGGCACAGGTTCACTCCTACTCCTACGGTGATCCCTTCAATGTTAGTGCCAGCCGTGATCATGAACGTCATGCCATTGATCGTAATGGTGCCGGCCGCGTCGGCGGTTGCAGGCGTAAAGAAAGTTACTACCCCACAGATCATTTGGGTGGTGGTGCCCGCGTTGATTTCCGAGCCGACGCCACCGTCCTGCGTATCGACCTTCGCCCAGCCCGTGCGCCCCCGCGGGATGGCGGCCCCTTGCATGAATAAATTCATCCAGCCGGCACGCCCGCTTGGCAAGCCACCCGCACTGGCACTCGCAATGCGGTTCCCGATGCGCAAGCTCCCGATGATCGCCTTGATCTGGCACCGATTGCCCGGAATGTTGAAGCTGAAGCCGTTCTCCTGGTCATCGAAGAGGATGGCGAAGAGGTTGCGGAGCGGCCTCACATTTCCAGACAGATCGCCATTCAGGCTGTTGATGACCAGCAGCGTGTTGTTCCCGTCGGCCGGGCTCAGGATGCCGTCGGCCGCCAGCACGCGGGGCGCCCGGTCGTAATGGAGGCCGTCGAAACTGATGCTCGCCGTGGTGGGCGTTTCCGACACCAGCCGCGGGAACAAGGTCGTCCCGGAGGGGCCAAACGCCGCGAAACCCTCGGCGCCCAGATTCGCCTGGAAGTTACCGCGCAGGGCGCGGCCCGTGCAGTCGACCAGCCTATCCGCCCTCACCTGCTCGCTCCCAATCAGGAAGTTAAAGACGATTGGGAGACCTGTAGTGGGGTTTGAAGCGACCGCCACGATGTAGCCCATCGTCCCCGGATCAATGTCTGAAGCGCGGAAGCTGACGGTCTGGTTCTTGGTCAGCGAGACCACCAGGTCCAAGACACTACAAGTGCAGCCGTCAATAAAGAAGAGGTGGACGAAGACACCAAAACTCTGATTCGTGTTGGTGAGGTTGATGAGTGTGTCATTGGTGCTCAGGCGGTTGGGGACCGAGGTGTACAGGTTGTAGACGAGCACCGAGCCGGCCTTCTGGTCGCTCACTTCAGAGCCGGGCGGGGGCTGTTCCGGGCTCGTTTGATTCGGGCTGGGCGTGGGCCTGGGCGTAGGCGTAGGCGTGGGCGTGGGCAGTACCCTCTGGCCCGCGGCCAGTGCCGAGAAACTGAGCATGACCAACGCCACGAGCCCCACGCGGACGAGCCACAAGCGTTTGCTATTGAATGAGCTTTGCATGGGATTCCTCCTTTCTGAATCCTCCGAGGAGAAAGTGGTTGACTCTGGGACCGCCAGCCTCGATACCTCACCCGAGCCGGCCGTGAAGGCGAACTCCCACAGTAAGCTAGTGAGCAGCTAACGCCCCAGTCAGTAGCTGGTACTTCCAACTACCTAGCTCTTGTGGCAGGCCGCTCGGCGACGCGACGCCCCATTGGCAGCATGGAGCGGGCAATCCTCCGGCCTCGACCGCCACTAAACTATCTTTTCGCCGGCTGGTATTACTGCTAGAGAAGCTTGGTGTTATGTGAGGAGACTGCATTCACCAACTACCAGGCTGACACTGCATTCAGGGAGATGCTTTCACATCACTCTGCTATTTTTACTCTTACCCGAATGGGGGACATCTTAGCAGATTACTTCGCAGTGAGCAACATTTTTAAATTAATGAAGCGGGAGTTGAGTTTGAATTCTCCGGCCGCAGATGATATGCTGCCGCCGCTACTGCGGGATTATTTACCTTTACACTTCGTGAGCGGGAAACTTGGACGGCTATCTATGACTCCGCCAGATAGAAACGACCTCGGCCTTGATGGAATCCTGTTCCAGGTTGACCTTCGTAGAGTGTGGCCGGCGGGCCAGAACCAGGACCCCTAGCCTGAGCGGACCTCTCGATCAAGATAGACGCAGCTAAATTGACAACTCATTCGCTATGGCCCAATCAAATTTGGGAGGAGGCCCAATGTCAAAAATCGTCAACACGTTGTTCTGCTTCTTTACCGTGCTCTGGGTGGTATTGAGCTATCTGCCAGGAGAATCAGCGCAGACAGTCACCAGCGGGGCGATTGAAGGGTTCGTCTATGAGGAAGGCACCAAGCTGCCCAGGGTCGGGATCCCTAACGTCGTCGTCAGCGCCAAGAATACGGAAACGGGCCTTTCCCGTTCGCTGTTGACGAACCGGGAGGGCAAGTATTTCTTTCCCGTCCTGCCCATCGGCACCTACCAGATTACCGGCAATTGCACAGACCCTTGCCAGGGCTATGAGAATACTCCCAATTCCTCGGTGCCGATCATCGTCCGCATCAAGGAGCCAAGTAAAGTTATACCGCCTCCGATTGAACTACGAAAGATCGGCACCGCCGCCGCCATCGGGCCACCGCCCGCCACCAGCACCGCCAGGGAGACGGAAGGGGGGCAGCTTGTCAATACGGCTAACGCCACCCGGAGTCAAAGCTTCGACCGCCGTCAGTTAGTCTCGCTCCCTCTGCCCGGCATCCGCAGCTTCGACGACCTGGCCTTTTTAGCCCCCGGAGTCGTCCCCCCGCCCCAAGCTATCGGCGGCACAGTCGGGCCAGGCCTCGGGCCAGGCGTCGGCACTTCCGGGCAGTTCTCCGTCAATGGCCTGCGCAGCCGCTCCAATAACTTCACGGTTGACGGATCAGATAACAACGACGAAGACATCGGCGTGCGCCGCCAGGGATTTACCTCCCTCGTGCCCCAATCGATTGAGAGCGTCCAGGAATACCAAATCACGACCCTACTGCCCGAGCCACAATATGGCCGTAATCTGGGCGCGCAAGCCGACGCCGTGTCACGCTCAGGCGGGACGGAATATCACGGCACCCTCTACGGATTTATTACCGACAAGCGGCTGAAGGCTCGCGATGCGTTTGACCTGACCGGCGGGCCGGCCACTTTCCCGATCACAAGGGCTCGAGACGGGGCGCCGGTCTTGCTAGATGGAAAGCCATTGGCGCCTGCCAATCCGGTCGATGGGGAGAATCCTTTCACGCGCGCGCAATACGGCGCAGTTTTCGGCGGGCCGATTGTCAAAGAGAAGACGCACTTTTTCCTTTCCTTCGAACACCAGGACATCAATGCGAGCAAAGAATCGCATTTCGCGGTGCCGACAGTGGCCGACCGCGGACTCTTTGGCAGTGGCGACGAGGGAATCAGAGTCGGGAATGTTCCCTCCTTCCCGACCTCGGTCAATGGTGATGCGTTCTTCAGCTATTTCCCGTTCCCTAACAACCCGCGCGGCCCTTATGGGTTGAATACCTTCACGCAGATCCTCCCGGCCAGCGCCCATGGCATGATCGCTTCGGTCAAACTTGACCAGAATTTCAAAGCCTTCAATCGGGAACATATCTTCACCGGCCGGTACAACTTCACTGATGACGATACGATTCTCCCGACGACCGGCGAAGCGTTGTTCTCCTCGCTCCGGCCACGGGTCAGAACCCAGAACCTCTCGTTCTTCTTGAATAGCACGCCTTCTACTCGGACAGCCAATCAGATGCGGGTCTCGTATGGGAGGACGAACTTAGCCTTTAAGGAAGTCCGCGACCCGTTTTTGCTTCCGGCGGGGAATGGTTCGAACGGAGGGGCGATTGACAAACCCGGCTTTCTCCTGAACACACCGGTGATTGGCAACATGACTGTGCCAGGAGGCCCCCTCCAGCTTAATACATTATGCATCAGGCGGAATGTCGCGATGCGGGTAATTCCATGTACTGCGCCGACTGCCGGTCCGCCACTGACTACAGAGCTGGTCAACGGGTTACTCGGCCAAGTGATGATCTCCGGGTTTAGCCCCATCGGGGTAGATGTCTTCAACCTCCCACAGGGCAGGTCTAACAACACTTTCCAATATGCTGATACTTTCATCTACAATTTGCGGAAGCAGCGGTTTATTGCCGGTGGCGATTTCCGCCGGAATCAATTAAATAGTTTTTTGGACCGGAACTTCCGCCCCTTGGCGGTTTTCAGCGGCGCCGTGGACCTCGCTAACCGCCGACTGGGCGACAGACAATCTCAGGGCTTTATCCTGGGTCGTGACTTTGCGGCTACCGGTGCGCCGACCGGGGTATTCCAAGCTCAGGCATTAGTCTCCGACTCAACGATCGGGTTACGCTACTGGCAAACCAATTACTTCCTGTCAGATGAAATTCGGATTCGCCCCAACTTCGCCCTCACCCTCGGGGTGAGGTATGAACTCAACACCGTCCCGACAGATGTTAACAACCGCATCGAGAGGACTTTCGATTCGCCCGAGGTCCAAAAATTTATCTCGATCGAAAAGAATGGCTTTCCAGATTTCGGGATTAAAGGTACGGGAGTCTCCGGCCTCGAACGGTTTCTAGCCGGGCGCAAAACAATCTATCAAAGGGATAGTAATAATGTGGCGCCGCACATCGCCTTCGCCTGGGACCCAGCCGGCAATGGCAAGACCTCGATTCGCGCAGGTTATAGCATCTATTACGATCAAATCCCCGGCGCGGTCATCAGTCAATCCCGCAACGTCTTTCCCAGTTTCATCACCCTCAACTTTGCCGGGCTGATTGGTGAAACAGATGTCGGGGGGAATGGGGCATTCTTTTTCACCAATCCGTCGGATTTATCCAACCCGCCGGATGGTAGTCTCCCCCGTCCCACTCTCAACACCTTTCCTTTCACCAGGGATGACATCATCGTTTTATTAGCGGAACTCGCCGCCGCGAGTAATTTCTCTGCCGGCACCGGCTTCGTCCTGCCCGCCGCCGATTTAATTACCCCCTACTCGCAGCACTGGGGGCTGACCGTCGAGCGCGAAATCAAAAGGGACTTTCTCTTCTCGGCGGCTTATGTCGGCACGAGAGGGGTCCATTTGCTCAGGTTCGCCACTCCCAACTTAGGGCCTAATGCGATACCCAGGCTGACCTCCGTCGGGCTAGATTCGAGATTCGGGGTGGACCCCACGGTAGGGCCGCAACCGATATTTCAAGGGTTTGCTACGCCCCCGAAAGGCCGGCGGCCGTTTCCACTGCTTGGTGCCTTTACCTCCATCGAGTCGGATGCTAATTCAACCTACCATGCCTTGCAGCTTCAGGTTAACAAACGGTTCTCCCGCGGCATTCAATTCACCGCCGCCTATACCTGGTCGCATGCTATCGATGAGGTATCGGACATTTTCGATTTGGCCGGCACGCGTACCTTGCCGCAAGACAGCTTCAACCGCCGGGCCGAGCGCGGGGATGCCAACTTCGACGTGCGCCATCGTTTTGTTTATAGCTTCATTTGGGACCTGCCCATCTTCGAGAAGAGCAAACTCCTCGGCGGTTGGCAAATGGCGAGCATCGGGACCTTCCAGACCGGGCAGCCGTATTCCGTCTTGGCCGCGATCGATGTCAATCAGGATGGCAACCTCACGGACAGGGTAGCTCCGGGCACGACCAACCCGCTCCAAGCCGGCGCCAGCCGCAACCTTTTCCGGGCGCCTGGGATTGCGACCGTGGACTTGGCCGTCACCAAAGCTTTCAGGTTCAGCGACCGGCACCGGCTCGAGTTCCGCAGCGAGTTCTTCAACCTCTTCAACCGGACGCATTTTGGCATCCCGGTGCATCAGCTTTTCTTCGGCGGCTTTGGTCTCAGGCCCGCGAGCGAAAAGATCTTTGTCGATACACGGCTGCCAGCGCGTACCATCCAATTCGCGCTCAAGTACAATTTTTGAAGCTCAGAAGCTTGGAGTACCGCCTTGAGGCGGGTTTTGCTCTTCGCGAAAAACCCGCCCCCGGTACTCCAAACTTCTTTTGCTTGAATGCTACAGCTGACTACGGTCTGGAGATATGAGATTCGGCTTCAGGCTGAGGCAGTCTTACCAGAATCACGCTGTCAGTAATAGTCGGTCGGGCTCAATTCTTACTCTTTTTTTCGGGCATCACAAAGAAGCTTTGAATTAACATCTCTGTGCCATTGATGCCTCGGAACCCGATCCCGCCAATCGTGTAGGTATGATCCTTATCCGTAAATACTGCCAGCGGTTGGTACTCAGGTTTGGGAGCTTTGTCCACGAGGATCTTGTGAGCGAACTCATTGCCGCGGGCTTCGAGGACGAGATTGAAAGAGGCATCAGGGTAGTCTATCGGCTCCACTACCTTGATGCTATCTTTCAAGCTCAGCTCGCCATCCCGGCAGACGTAGAACTTGAAGGATTTTTTCGGGGGATCGTTTGGGGCTGCCTCGTCCTTAGACGCCGACAATTCAAAGAGGTAGTAATTCTTCTC
>Ga0070707_100003635_pt1 | contig 14540 bp, 8 predicted proteins | sample KBSK5502metaG_FD_65468 | JGI IMG/M metagenome (GOLD analysis project Ga0070707, IMG submission 65468) | Corn, switchgrass and miscanthus rhizosphere microbial communities from Kellogg Biological Station, Michigan, USA - KBS K5-50-2 metaG | ecosystem: Host-associated > Plants > Roots >... | reverse complement strand
CTGGGCGCGCAGCAAATCCAGCCGCAGCTGAGCTACTCAGGCGAGAGCAGCCAGGACTTCAACGACCTCACGACGCTTTCCGCCGACCTCACCGTCGGCGGCGCACCGGTTCCCTTCGAGGCGGTCACACTGGCGCTCGGCACGCAGAGCTGTGCCGGCACAACTGACGCGACGGGCCATGTCAGCTGTCAGATCACGATCAGCCAGGACCCGGGCTCCTACACCGTGAGCGCGAGCTTCGCCGGTGACTCTGCCTACAAATCGGCGACGGCCTCGACGCCGTTCACGATCAGGCAGGAAGAGAGCAAAGTCGTCTACACGGGCGCGCTGACGAGCGACTACCACGACGTCGCCACCGTCTCGGCTCGGCTGTTCGACCCGGACGGCGGCGCGCCGATCGCGGGCAAGACGATCGCCTTCACGCTCGGCGTCGGCGACACCTGCACCGGCGTCACCGACGGCGCCGGCAACGCCTCCTGCCAGATCACGCCACACCAGACCGGGACACAGACGGTCGTCGCTGCCTTCGGCCCGGACACCGACTACGTCTCGAGCAGCGACAGCGCCTCCTTCGCGATCACGCCCGAGGAGACGACGATCACCTACACCGGGCCGACCGTCATCCTCGGCGGGTCGAGCTCGGCGACCCTCACCGCGACGCTCGTCGAAGACGGGACAAACGACGACGACGGCGACGGCGGCGCGCCCGGGCCGATCCCCGCCGAGACCGCCACGCTCTCGCTCGGCAGCCAGAGCTGCACAGCCACAACCGACTCCACGGGCAACCTCAGTTGCACCATCCCGACGGTGACGGTACCGCTCGGCCCCGAGACCGTCAGCGCGGCCTTCGCCGGTGATGCTGCGTACAGGCCCTCGAGCGACAGCAAGACTGCGACCGTCTTCGCCTTCCCGAGCCGCGGCGCCTTCGTGCTCGGCAACGCCACCGTTGCCGGCGCGCCCTTTTCCACCCTCACCTGGTGGGGGGCCGACTGGTCAACCCTGAACAACCTCACAAGCGGCGCCGCACCGGCCGCGTTCAAAGGCTTCGCCAACGAAATCACGCTGCCGACGACGAGCCCGCCCGCCAGCTGCGGCGCCAACTGGACGACCAGACCCGGTAACAGCGCGTCGCCGGTCGGCTCCGTCCCGTCCTACATGGGCGTCGTCGTCGCCAACACGGTCACCAAGTCCGGGGCCACGGTCTCCGGCAACTCGGTCGGCATCATCGTCGTCAAGACCAATCTGGGCTACGCGGCCGACCCAGGCCACGCCGGCACCGGCACGATCGTCGCCACCTTCTGCTGACGCGTGCGCGCGGCGTAGCTTCCGGTCGGCTCGGCAGACGAGGGCCGGCTCACTGGTTGGAGCCGGCCCTCGTCTTCAGCGCAGTCCTTCGGATCGACCTACCCCGTCGAGGCGCTGAAGATGTCGTTGTTGCCGAAGCTCTGCGAGCAGTCGGCGAGCGGCCAGGGTGCTGGGAACACGCGGTGTCCCGCGGTGAACGAGGCCTGCCGCCAGGCGTCCATGGCCGGGCAGTCTGTGGCGTGGCGAGTATCCGTCCAGACGCCGGCACCGTAGGTGCGGGTCGCGACGGCGTAGACGTAGTCACCGAGGAATTCGTTGTAGAGGATCCGGCCTTGCGAGGTTCCTCGGGCATCGCCGGTCGGGCCCACGTAGGTGGCGGTCCACCCGGTCGGCGCTCCGCCGACGAGCGGCGAGGAGAGCAGCACCCCGTGCTCGGGCCGGGCGTTGGCCGTGCTCGTCTGGAACGGCTGCGTGAACGCCATGTAGACGACATAGGCGGCCGAGCCGTCCGGCGCGATCGCCGGAGCCGAATACGCCGAGCGGTCTACGGACAACGAGATCGCGCTCGGCGTGCTCCACGTCTGCCCGTGGTCGACCGAGTACGACATCATCGTCGTCTCGTGGTTCTGGCCGAGGCCGCCGTCGGTCCACGCGTCGATGATCTCGTCCGTGGCGTCGGCGCCGGTCGGCGCGCCGTTCGCGATGTCGACGCTCGGCATCGCGGCTAGGTCGCTCCGGGCACCCGCGATCCCGTCCTCGACGCAGCGACGCGAAACCGGGTCGACGAAGAAGCACGGATCCGTCATCGGGAGGACGTCACGGGGCTGCGTCCACGTTTGGCCGCCGTCGAAGGACTTGATCAGCGTGTGTGCGCCCTTCAGGCCGACTCCCGCAAAGTGGGTGAAGAAGACGTAGACGACGCCGTGGCTGTCAGTCCGGACGGTGCAGCCGTCGAGCGCACCATGTTGGGAGTTCACGAGCGGCGGCGCCACCTGACGGTCCTTCCACGTGATGCCGCCATCGGTGGACGTGGCCACCACCGGGACGAGCGGAAACGCGTTCCCCTGGCTGAAGCTGTGGAAGTCCACATAGCACACGTAGACGTTGCCGAAAAACCGGCTCGACGCCGCGTTGTCGGCCCAGATCTGCTCCTTGTCGAGCCCCGCGGAGGCGGCCACGTGAGTCGCGGCGAAGTACGGCTTCGACCAATTGCTCTGGACCTGGACGCGTGACGCAGACGGGTTGTCGAGATGCGAGACCGTCACTGCGAACGTGCTGTTCTGGGTCTCTGGACCTTTCGCGATGACCCCGTCGGTCAGGCTCGTCGCGAGGCTCGAGAAGTACAACCGTTCCCCATTCGCCCACGAGAAGCCGTTCGGGCCGGGCACCGGGCCGAACGCGACGCCGGGATCGCCACGTGACCGCAGCCCGTTCTCGTAGAAGTTCGGGACGGTATGGATCGGTCCCGGATGGGGGTTGCAGGGCTCGCTGGTGGGATCGCAGTCGGCGGCCGTAAGCCCCTGGTAGGTGGGCTGGGCCCACGTGTGCCCGGAGTCGAACGAGAAGTAGTCGCCGGTCAGGCCGACCCCGAGGTTGAAGGTGCCGAGCGGGAACGAGCACGCCCCGGCCGTCGTGGACGCCTGCTCCGAGCAACGCTGCATGTCCACGAGGTCGTTCGCGCCCGCGGCCAGGATGTTCGGATGGACGGGATCGACGGCGAGCGCCGGCTCGTTCGCTGCGTTCTGAGGATGGGCCCCGCTCGGGCTGCCGACGCTGACAAGAGCGCTTGTCGCGGCGGAAGCCGACGGGACAACCGTCAGTGCAGCCGCGAGTGAAAACAGACAGACGAACCTCTTCACGGACGCCTCCTCTCGGATCGGCTCGTGGGGATACTCCTGGGCTGCGCACGTCGCGAAGCGGTGCCAGCGCGCGGTGAGCGCGGCGACGACAAGGTCGCCGGCATCGCTTCCCTGGCTTCAGGGCGTTGACGCAAAGGAGCTCCTCCCTCCCCAGAGATTTTCTGCGCTCCCACGCGGCCTGTCAAACCGGCCGGTTAGCCGCCCCCGGGATTCCAGCGGCAATCGTGCTTGCTGCGGACGGTGGCCGCCGGCTCGTCCAGGTGCGGAGCCATGGGACGTGTCGCGGATTGAAGCGAAGATGGACTCTGGGCAAATCATCCGGTATGACGTTCCCTCGAAGCCACCTCCGAGCCGGTAGGGACGTTCGACTACGTGCAAAGGCCAAAGAAGGCCCGCGAGGAAGCGGGCCTTCTTTTTCGTTGGCCGGGAAGCGGCATGGCGGAAGGAATAGCCGCTGAGGCTTCGTCACGGTTTCACTATGACGAGCGCTTTCACTCTGTGCCCGCGCTCGCTAACGACCAGCACGTAGCGCCCGGCTGGGCCCGCCGCGACCGAGAGCAGCCGCCCATGGGCGCGTCCGTGTCTCGGTCCGATCCGCCAGAAGTAGACGTAGGCGTCTGTCGAGACGCGCACGCGGATCCGCCCGCCGCGGGTCGCGTGGATCACGCGCAGTCCGAGCTCGATGTAGCGGATCTGGATTGTGAAGAGACGGCTCGGTGGCCCGAGGTTCCCGGCCTGGTCGATCGACCGAAGCTGTAGCCGATAGCGGCCTGGCCTCGTGGGCATCCCGTTCGCCCTGCCCCAATGCAGGGAATGTGCCTGGAAGGACTTGAGCTTCAGGACTCGCCGCCTGTTGACATAGAGCACGGCGCGCGCCGGCTCGCTCGTTCGGTAGAAGACCGTCAAGTAGTCGTGTCGCGTGTCGCCGTCCGGCGAGATGACGGCTAGGTTCGTCCGCGTGAAGGTGATCTGCGGTCTCTTCGTATCGACAACGATTGGGTTAGGCAGCAGAATCGTGCGGTGTGCGGCCCTTAAGTGGACGCGAGGGCGGTAGGTTCCGTCGGCGACGGCGTGTCCGCCGTTATCGCGACCGTCCCAGTAGAAGGTCTGGCCTACCGCCCGAAACGTCCTTAGATTGGGCTCCGCTCGAGCTTCAGCCGCTCAGTCACGACAAACGCCGCTGACGAGCCGACCAACAGGCCGACGATGAGCACCGCCGGGAGAAAACGCATCAAGATGCGGGGAGTTTAGGCCGACTAGGGTCGTCTCGAGCGAGATGACGAATGGCGCAGAGCCTCCCTGAGTAGCGCGCGTCGAGCGGCAATAGATAAACCTGAGCGATCGCGTCATCCGGCCCAGCAGCAGCCTTGCGTTTGGAAGCGATCAGCTTCGGCCGCCCTGCGGGCGCACGGACTGGTAATCGGCTGACGACGGACGCCGGCGAGGGCCGCGCGCGCCCGGGCCGCTGCCGCCGCGGGCGAGGCCCGCCTCCCTCGAGGGCGTGGGCACGACGCCCGAGCTCGGACGTCGAGCTCTTCGAAAACGGCACGAAATCGCTCAGCCGGAGCGAGCTTCGACGCCGGCACCACGACCGGGGGCGCGGATGGTCGCCGGGACCCCTCCACTTCTTGCTCCGCTCGCGCCTCGAGAGCCCAAGACGCGCGCCAGTCGCGCGCCGGTCCACCGGCGCTTCAGGAGGTCCCCAGGCGTCTCAGTACCTTCCGCGCGGCGTCCAGCGCACCTCAGAGGACAGCCCGAAACTCGATTACCTAAGCGGTTTTGGCTCATGGAGCGGCGCCGGAGTCGAACCGACCGAGCGTGGGGCTGCCACGCCGCACCGGTTTTGAAGCCTTGCAAGAGGGACGTGCTGAATGGCTTGTCCAAGCCAAACGAGATGCCTTCGCTTCGGCGCGCGCCAGTCTGCGCGCCGGTCCGGCGACTACCGACGCCGTCTTGAAGCTCGCGTACCTCGACCCGCCTTCAACACGCAGTAGGCGTTCGAGCACTGTGACGACGCGCTTGAGCATTCCGTTTGGTTGACGATGATCCGCGACCGGTTGCTCCAAATCCGGAAGCTGCTCGCGCCCCGACGGTTCCGTCTGGGTGCACTGCAACGACTCGGAGCAGACGAGCCACAACGGCGGGGTCGTGCACCGGCCGTTCGATCGTACGCGATTCGCACGCTCTGAGGTTCCTCACACCGCAGAAGATGCGACCCGTAAGGGATGCGCATCTTCTGCGGCTGAACCGGCCTGGGCGACCCGGGAGACGCGACCCGGCCGGATCCTTGGGTCTGCGGGCCTACGAGGCGGGGCGGGCCCGCATGCTGGGCCTGCGGCCGTAACCCCCGCCGACTGCGACTCCGCCGACGAGCAGGACGAGGCAGAGCATCGCGCCGGCGCCGATGCCGAAGACGCCCCACGCGAAGTTGCCCGACGACGTGGTGCGCAAAGGCGCCGTGTTGCTCATCCAGGCCTGCGCCAGGATCGCGCGCTCCTGCGGCGTGAGCTTGCTGAGCGCACCGCTGACCGCCCATCTCTGCCCCATGGCCTGGAGCTGCTCCTTCGTGTAGTAGCTCGCCGCCGGGCGCGACGGGTGAGTGGCAGCAAGCGAGGAGCCGGCGGTCACCCCCGCCAGTGCCGCCGTCGCGACGAGCACCGCCACCGCGGGGCGGACCCTGGTGTGGAACGAGATCTTCATCGTGTCCCTCCTTCGTCGTGACCGCCCTTCGCGGTCTTTACAGATAAGACCCGGAGGGACTAAAAGAGGGCTTGCCAGCACCTAAAGCTCGGCTAAAGGCAGACAGGAGGCGCAGTGGAGTTCCGGATCCTCGGCCCCTTGGAGGTGCTCGAGGAAGGCCGCCCGGTCGCCCTTGGGGGCTCGAAGCAGCGCGCCCTGCTTGCCATCCTCCTCCTGCAGGCACCCGACGTCGTCTCCCGGGATCGCCTGATCGACGAGCTCTGGGGCGCGTCTCCGCCGGGCACGGCCCCGACGGCGCTGCAGGTGTACGTCTCGCAGCTGCGCAAGATCCTCGGGCGGGAGACGATCGTCACCCGGGCGCGGGGCTATTCGATGCAGGTCGGGGCAGGCGAACTCGATCTCGACCGCTTCGAGCGCCTCGTCGGCGACGCGCGGGCGCAAGACCCGGCCGAGGCCGCCGAGACGCTCCGCGAGGCACTGGCGCTCTGGCGAGGTACCCCGCTCGCCGAGTTCGAATCAGTGGAGTTCACCGATGCGGAGCGCGCTCGACTCGAGGAGCAGCGGCTCACTGCGCTAGAGCAGCGCATCGAGGCAGACCTCACCCTCGGCCGGCATGCCGCCGTCGTGCCCGAGCTCGAAGGTCTCGTCCGCGAGCACCCCTTACGCGAGCGACTCCGGGGCCAGTTGATGCGCGCCCTCTACCGCTGCGGCCGTCAGGCGGACGCGCTCGAGGTCTACCGATCCGGCCGTCGCCTGCTCGACGAGGAGCTTGGCCTCGAGCCGGACGACGCCCTACAGCGTCTCGAGAAAGCCATCCTCAACCACGATCCCTCGCTCCAGGCGCCGGACGCGCCCGACGAGAGGCAACTGTCTCTTGCGCACTCGGTCGCGGAGAAGAGCCAGATCGCCGCTCGGCGTCGCCGAACGTCGGTTCGTGGCGAGGTACCGGTTCCTCCCGACTCGGTCGCTGTGATCGATCCGGAGCGAGCTCGGGTCGTCGGCCACGTGCTCGTCGGCCGGAGGCCTGTCGCCGTCGCCGGTGGGCACGGCTCAGTCTGGGTCGCGAACGCAGACGATGGAACGGTTTCTCGCATCGATCCCGATCGCCGCGAGGTCATCAGGACGATCGGAATCGGAGCGCCGGCGATCGACCTCAGCGTCGGGCCCGATGCGGTCTGGGTGGCCAACGGAAGCGAGGGTACGGTCTCGCGCATCGATCCGAACGCCGACGCCGTCGTCGAGACAATCGACCTCAGGGGCTCAAGTGAGCTCGCTTGGAACCCGACCTACGCGGTCGACGCGGATAGCGAGGCCGTCTGGATCGCCGCCGGCCCTCATCACGTGGTCCGGATCGACCCGGCAACGAACGAGGCCGCGGCGATCATCGATGTTGGCCACGTCCCGGTGGGCGTGGCCTTCGGCGAGGACGCGCTGTGGGTGGCGACGATCGCCGAGCGGGCGCTGCGCGTTGAGCCGCACACAAACTCAGCCACGGCTGAGGTGCCCATCGGCCATCCGGTCGCTTTGACCGCCGGGGAAAAGGCTGTTTGGGTCTCTGATTCGCGAGGACAAGTCTGGCGCATCAACTCGGAGACGGCGGCAGTGACCCAGACGATTCCAGTTGGCAGAGGGTTGATAGGCCTGTGCGCCACCGATGCAGCGGTCTGGGCGGCCATCAACGCCGACGGCACGGTCGCCCGGATCGATCCCGAGAACGGTGAGGTTGTAGGCCGCGTCGCGGTTGGTCATTCGCCGACGGATGTCGCCCCCTGGGAAGGGGCCGTCTGGGTTTCGACCCAGAGGGAGAGCGCTATCTGACCGGGTTCGCGATCGCAATCGTCCCGGCGACAATCTCAGCCCTGATCTTCTCGATCTCGGCGACAAGCGAGCGAGGCACTTCTGGGCTGATCGCGCCGAGCCCGACGCCGCCGTTTAGAAGAGAGAAGCGGGAGGTGCGGCCGGTCGTGAAGGTCCCGCACACGAGTCCCTCGATCGTGTCGAAGACGGCCACGTCCAGTCTCTTCACCGCGCTCGTCAGGATGTGCGGTCCGAGGTGGGATTGGTCGACATCGACTCCGATCCCCCAGACTCCATGCTCTCTTGCCGCCTCGAGTGCTCCAAGCCCGCACGCGCCGGCGACCTGGAACACCACTCGAGATCCCTTCGCGATCTGGCTCAGGGCGACCGACCTCCCTTTCAAGGGGTCGACGAAGTCGTCGGTGTAGCCGTTCAATATCGTGACGCGAGGATTGGCCGCTCTCGCCCCTGCCTGGTAGCTGGCAATCGACCGTTCGACCGACGGCAACGGCTGGCCGCCGATCGAGCTGATCAAATCGTCCCCGGGAGAGAGCGTCAACACGCGCGCGGCCAGGTGTCCAGCGAGATAGCCCGCCTGCTCTTCGCTGAACACGAGGGCTTGGACGTTCTTCGGACGATGCGCCAAGGCGCTATGGGCGGCGTCGATGATCGCGAACTTCGTCTCGCGAAATCTGGAGGCGACGGCGTCGATCGCGGTGGCCGCATAGAAGCCCGTTGCTATGACGAGGTCGTACTTCTGCCGCGCGAGGAGGGAGAGGCTCGGAGCGTAGCCCTCCCTCGGTGCTGGTGTCAGCACTCGCCCCTTGATCCCCAACTCCCGGGCGGCCCGCTCGATCCCGAGGTATGCCCCGTGGCTGTACGGATCGTCGATGCCTGTGGGTTCCAGAACGAGTCCCACCCTGAAGCGCGTGTCGCTCATCAAACCGGTCCCATCGTGTCGAGCCCGTGTCCCTGACTACTGGAAGCTTCAGGCCGGGTCGTGACCGAGAGTCGTGCTCGAGACAGCATGCCACGCAGGCCGAAACCGTCGTATCGGCCCCGATAGGCCGCCCTCGAGCCAGTGGCCGAGATCCAGCCACAAACGCGTGTACCGTGGGGAGCGCATGATCGAGCGGCGTGCGGCCTGTAATTGTGGACAGCTTCACCTAGTGGCCAGGGGAGCCCGTCCGAATCTCGATGTGCCACTGCCTGGCGTGACAAGCGCCGCACGGGCAGCGCGTTCGTCGTCCAGGCGCGCTTCCCGTCCGACCGCGCGCGCATCGAAGGACGCGCCACCGAATACGTTCGCTTCTCCGACAGCGGCGAGGCGAGAACGTTTCACTTCTGCCCGGAGTGCGGCGGCGGGGTAGTCGAGGCGCTTTGAGACCGCTTCGACGTCCAGACCGAGCTCGCGGTCGGACACTCGACATCTAACTGGGGCTGAGTGGATTAGCCGATTAGGCACACGTTCACCGCGCCCGCGCGGCCGTGATCTGCCATCCCCTCGACGGGCTCGAACTCCCCGCACTGGCCTTCACGCAGCGTCTTGTAGCCGTCCATTTGCAGCGACGAGAAGTGACAGAAGTAGACCTAACCGTTGTCGCCGGTTATCCGGCCGTAACCTTTCTCGTCCTTCCACCATCGGACCGTGCCGGTCAGGAGATGCGGTGCCTGGTCGACCGTCCGCGTGAGCAGCGCACGGAGTGGCGGATCCTTCGGCCGGAGGAAGTGGGCGCCGTCGAGCGCGCCTTCTCTCCGAACTGATCGCGGACGCCGAGACGGATCACGAGCGGGACGACGGACGCGTCAGCCGGCATGATCTTCGTGACCACTGTCGAGACCGGGCTCCGGCGCGGCGAGATCCTCGGCCTGCACTGGCGGAACGTCTCGCTGCTCGCTGGCCGATCCGGTCTACGGTCGGATCTTCAAGCAGGCGCTCGCGAAGACCGGGATCGCCGATCGCGTCCGGCCCTTCCACGATCAGCGGCACACGTCTCTTGCGAACGCTGCCGTGGCCGGAGCAAGCGGTGCCGCCGTCCAGGCGCGCGCGGGTCACGCGAGTTACTCAATCACCGAGAGGTACATCCATCTGGCGGGTCAACTCTTCGGCGAAGAGTCGGAGTTGGCTGCGCGCCGACTGTGGGGCGAACCGCAGGAGGCTGACGCCACCTAGAGGTTTGATGTGAGATTTGCCTCGTCGTCGCGTGAGCGGCGACCTCGCTCAGACTTTGATCGACCGGTGCACGGTGCAGCCTGCATCTATCCTCGCCAAACCATCCAAGCCGGATCGCCGCCCGTCACGGAAGCCGAGTGAGCGCTCGAGAGGGCGACCTTCTCTTTGGACTCAGGTGAGACTCTGGCTCAACGGAGGGGCGCAGGAGTCGAACCTACCGAGCCGTGGGTTACACGACCGCACCGGTTTTGAAGACCACCAGGCGAAGTCTTCGTTTGCAGCGCTTTTCACCCCGTAGAGGCATCCGCGCGCCAGGCCACGCGCCGGTCGGTCGACACGATGCCCTTTCGTTCGGCCGCAACTCCCGCACCATGATTTTGATTCCCGCGGCTCCCTTTTCGATCGAATCGATCACGGCCCCGGCAGCTTCGACGCGCGTGGCGGAGCGGGAAGGTGCGGCCGCAGCGGCCCGCTACGCAGAGGACTGCGTCTTCGGCTCGCATCCGTTCGCGACCTCGAGAACCGGACGCGACTACATACGCCGCATGCTGTCGGAGGCCGAGAGGCACTAGCGCTCAAGGATTTCGCGGACCGCGATCGTCGCCAGCGCGGCTGTCGTCGTCGCCGAGATCGCCATCATGGTCTCGTGCGCGCGCGTGAGGGGCAGTGAGTCGAGTACCCGGTCGAGGTGGTCGCGGTGTCCAGGATCGAGCTCGCCGTGCTCGGCGAACGTCCGGAAGGCCTCGCTAGACAGGCCGGTCCGCTTGCTCAGCGTCTGCACCAGATCCGGCGTCGGGGGATAGCCCTCCATCAGCGCGACGTAGCCGAGGAACGTAACGGGGTGGTGGTGGGAAATCCAGTAGTACTGGCCGCCGACCAGCGAGGCGACCGCCGGCGACGGCAGCCGCGCGAGCACAGTCTCGCGCTCGACGCCGAGTGCTTCGAGGTCGGTAAGCAGGTCGTCGTCGTGGCCGCGCTCCTCGTCGACGTGCTCGTCGAGGTATGCGACCAGGTCGGCTGCGATCGGATCGGCGGCGAGTGTCCGACCCCGCTCCCCGGCGAGCTCGGTCAGCGGGACGGTCGCGCGGATGATCTGGTGCTGGGTGACGAGATACTCGGGCCACAGCTCGCGGACGCGCGGGTGCTGGACGAGCGCGGTGCAAGCCTCGGTGAACGGCCCGATCGCGAGCGCGATCTTCCGTCTCAGACGGACGCTCGCAGACGGTGTTCCGGACGTCAGTGGATCACGTACGTCCACGAGTGCGACTCGAGCTCGGACTCCTTGAAGCTCAGGCCGACGCGCTCGAGGACGGCGAGCTCCTCCGGGGTCAGCGAGACGAGCGTCTCGTAGACGCTCGCGGGGATGTGCGCGAGCGCAACCCGTGCGAGGTACTGCGCCACGTGCTCCGGGATCGGGTCGCCGTGCGTTAGTGTCACTGTGTTCCCCTTTCGTCGCTACGGCTTTCGCCACAGTCTCTCACGGCGCGGCCGAGAGCTTGGCCGCCGCCTCGTGCGCGCGGGCGAGCGAAGCGCGGTTTTCCTTCTGCTCGTAGCGTGCTGCGGCTTCCTGTGCAACCGCCGCGGCTTCCCCAGTGCGCCCCGCCAGCCGGAGGACTTCGGCGAGATCGAGCAGCGCGTCTCCCTGGGCATTCAGAAGGTCGGTCGCCTCGACGAGCTCCAGTGCTTCGCGAACCAACGCCTCCGCAGCGGCGACCTCTCCTCGCCGGGCCAGAACCTTTGCCCGCGTGGTGCGCCAGAGGACCTGAGACAGCACGTCGTCGTCCGCGGCCGCGTCGGCGCTCGCGCGGCTGAACCGTTCGGCCTCCTCATAGTCTCCGCGAGCGTAGAGCGCGTGGCCGAGGAAGCCCGCGATCGTAGAGAGGAAGCCGCGCTCGCCCATCTGCTCGAGCGTTTCGTAGCTCGCTCGCAGCGTTTCGACCGCCACCTCCGGCGTCCCGGCGAGCTGCTCGACTAGGTACGCCTCCTGCGCGTTGTTCGCGGCCCACACCTTCAGGCCGAGCTCGTCGATCGTCTCGGTGCCTTCGGCGAGTAGCCGCCGGGCCGAGTCGAACTCACCGACCATCGCCTCGAGAACGGCTCGTTCGACGCAGGCGAACGCCCGGATCGCACGGTCGTCGCCTGCTGTGTCGGCGAAGTGCTTGCACCTCGCAATGCCCTCGGTCGCGTGCAAGGGGCCGAAGATCGCGCTGATCATCAGCCAGCCGATGCTCTCGGCCTTCTCCGCGGTGTAGTCGCCGCGCTCGGCGTACTCGAGGGCGCGCCGCCACGCCTCTTCGCCGCGGCCCATCAAGCCGAGGAAGCTTCCGCGCACGCGCCCGAGCAGGGTCCACGCCTGGGCAAGGCTGTACTCGTCACCGAGCTCCTCGCAGGCGCGCAGCGCCTCTTCCGCGTCGGCGACGAGGTTCTCGCTCGTGCCGCTGAGGATGTGAAGGGCGCAGCGGCCGAGCAGCGCCCGCGCGGGTGGCGCCGTCGTATGCTCGAGCGCCTCCTCCAAGACGCGGACGCCTTCGGCGACGTACCCGTGCGTCGCCCAGAAGCCCCACAGCGCGGTCGCGGCGCGCGTGAGCAAGTCGAATTGCCTGGTCTCGCGAGCCCAGTCGATCGACGCGCGCAGGTTCGCGTTCTCGTCGTCGAGCCGCGCGAAGATCGCCGTTTGGTCTCCTCGCCGCGCCTCGCTATCGAGCGCCTCCGCCATCGACAAGAAGTACTCCGCGTGACGCCGGCGCGCATCCTCGAGCGCTCCGTCCGTCTCCAGTCGCTCTACTGCGAACTCGCGGATCGTCTCGAGCAACCAGAACCTCGGCTCGGCGTCGGAATCGGGCCGCTGGCGGAGGAGGCTCTTCTCGACGAGCGAGTCGAGGCCGTCGACGACCTCGACCCGGAGACCCTCGGGAGCGACGGCTTCCGCCGCGTCCGGGCGGCAGCCGCCGACGAAGACGCCGAGGCTCCTGAACAGCGCCTTCTCGTCCTCGGAGAGCAGCTCGTAGCTCCACTCGATCGTCGCACGAAGCGTCCGCTGCCGCTCGTCGAGGTCCTGCGCGCCGCCGGTCAGGAGCTTGAGCCGCCGGTCGAGGCGCCGGAGGAGGGCCGCGGGAGGGAGCGAGCGGACCCGCGGCGCGGCGAGCTCGATCGCCAGCGGAAGCCCGTCGAGGCGGATGCAGACCTCGGCGATCGCCGCGGCGTTCTCGTCCGTGACGGCGAAGTCCGCGGCGGCCGCCCGGGCGCGATCGACGAAGAGCCGCGCGGCATCGAACTCGGCGACGTGCGCGGCGTCCGGCAGCTCGGACAGCTCCGGCACCGCGAGCGGCGGAACCGCGTACGTCCGCTCGCCCGACAGGTGAACCGGCGTCCGGCTCGTCGCCAGGACGGTCACGTTCGGCGAGCTCGCAAGGATTCCGGCGACCGCCGGTGCCGCAGGAATCACGTGCTCGAAGTTGTCGAGCAGGAGGAGCAGCCGCTTGTCCTGCAGATATCCAGTCACCGTCTCGGCGATCGTCTCGCCCGCCTGCTCACGCAGCCCGAGTGTCTGCGCGATCGTGGGCATGACCAACTCCCAGTCTCGGATCGGCGCCAGCGAGACGAAGAAGACGCCGTTCGGAAACCCGTCGATGACGTTCGCTGCCAGCTGGAGTGCGAGCCGTGTCTTGCCCGCGCCACCGGGTCCCGTCAGCGTCAGCAAACGGACGTCGGGCTGCGTGATCACCGCCTCGGTCTCTTCGAGCTCGCGCTCGCGGCCGACGAGCGGGTTCGGCTGCGCCGGAAGGTTCGTCGGCCTGTTCTCGAGCGTCTTGAGGGGCGGGAACTCGGCCGGGATGCCTTCGACCTGTAGCTGGAAGAGGCGCTGCGGGCCCGACAGGTCCTTCAGGCGATGCTCGCCCAGGTCGCGCAGCTCGATGCCGTCGCCGACCAGCGCACGCGTCGACTCGGAGATGACCACCTGGCCGCCGTGCCCGGCCGCCATCACTCGTGCCGCCTGGTGGACGTCAAGGCCGACGTACCGGCCGTCCATCCGCCGCGGCTCCCCGGTATGGAGGCCCATGCGGACGCGGATCTCGGCGTCATCCGGCCATTCGTGCTCGGCGAGCGCGCGCTGCGCTTCGGCAGCCGCAGCGACGGCTTCCCCGGCGGAGGCGAACGCGACGAAGAACGCGTCGCCTTCCGAATCGACCTCGTGCCCTCCGTGCCCCGCGAAGGCATCGCGTAGCAGACGCCGGTGCTCGGCGAGGAGCCCGGGGTACGCGTCTCCGGCCTGTTGCAGCAGCCGCGTCGATCCCTCGATGTCGCTGAAGAGGAGGGTGACGGTTCCGGCGGGAAGCTCGCCCATGGCGCAGCTCGAAGTCTTGCGCCTAATCGGGCATGTCGCCAATCGGCGACCGTCCCGGCGTCGTCGGCGCGCAGCTCACGCAGCATCGCCGAGCTCCTTCTCGTACATCACCCAGCGCACGGGCGCCATCCCGACCCGCTCGCAGAAGCGGAATGTCGACGGCGGGGTATGCGTAGCCGTCACGCTTCGCGGCGTCCAGCATTTCGAGGTATTTCTCGCGCGTGGTAATAGGCAAGGGGATCCTTTTCTCAGGCACCCATCGTGCTGGACGCTTGACCGACGGCGAGTCTACGCCTGCCGCTTCACCGTTTCTCACCAGCGTCCTCTCGGACGACGGAGCGGCGCCGGAGTCGAACCGACC
>Ga0070707_100003633_pt1 | contig 14551 bp, 13 predicted proteins | sample KBSK5502metaG_FD_65468 | JGI IMG/M metagenome (GOLD analysis project Ga0070707, IMG submission 65468) | Corn, switchgrass and miscanthus rhizosphere microbial communities from Kellogg Biological Station, Michigan, USA - KBS K5-50-2 metaG | ecosystem: Host-associated > Plants > Roots >... | reverse complement strand
AGGTACGAGGGCGTGCACGCAATGACGCGGGGCTGAAAATCCTGGATCAGCAACAGCTGCCGCTCGGTGTTCCCTCCCGAGACCGGGACGACCGTCATCCCGAGCAGTTCGCCCCCGTAATGCATGCCGAGCCCGCCCGTGAAGAGCCCGTACCCGTAGGCATTGTGGAAGACATCGCCAGGCCGCCCGCCGCTGGCGGCCAGACAGCGCGCGCACACCTCTGCCCAGACGGCGATGTCGCCGCGGGTGTAGCCGACCACCGTGGGTTTGCCCGTCGTTCCCGAAGACGCGTGGAGGCGAACGATCTGATCTCTCGGCACGGCGAACAGGCCGAACGGATAGTGATCACGCAGGTCCGTCTTGCGCGTGTTGGGGAGGCGTCGGAGATCGTCGAGCGTCCGAACCTGGTCCGGGCCGACCCCGGCCCGATCGAACGCCTGCCGGTAAAAGGGGACCCGCGCGTGGACGCGCCGCACCACCGCCTGGAGGCGGCCCAACTGCAGGGCGGCAAGCTCCGCCCGCGGCATCGTCTCAACAGGAACGTTCCAGATCATGCGTTGGAATGTTACCAGGGGTCGGAGTACCGTTCCTCCCTCCACGGATCCCCGCGCAGGTGGTACCCGTTCTGTTCCCAGAACCCCGGACGGTCCTCGCGCATCAGGGTGAGACCCCGCACCCACTTCGCGCTCTTGCAGAAGTAGAGCTTCGGGAGCACGGGACTGGCCACTTCGTGGTCTGGTACTGTCCGGGGGGAAGCCGCGACTCTGCCCGGGGCTGCGCCACTGCGGAGTTACTTGTGGGCGGGGTTCTCTGCGTGCGAGACCGGACCGACAGGCGTCGTCCCCGCCCCTCGTCGGGACGGGTTACCGCTCGCGGCCGCCACCGTCTCGGGGAGGAGGTACGCTCCCTGCGCGTACAGCGTGTCCTGCAACTCGTGCACGGCCAACGGCTGCTCGGTGAACCGGGGGAACGACAGGTGGGCCCGGATCGAGAGCACCGCGGCCACGCCGGCGGCCTGGCCTTCCTCCATGGTCGTCGGCACCACACGGGCCGACCCGGCGGCTTCATACGTCGCCGAGATCGACCGGCTGGCGACCAGCAGGTTGTTGAATCCTACCGGCACCAATGCCCGCAGCGGGATCGTATAGACGTACCGGTGGGCCGCGTACGGGTTCAGTTCGCCCGGCCGATACGGATGCAGATCGATCGGGTAGCTCGCGACGCCGATCGCGTCCCAAAAGACGCGGGAGTCGACGATGTCGTGCACGCTCAGCGTGTACAAGCCCCGGATATGCCGGGTCTCGCGAATGTAGAGGTAGTCGGCGGAGCCCACCAGTTCCGCGTCTTGGAACCCCGGAGCATGGGCTCGGAGGTACTCGATGAGCACCGGCAGCTCGGCGCGCCCGCGGCTCAGCCCGGCCGCAACCGAGGCATGATCCGTGCCGTCGACCTCGTAGATGAGGAGCCCGTTGATCAGCGCCGACTGGTCGTTTTGGCGTCCGATGTTCAGGTCGTAGATCCCGACGCCCGGCTCGGTGGGCCGATACCCTCGCATGATCTCGCTGTACCCCCAGATGTTGCCGCGGTAAATCCCGCCCCGCAACCCCTTGGGGCCGTGCGGTGCCGTCACGTACGCGACGGCCTCCGGCCAGCTGATCCCGTCCACCTGGAAGACCAGGGTCGCGGCCATCATCTTCCGGTCGATCCCCGAGTCCTCCCGGCCCAGGGTGTACGGCACACCCGCCATCGCGGCCAGGTCGGCGTCATCCGTCGCGTCGATGACCCGCTTGGCGCAGATCGCCTGACGCTCGTGGGTTTGGAGGTCCTTCACAACCACGCCGACGACCTGACGCCCATCCACCATCACTTCCACGGGCTTGGTGAGCAGGCGCAGGGTGAGGTTGGGCTCCCTCCGGACCTCCTGAAGGAAGACGTGCTTGGCCAGCTCCACGTCGAAGGTCATGCCGAGCTGCGAGTAGACGTCCATGAAGATGCCACGGGCGAGGTGGATCCCGTTGGGACCGAAGTCCATGTCGAACATGTTGAGCATCGAGCCGGTGAGATCGCCGCCGAGGTACGGGCGGGCCTCCGTCAGCACAACCCGGGTCCCCAACCGCGCCGCCGCGACCGCGGCCGCGACGCCGGCGGGGGTTCCCCCCACGACCAAGACGGGGACGGATACGGGGCAGCTCTGCGGTGGAGAAACAGTTCCCGGCGACGCGACGGTCACCCCGGCAGGAGCGAGCCCCGCAACGGCCACGACCACGAAACCGACGATCAGCAACCCGGCAGACCGGGCGCGATAATTCATAAATAATGTCAATCTATTCTACCAGACCCGTCAAGTATGTGGCGCCCACCGTTCGGGTAATCTCGAACGCTCCCGAATGACGTCTCGTCATCCGTCCGGGTATCTGGCCCCCTTCCTTATAGTACGGATGGCCGGGCGACCAGGTTCCCAGGCACCCCCAGAGCGGATGCGCTCGGATCGCAAGCCGTCCAAACACCGTCCGCTCCGTTGTATTGTGACTCTGATTCTTGAGCAAACCTTGATGATTCTGCGCATCTTCTTGAGGGCTTCTTGATCCTCGGCCCTGATACACTTCTCGGGGAATCCCGCCTGAACCGACCGACATGGGATCACCATCGATGAGCCAAACCCAGGAAATCCGTTCCGGGTCCTCAGGGGGCCTTCGCAGAGATATCTCCATTTGGGGCTCGTTCATGTGGGGATACGCGGACGTCGGCGCCGACATCTACGCGGCTCTCGGTATTGTCGTGGCCGCGTCGATGGGGCTGGCGCCTCTCGCTTTCGCGGTCGCGGGAGCAGTCTACGTTCTCATCGGCCTTGCCTACACTGAACTCGCGAGCTCGTTTCCGGTGGCTGGAGGGGGGCAGTATTATACGGCACGGGGATTGGGGGATTTCTGGGGGTTCGTAGCGGGGTCGGCGCTTCTCCTTGATTACACGATCGATATCGCCCTATTTGCCGCGGCCGCGGCAGGGTACATCAACTTCTTCGTCCCCGCCATTCGGGATTACTCGGTGACGCTCGGCCCCTTCCGGCACATCAACCCATTCTGGGCGGCGGAGACGGTCGTGTTGATCCTCTTCCTCGTCTGGCTCAACATCCGGGGGATCCGAGAGTCATCACTCTTCAATGAAGTCATAGGCAGCATTGACATGATCACCGAGTCGTCGGTCATCATCCTGGGGTTCGTGTTCGCGTGGAAACCCGAGTTGCTGGTGCACCAGTTTCAGACTCAACAACCGACGTTCTCGCAATTCATGTACGGTTCCTCACTGGCGATCATCTCATACGTTGGGTTGGAATCGATCTCACAGGCAGCCCAAGAGACCCGTCGTCCCGCCACTGTCATCCCGCGAACATCGCTGGGACTGATTTTCAGCGTGCTGCTGTTCGCGATGGCATTCTCTACGTTGGGAATCGGGATGCTCCCCTGGCAACAGATCGCGCAGCACCAGGGCGATCCCGTGGCGCTGTTGGCCACCAACATCCCCATTATCGGGGTGATTGCCGGCCCGTTCGCGGCCGTGCTCGGCGCGACCATCCTGCTCATCTCCGCGAACACGGGGGTGATGGGCTCGTCGCGGTTAACGTTCTCCATGAGCGAACTGGGGCTGGCCACTCGGTGGATGAACGCGGTGCACCCCGAATATCGCACTCCCTACCGCACGATCGTCATCTTCTCTGCCCTGGCGATCATCGAGGCCCTGCTCTCATTCCTCACACCCCAGGCCCTCGATACGTTGGGGAACATGTACGCTTTTGGGGCGACCCTCGCGTACCTCTTGGTCTTCATATCGCTGGTGCGGCTTCGGTTCACCGATCCGGTCACGCCTCGTCCCTATCACGTGCCCATCAACATTACGTGGCATCGCAGGGGGGAGTCGGTTCGAGTCCCGGTTCTCGGGTTCCTCGGCATCGCGGGAGTGAGCCTCATTCTCTTTGAGGTCATCGCCACACACACCATTGGACGGATCGCAGGGCCGGCGTGGGTCATCCTTTGTATCGCCTACTATGTGTCGTACCGGCGTAAGCGAGGGTACCCCATCTGGGGCTCTATCCCACGGAACTGGTCGGAGGAACAGATGGCAATCCTCGAATCGGCGGAAGAATATTCGCTCCTGGAGAACTATCGGTTCGCGCTTGCTGCCAGGGACAGAGCGCGAACCCAACGAGACCGACCGTGATGTCCGCGAGGAAACACGCAAACCGCGACGACGGTGGGAGTCGGAACCCGCCGACGAGTCGAACGGTCGCGATCAAAGGACCCTTTCAAGTCCATTCGAGCCAGCAGACTCATTGGGCGCGAGGGGCCGTCGTGACATCGGCGAAAAGCTATGATGTCGTCGTATCGATGTCCGGTCTTAGCAGCCTGCGCGTGACCGACGGTGGGGGTGGACAGATCCTAGACGACGGGATGGAAGAGGGCATGATGTTATTCGGGCTCATCGATCTCGCACTCCGATCGATAGAGGAATTCAAGCGGAGCGATCTTCGTCACATCTCTGAGATCATGGTGGTGATCCCGGCAGGACCCGGTCGACGTGGAGAATGGACGATCGACGAAATCAGGGAACACGCTCGCGAGCAGCTTCGGTCTTACCACGTGAGCCGCTGGGGCGCGATGTGGGAAGCTCGCCCCAAAGGGGGATAACGCCTAGGTACCTCGGATCGGCTCCGGGGCCGGGGGTTTGATGAAGATCCGGCAGAGGACGATGCTGAACTCGTAGAGCAGGACCATCGGGATCGCCACGAGGAGCATCGTCACCGGACTCCAGTCGGGTGTGCCGAAGACGGCGATCCCCGCAATGATCATATAGGCGATCCGCCACTCCTTGCGGAGGGTCTGCGCGGAGACGACGCCGAGAAACGCCAGGGTGAGGATGACGAGGGGCGTCTCAAATGTCGCGCCGACGATCAAGAGAAAGAAGAGGACAAACGAGATATAGGCGTTCGCGGTGATCAAGGCGTTGAACTGGGTCCCCGCCTGCGCAAGCAGCCAGTGCAGGCTGACGGGCAGAATCACCAGATAGCCGAACACGATGCCGACCGCAAACAGGAATCCCGCGAGGAGCGACAACGGGATCGTCCTGCGGCGTTCGGTTTCCGTGAGCGCCGGGTCGACGAACGCGTAGAGCTGGTACACGATCCAGGGCATGCTCACGGCGAATCCGAACAGAAACGCCACCTTGACCTTGACGAGAAACGGCTCGAGCACGGTCAGGGTGGTGAGCTTCACGTTCCCCGCCGGCCGGAGCAGAATCCTGAGCAGGACGTCGACGAAGAAGAGCCCGACTCCCGTCGCCACGAGCAGCCCGAGGATCGCGTATTGGAGGCGCTGTCGGAGCTCCTCGAGGTGCTCCACCAGCGTCATGTGCCTGTCCCGATCCGCCATTCTACTCCGCGCCGTGCGCCAGCTCTGCGAGTGTCACCAAATCATACCCACGGCGCTGTAATTCACCGATGATCTCGGGAAGCGCCCGAACGGTCACGAGCGTGCCGTTGTGCAGCAGGATGATCGCACCACGCTCCGCGCGGGCCACCACCCGCTCAACCAGGAGTTTCGACGGCGGCGAGGTCCAATCCCCCGAGTTCACCGTCCACATCGCGAGCCGCATCCCTGACGCCCGGGCGGCGCTGACGGTGTCGACGCTGTAGTCACCGCCGGGAGGCCGGAACCATCGCGCTGCTCCCACGAGCGGCGCGAGAACCTCCGACCCCGCTGCGATCTCGTCGTGCACGACCGAGGCATCCACCGTCGTCAGCCGCGGATGGTGATACGTGTGATCCTCCACCTCGTGCCCCTCCGCCGCCATTTGCTTGATCAGGTAGGGGTAGGTGACCGCGTGCTCGCCGATCACGAAGAACGTCGCGTGGACCCCGAACCGCCGGAGCACACTGAGCAGCAGGGGCGTGGCGACCGGATCCGGCCCGTCGTCGAACGTCAGCGCGACCTCCTGCCGGCGGGGGTTCCCGCGCCACAGACGGCCGTCGCTCTCGATGCCGAACAGGATGCCGTCCAGCCGGCGCTTTGTCTCCGCGATGATTTGGACGACGTTTCCCGCGAAGTGCACCGCCGCCTCGGCAGACCGATCTCCAGGCGGCGCGGCGGCGACCCGAGGGGATCGCCGGCTCCTGAGGACCTCGTGGGCGCGCGGAGGGAGCATCACGAGCGCCCCGGCCATTAAGTCGGGACTGTACCAGACGTCGCCCGCCTGGGCGAGCGCCAGCCCGGATTCCAGATCCGCCGGCGCCGACGCCAGCAGATCTCGGTACAACCGGGCCGTGAAGGTCACGTCCCTCCGCCGAGGGTTGAACGGCCCGCTCCGGTGATACTGTCCCGTCAGCACGACCTGGCCGGCTCGCGAGTCAGCGCGAAACGCCGTCGCGGCCAGTGCGCGCGCGCTGTCCTGGACCTCCCGGACGATTCCCGCGGCATCTCCAGTCCAGTCCATCCCGTAGACGAACCAGATCCACGCGAGATGACCAAGGCGCCCGTCCGGCAGCCGGGTCACACCGTCGCTCGCGACCGTCACCTTGACCACCATCGGGGTGAGCCCGGCGGTCTTGAGCGCACGCCAGATCCGGACCTCTTCGGCGGCGAGCCCCGGGCCGATCGGGTGCGTATCGTTCGTAATGTACGGGACGATCGGCACGGGCGGTACGCCGGGCCAACCCGGCGAGTCCGGGGTGAGGCCCGGCTGTGCCGCCTCGGCGGCGCGGACGGACCCGAGCGCCGCGACAGACGCCCAGAGCCGCTCCGCCACCGACATGCGCATGCCCGAGACCTGCGGCACCGAGACGGCGATCCGCACCAACTCGTCCTGCGGCAATTCTCCGACGAGCGTATAGGAGATGCCCCCGGCGTTCCAGTGGAGCAGCGTCGCGAGTCCCCGCGGGGCGACGGTCCCCTGGATGGACCCGATGCGCACTGGGTGGCCCCTCGGCGGGGGGCCCTGCGGTCCTCGGCTCTCAAACAGGGTCATCGTCGAGAGACCATCGGTGTACACAAACGTGGCCACCGGTTGCCCCTGCACGTTGACCACCCGGGATCCCCTCTGCTGAAAGCCGGACGGCAGGTACGACGGGAGCTGGGGCGTGAAGCCGACGCGCTGTGCAATCTCCGCGATCGTCATGCGGCCGGGGGGGCGCTGCTGCTGCACCTGCGTGCCCGGCGGGGCCGGCACCGTGAACAGGTCCGGGGCAAACACGGGATCATACTGGACGTTGATGAACGCCGCGGTCTCCTGGAGCGACCCGTCGGGCTTGTATCGCTCGAACCTCAGGATCAACCTCCGATCGCGGTCCACCCATACCCTGAGCGAAGGCCGGCCCGGGAACTTGCTCTGCACGTAGATCACCCGGGTGTCTCTCCCCGCCACCGGCTCCGTGCCCGCGAAGATGACGTTGTAGTTGGTCAGGATCTGGGGAAGCACCCCTCGGGTCAGGCGCTCCTCGTCGGCCTCCGGGGCCGGCCTCTCAACGACCTGGTTGCGGGCTGGCACGTATTCCATCATGGTTCGACCCTTGATGATCACGATCCGCCCGGGTTGATTGCCGGCGGCCAGATATTCGAACCTGGTCTGATCCGGGGCGGCATGGTAGATGTGCACCTGAGAAGCCTGCACCTGGACGCCCCAAATCTGAATCGACTTCGTGCCCTCGTAGCTGACCCGCCGGGGCGCCGTCGCGCCCGACCGGAGCCAGGACAGGGCGGTGTCGACGCCCCCGGGGAACGAGGGTTGGGACCACCCGGGGGAAGGGACGGCGCTTCCCACCAATGAAAAAACCGCCAGGGCAGCCGCCTGGCGGATGATCTGTGAGCGCATCCTACCGGGTCGGCTGATCCGGGACGCCCAGGTCGTTGGACACGAACGTGGTAGTCGCTTCGTCGACCAGCGATCGGTCGGAAGACAGCACCAGATAATGGCGCACGTATGCATCCGAATCGAGGGGCGCTTGACGCCATCCAAACTGCCCGGTCATCCACGCCCATGGGATCGCCAGCATCAACGCCAGGGCGCTCGCCGCCACCGCCAGCCGGAACGGCTTCACCTGAAATGTACTCACGAACCCGGGGACCAGCGTGGCCCGATGGGGCTGCGCGGCCTCGCGCTGCAGCCGCCAGTGGACCCGGTCCAGGAACCCCGGCTGGGGACCCGGATCGGGCAATCCCCGAAGCAGACGCTGCACGCCCTGGAGTCCGTGATATTCCTGGAGACACATGGGACAAATATCCAAGTGGGCCTTCACCCGCTCGACGTCCCGGACGCCGAGGACGCCGTCGATGTAGGCCGAGAGCTGGTCAGCAACATGCCGGCTCATCGGTCATCCCTCCTTGCGCCCAGGTCCGGCCCAAGCGCCTCGCGGAGCATCTGCCGAGCACGGTGCAGCCTCGACCGCACCGTCCCGACCGGACACCGCAGGGCTTGCGCCACTTCATCATACGACAGCCCCTCGATGTCCGCAAGAACGACCGCCGTGCGAAACTCTTGGGGGAGCCCGTCCAGCGCTACTTGAACGATCCCGTCCAAATCGAAGGTCTCGGTCATCTGCTGCGGGTCCTGGCTCGAATCTCCCATCACCGTGACGAGCGGATCGCCTTCGCCACCCATCGGCGCATCCAGCGAGACGACCGGCCGGCGGTTACGGCGGCGTACGGTGTCGATGTATGTCCGGCTCATGATCCGGTACAGCCACCGGTCGAAATACGTGCCGGGCTGATACCGGTCGAACGCCCGAAACGCCTCCACGATGGCCTCCTGTGCGAGGTCCTCGGCGTCGTTGTGATTACCTGTGAGCCGATAGGCGACCCGGTAGATCTGCGTCTGGTGGCGCAGGACGAGCTCCTCAAAGGCCGCCAGCCGGTGGACCGTTCCGGGCACCTCGGTGGCGGGCACCGCCTCCCTGTCCCCTTCCCCAGCAGGGAATGGGGACCTCATGCTTCCCAGGCCTCCAACAACCGATACCGCGTCCGCCATCGCCTGGCCCCCCAGATCGACACGTATGTTATGGAGCGCCGGCGGCGCGGGAAAAGTTCCATCGAGACGGCCGGAGAACCCGGAGGGATGCGGGGGTCAGGGCGTAGGAACAACCCTACCCAGCATGACCTTGCGAAACTCTTGGACGATGGCCGAAGTGGTGATGGCCACGATGATATCGCCGGCGTGAAGAACCGTGTCGCCGTTGATGATCGTCGCATCATTCCCCCGCACCAGGATCGCCAGGCTGCTCTTGGCCGGGAGGGCAAGATCCCGAACCCGCCGGTTGACGCTGGGAGCGCCCTCGGGGAGCGCCACCTCCACGAGTTCGAGCTGCCCCTTCCGGAAGGCGGTGAGCGGAATCACGTCGGCGACCTCGACCTCCTGCTCGATCAGGCTGTAAATCAGCTTGGTCGAGGAGACCGTCTCGTCGATCCCGAGCATCTGGAACGTGACTTCGTTCTTGGGGTTGTTGATCCGCGCGATGACCCGCTTCACGTTGAACTTCCGCTTGGCCATCTGGCAGATCACGAGGTTGTCCTCGTCGTCCCCGGTGACGGCCGCGACGAGATCGGCCCGAGGCGCACCGGCCTGCTCAAGCGTCCTGACCTCGCACCCATCGCCGAGAAACGCCACGTCACCGAACTCTTCCTGCAGCAGGTCGAACCGGCGCTGCAGCTTCTCAATTAACGTCACCTCTTGCCCGTCGGACCGCAGCGCCTTGGCCAGATAATACCCTACCTTCCCGCCGCCTACGACAATCACGTACATGAGATCGGGCTCCTTCCGCGCACTACATCGAGTGGGCCAGAATTTCGGGGAGCGCCTGGTACTCTGAGACGCTTCGCCACGGGCGCTCCAAGATGAAGTCCAGACACAACCCGGCCCCCAGCAGCGTTGGGCTGATCGTGTCGATCCCCAGCTCCTTGTACGCTTCGGCGCGAAGGGGATCGTAGATGCGCGCGATCACCCGGGGGACCTTGTACTTTATCTTGGCAATCTGAGCGGACATGATGTTCGAGTTGTCGCCGCTCGTCGTCGCCGCGAACGCGCCGGCCCGCTCGATGCCGGCTTTGTGGAGCACGTCCTCGTCGATCCCGATGCCGAGAATCGTCTTCCCCCGAAATGCCCGGCCCAGCCGCCGGAACGCTTCCCGGTTCCGGTCCACGACCGCGACCGAATGACCAGCGGCCTCCAGCATCAGGGCGAGGGTCGCTCCCACCCGGCCACACCCGAGAATGACGGCGTGCATGACAGGACTCCTTCCTCCAGCAGGTTACCTCGCCCAATACCGGAACGACCGCGACATCGCCTTCCCTTACACCGGGCGCCTGGGCGCTTCCTTCCGGGGAGATGCAGTCCCGACCGCGCTCGTTGATGGCTCCGGAGGCCCCCCCCCGCGTTCCTCTTCGGCCGCAGCCCCGATGCTGGTCTCCGCCAGGCGGTCGATGATGACCTCACAGGGAGCGTGCCTGAAGAGTCCCTCCGCGCATCTCGCCGCGGACCCCTCGGTGAGGCCTACTTCCGGAGAAATGCCGAGGACGATGAGGTCTACGCCCCGGTCCCGCGCGACGCGCGCGATCCCTTCCCCGGCCTCCCGGGCCCGGATGATCTCCACCTTGGCCTCGAGCGCGTGCATCTTGACGATCGTCACCGCCTCCGCGAGCGCGCGATTGGCCTGCTCTTCTACCGTAGGCAGCGGGACGCCCAAGGACAGCGTCCGGGGGACCTCCACAACGTAGCCGAGCAAGATCCTGGCCTTCTGCATCTGCCCCAAGCGGCTCGCCAGTTCGACCGCGCGCTCCGAATAGTAGTGCTCGAGTATCGGCACGAGAATCGTCTGGACCGCACCCACTGACCGCACCGCGCGGGCGACCTCCTGGGGGACCGGCCGAGGAACCCGGAGCATCCACACGAGCAGCGCGGCCATGGGGATCGCGAACGCGGCGGCCAGGATCGCGCCGAGCACGCTGACGTGCAACGGACCGGTCACGCCGACCCCCTCCGCCGGAGGTACGCGACGACGAACGAGAGCCGGTAGGCACCCAGCGCGATGAACCCCACTCCCACCAGGAGCGACATGAGATGGAGGCCGAATCCCAGCGTCCGGGCAAGGATCACCAGCCCCAGGGCGACCATCAGGGCGCTGGTCGCGGTCCGGTAAAGATCGCTGCGCGTGAACCGGGGCTCAGGCATGCCCTTGCCCCCTCGCGAATTGGCGGTCTCGCTGGGCCAGCGCGAATTCATACGTCTCTAGGAGATCGTACTCCTCAGCGTCTTTCAGAATCGCCCGCTGCTGCTCCTCCCAGTGATGGTTGGCGCTTCCCCACACGGGAAGCCCCTTCTTGCGCCGGTACAAGACGTAGTACGTCAGGCAGGCGAGGACCCAAACCGGGCCGGCGATCCGACCGATCGCATGCGTGAGAACGACCTCGGTCAGCGTGATAAGGACGCCTACCAGACCGAGCAGCCCGATCAACGGGATCGCGATCACCTGCCCGTCCCGGCGCGTCCACCGGACGTTCAAGGGCACCCGATAGGGTCGGGGGGAGTACGGATCGTTGATGCGCAGGAAAATCAGCGCGATAAAGACCAACGTATAGCCCAGGGTGGCGCCGAACGCGTACATGTTGGCGAGCGCGTCGACGGCGCTCGGAGTCAAGAACGCGAGCATCGCCTCGAAGAGGCCGATGCCCGAAAAGATCAGGATCGCTCGAGCCGGGGTGCGGTAACGCGGGTGGACCTCGCGGAACCACGGCGTCATGAGCTTGAGCTGGCTCATCGAGTACACGAGGCGGCTCGCCCCCATGACACCGGTGTTGGACGAGATCAGCAAGATCACGGCTCCCAGGATGGCCGCCAGGGGGCCGGCGATCGGCCCGACAAACGGGAGGCGGTCGGCGAACAAGGCCACCGAGTGATCGACGTCCTTCGCGTAGGCCTGCCAGGGCAACAACCCGAGCCCCGTGATCGAAAAGAACACGGCGAACAGGAAGACGCTGCCGATCAGCCCGATGGAGGTCCGGGGGATCACGGTCGCGGGGCGGCGGGTCTCCTGCGCGGCCTGCGAGATTGACTCGAGCCCGACGTACGAGATGATCGCGAGCGAGGACCCGTACATGAACTGGTTGAGTGTCGGGAATTGGTGGACCCACTGGCTCACCAGGAGTTCGGGCTTCCAGGCGAAGACCAGTCCGATGATGATCAGACCGGCTTCGACGATCAGGCCAAACGCTCCGATGAATTCATTGAGGAGCGACGATTCGCGAACGCCTCGCACGTTGAGCCACGTCAGGAAGACGATGAACACGATCGTTTCCGCCGCCCACAGCGGCGTGATGTTAGACAGCGTCCCGACAATCGGGAACGGCCCCAGGCTGACCTTATAGTCCCGCACCGCTGGGAAGAAGAAATTCAAGTAGCCGGCGGAGAACACGGCAAACAGGGCAATATCGATGGTGTAGTCCAGCAGGAGCGCGGATCCGGCGATGAACCCGGCGATGTCCCCCAGGCCGCGGCTGACGAAATACTGCCCGCCGCCGGCCATGGGATACGCGGAGGCCAGCTCCGTGTACGCCAGGCCGATCATGACATAGACGAGGCCCGCCGCCGCGAATGCCAGTGGCGCGGCGCCCATCGTGGCCGCGATGACAATGCCCAGGGCCGCGTAGATGTCCGCGCCGACATCCGCGAACCCCCACATGAAGGAGCCCCACACCGAGACGTCCCGGCGGAGGCTCTCCGCAGGCGCCGAGGCAGACGCCGTCTGTTCAGTCACGGGCGTTCTCTATCCGCCGGAACAGCGTGACCCGGAAGCGAGGTAGGGCAAGATCACGAACGACCACGAGACCGGACACCCGCCGGAACCATTCATGGATCATGCTCGCCCCCATGGAGCCGGGCCGCGCCGACCCAGCGCTAGCAGGTTCGACATCATGCACCGATGTCCCGTGTTCCAGACAGAGATCGCCCCCGGGGGCCAGCCATCGGACCAACCGCGCCCCCACGACCTCGCATTCGGCGCGGGTCAAGTAATAGAAGAGTTCGGCGCAGAACACGAGGTCGAACGTCCGGTCCAGATCCTCCATGCGGACGTCGAGCCGCCTTACGTCCACGCGGGGATCGCCTGCAAACCGCCGGCGTGCTCGACGAATCGCGAGGGAGGAGAAGTCAACGGCCACGAGATGCGTGCACTGATCCACCAGCCTGGCGGTAAAGATCCCCTCTCCGCACCCGATTTCGATGGCAGACGCATAGTGGCGTCCTCCGAGGATACGCAGAGACGCCTGCGCGCGCGCTCGTTCGTACGGCGAGGTGGTGAGGTGCCACGGATCCGGAATGACGTACCGGGCCTCGAAGTAGGCCCGGCTCATCCATCGCCGCGCCGTGAGCACCCGCTTGAGCCAGGTCTCGTCGGCGACCCACCGCCGGAGGGCCGCGAACGCGGGGGGCGAGGCCGTGCCGGTCACGGCGTTTCCACCAGGCTTCCAGGGGCAGCCCGCCGGTTGTACCGGTTCATCGCCGCGGGCAATCCCTCGGCGGCGACGACCAGTACGGCCTCGGCGGCCCGCCCCACCGCTTCGTCGATGCGGGGCCGCTCGTCCACCGTGAACCGGTCCAACACGAACTCGACGGGATCCACTCCCACCGTCGGCCGGCCGATCCCGATCCGCATGCGTGTAAACAACCCCGTCCCGATCTCCTCGATGATCGACCGCACCCCGTTGTGCCCGCCCGGCCCGTTCCCCGGCCGCAGCCGGAGTTGTCCCAACGGCAGGTCCATCTCGTCGTGCACGACAAGCAAATCCTTAGGCTGCCGGCGGCGGCGGTGCAACAGATCCTTCACCGCCTGTCCGCTTACGTTCATGTAGGTCTCCGGCATCGCCAGAAGCAGCGTGACACCTTCCACCCGGCCGCGGCCCACCTTCGCCCAGCCGTCATCCGCAAGCCGGACCTTGAATCGCTCCGCCAGGCCATGGACGACTTCCCGGCCCACGTTGTGGCGGGTGCCCTTGTAGCGCCGGCCGGGGTTCCCGAGACCAACCACGATGATCATGAGGAAAGCAGAAAGGGCGCGCCTGCTCCCACGCCCTTCCGCACGGTGTCCCCCCTGGCCTTAGCCGGCCACGGCACAGGTTATTCTTTCTTCTCCGCTTTGGCCGGCTTCTCCCCGCTGGGAGAAGAGGAACCGCTCGGGGACTTGGCCTCGGCTTTGGCCCCGGGCTCGCTCTTGGCCTCTCCTTCAGCCGCCGCCGTCTCCTTGCCAACCACTTCCGGTTCGGCCGGCGTCGCCGCGGCCTCTGCCGTGACCGGCTCTTCTTTCGGCGCGACGACCGCCGCGATCACCTCTTCCGGAGCGGTCACGACTTCGACGCCCTCGGCGGAGGGTAGATCCCGGACGTGGAGGGAGCCGCCGAGGCGGAGGTCCTGAACGTTGACGGTGATGTGCTCCGGAATGGCGGTAGGCAGGCAGCGGACGAGCAGTTCCCGCAGATGCTGCTCGAGAATGCCGCCGCCGGCACTGACACCTTCAGGCACGCCG
>Ga0070707_100003631_pt1 | contig 14552 bp, 6 predicted proteins | sample KBSK5502metaG_FD_65468 | JGI IMG/M metagenome (GOLD analysis project Ga0070707, IMG submission 65468) | Corn, switchgrass and miscanthus rhizosphere microbial communities from Kellogg Biological Station, Michigan, USA - KBS K5-50-2 metaG | ecosystem: Host-associated > Plants > Roots >... | reverse complement strand
CGGTCCAAAGGTGGATCGGTCCGACCTCGCCGCCGCTGCCGTCGTCAGCGCCTTGGATGTCCCAGAAGCGCCGGAAGTAGGTGCCGCGTTGGTCGGTCGGGTAGCCGTTCCAGAGCAGCTTGCGGGCAAGCTCGTGATTGAGGCCGACCAGATACGACTCAACGAAGCTCCAGTTGGTCGCAAACAACGCGATCGTGTTCGGATCCATCTGATCGAGCCCCGGCAGCAACCACTCCCGGCCGATGCTCGTCAGTGGTGCGTACATCGGCTGTGGGAACACCGGCGCGGCCATCACCGGCTCGAGCGGATCGGTACGACGCGGCCCCGAATCAACGCCGATGAGCTGGTCAACCAGCGGCTGCTGGATCGTCCTGATCGGGTCGAGCGTTGTCTGGATCGCTGTCGTCGCGGCGTTGAGGTCGGCTTCGACCCAAACGGTTCCCGCCGTAGGCGACACGCCGAGTTGGCCCATTAACGCGGCAGCTGCCTGGATGAAGGCCTCGTTGCCGCCGGGGACCGGGTTGGTGGGCGGGTCGACGAATACCGGCGGGCCTACGGGCAGCGGAACGGGATGGTGAATCGCCGGACCGGCGTGCGGGGCGAAGGCCGGAGGAGCGGCTGCGAAATGCGTCGGCTCCGCCGGCGGCTCGGCCGGCCCGGCATGAGCAGCGGCGGGCGCGAACGTGCGCACCGTGAACCCGGACGGCGGGGCGACGTGCGCGAGCGCCGCCGGCTGCACGGAAGCCTTGGCAAAAACCTGTGCGAGATTGCCGAGTCGGGCCGCCGCGCCTGTCACCCCCGTCGGCGGCGCAGCCTGGGCAGGGACGATCGAGAGGGCGCCGCTGTTCAGCCGTGCCAGCACCCCCGCCGCCGCCGCCGAGCTCGCTGGTCGGGCCTGGCGGACGGCGAGTGTTCCGAGCGGTCGCGTCGCGCGCCGCCATGCGGGCGCGAGCGCACCCGGGACGATCGGACTGGCAGCGAGCTGCGCCGCGACCGTCGCGCCGCCAACCCGCACCCGGCCGTGCACGGGCGAGCTCACCTGAAGGACGCTCTGCGAGTCCAACGCGGTCAGGTGGCGTGCGTAGAGCCGCAGCGCGAGCTCGCGTGCGAGCTGGGAAAGACGAAGCCGCTCGTTCGCGGCGCGAATGCCGGCGACCTGCGCCCACGCACCAGCGAGCAGTTGCTGCTGTTCTGTTTGCACGACAACGGTGCCAAGCCCCGCTGCGACCCGGGCCCGCGGGTCGGCATTCAGCTGCTGGAACCACGGCGGCGTTGCGCCCGGGCTCGGGTCGAGTTTCTTCGCGGCGGCGAGCCAGCGCCCGTAGAGCGGCGGGTCGAGCGTCGTCTCGGCCGCGTTGGTGCACGCAGCCAGCGCTGTCGTGAAGCCGTGCTCGTCGATGCTCTGCCACTCCGGGAGCACCGCCGGCACCGGTGGGCCGGCAGGAGCATCGCCCGCGGCCGGCGGCGGAGCCACGAGCGGTAGCAGCGCGCTCTGCAGCTCGACGACCTGCCAGGTCGGCGGGTCTGCGCCGGGCGGGCTGACCGCGAGCGCGCGTTCCCAAACCGCGTCTGGGATGTTCGCGATCGGCTTCAGCTTGCTCACGAGCGACTGGAAGTCGCCCGCGTCGCCGGTCTGGAAGCTCCAGCTGTAGTAGACCGGTAGCTCGACCGAGGTCTGGCCTGGCTGCCATGCCGCCGCCAACCGGTCGACCCCAGCGGTCGGCTCGCCCATGCCGGCGAGTCGGCCCCGTTCGAACGTCGGAACCAAGAACACCTGGTAACTCGCTTGCGGCTTGAGTTGCCGCGGGCAAAGCAACCGCGCTGTTGCCTGTGACGGCGTCTGCGTCAAGATCGCGCCGGTTGAGACGGCGTCGTAATCGGCCGGCGCCGGGTCTTGTGCGACCAACACCTGCGCGTGCGCCCACGCCCACGCCTGCGTCAGCTCGGGGAGGCTGTCGGAGCTGGCGACGGTGACCGCGCCGAGCGGCCGCCCCGACGTCGCTGCGAGTAGCTGTTCGGTCTCGCTGCTCTCGAGTGCGACCAGACACAGCCACGGCGTCAGCCGGTCGCCGTCGGTTCCGACGGGCGAGTAGCGCCAAGGCAGGTCGGCATCGCTAAGTTCAAGCAGCGGGAAGTAGTTCGACTCCGCATTCACGGCACCAGCGGTTGGCCATGTCCGCCGCACGCAGCTCGCGTCGAACCCGACCACGTCCCCCGGCCCCCGCAAGGCAAGCGGCGGCGCGGTTACCGGCGCGCCGCCGGCCGAGAGCGTGACCGAGACGTCAAGCCGCGGATCAGGGGATGTCGCCCCCGTTGGGATCAGCGCGGCCAGGCCACGGCGGAGCACCGAGAAGAACGCGTAGTTGGCGCCGACCATCACGCCGCCTCCTGGTTCAGCACAACCTGCAAGGCGTCGGCTTCGCCTGGGTGTACCGCGAGGTACTGGCTGAGTGCGAGGTGCGCGTTCAGCTTGCTGCCGTCGCAAGGGATGTCAGTGCGGACAGTCAGGTCGCTCGTGGAAGCAATCGTCCACTGGTCAGCCGCAAGGGTGACCCGCGCTGGAGTGCCGGCGGCCGGCTTGTAGCGGCCGAGTCCTGGTTGGCGGCTACCCGCGCTGTCGTTGAGGGCGAGGACAGCGGTCATGGAAGGGGTGTAGCTGCTCCTCGGCACCGGGTCGGTGCGCGAGTCGAGCGTGGTCGTGATGTAACTGATCGGGGTGATGACAGCGCGTGTGCGGCTGCTCTGGCCCAGGTCGATCGCGTCGCCGGCAAGCTCGACGCCAGCATCGAAGGCGCTGAACGACGGCAGCGACAGCTTCTCTGCGTCGGTCAGGTCGAGGAACTGTGCCGGGGCGAACTCCTCGCTCGTGATGCCTGAAGGTGTTGTCGGGTTACCGAACGCCGTCAGCGAGTCAAGAGTGAGGGTCGTGGTCTGCCCGAGCGGGGTGCCGGCGAAGCGCGTGATCGGCTGATCAAGCGGAACGACGCGTTGCGTGATGCGCAATGTGCTGGCCGGGTCGAACAAGACAGCCTCGCCGGCGTCAGCGGTCGACCCCGCCGGGGTGATCGCGGCGCGAACCGTTTGCGGGAGGGCGCCTCTCCAGCTCGAGCTGTCGGCGAGCGCCGTCGTGAGGGCCGGCAGCGGGTCCGGAGCGGGAAGCGCGGCGGCGATGCTGCCCCAGGTCTTGTCGAAATGAACGGTGACATCGAAAAACAGCAGGCTGAGTGATGCTTTTCCGGCGATGTGCCAGGGGGTGGGGCCGCTGAGCTTGCCGTCCAGGTGCACGGAGGCGATCACGTCGGTACCTGCACGCAGGTCGACGCCGGCTGTCAGGTCGAACTCGAAGGCGAGCGGGTTGCGTTCGCAGAGCGCGTCGAAGCCGAGCCAGCCGTGGACGTTGAAGCTGCCTGTGCCGGCGGTCAGCTCGACTCGAGCACCGAACTGCAGCGTGTTCGACGTCAACGCCAGATACGACTGCGCTTCGATCCGGGCGACGCTCGAGTGGATCGAGATCGCCAGCCGCTTCAGCGTCGGGAACCCGGCCGGAGGCTGGAACTGCGGGTTGAACCCTCCGAGCGCCAGCGCGAAGACCGCCTGGTCGCCCCAGCTGTAGCGAAACGCCAGGTCGCCACTGATCGGGTAGCTCTCGAGCCGCGAATCGTGCAAGGTGGCCTCAAAGAACGCGAGCTGCTTGCCGAAATCCACGCCACCATCGAACGAGATGTGCAGCACAAGCTGCGGACTGTCCGACGGGACGCCGACCTGCACGTCCCCGATCAGCAAAAGCTTCAGCGGCTCAGGCAGCTCGAGGAGCAACGCGGCCTCGCCGGTCACGATGTCGGCCGCCCACCCGATCTTGGCAAGCGGCCCGAACACAAAGCGGCCCTCAGCAGTCGGGAAGTACGACCCGAGCGCCGAGATCAGTTGCGGTGCCGCCACCACCGGGTCGGCGGGGAACAAGAGACCGTCCAGATGGTGCGCCCATAGCGCGGTCTCGATCGCATCTTCGTTGATCGTTCGATTGACGCCGATGAACCCGCCAACCCCGTCGAGCGTGAAGTCATAGGGCAGGTCGATCGCGGGCACGAACTGCACCGAGATGACCGCGACGAACGAGTAACTCGGTTGCTCTCCCGGCTGTGAGGTCTGGATCAGCCCGTACGTCTTGACTGCGTAGCCGCAGATCGAGAGGTCGAGCGCACCCGCGTAGATCGCGTTCTGCGGATCGTGCGCGAGATAGCCACCGCCGCTGATGGCGGCCGCGTCGAGTGCAACCCCGATCCCGTCTGGCGCGCGGAACGCGAAGCCGAGGTCGACCGGCCCGAGGTTGCCGACTGGCTGGTCGGGGAACCGCGCTTGCAAGAAGAAGCCGACGCCGTCGACGACGATCGCGAACGGGCCGAGTTCACCGTCCGCAGTCGCACCAACTACGAGATCGACGCCTTGCTCGGAGGGCTTCACCGCGATCAGGATCGACTGGACGCTGACGGGACCGATCTGGACGTCGACGGGAAGACGTCCTTCGAGGCCGCTTGCACCAGTCAGGTGGAAGCCGGTTGCGCTCGAGAGTCGGAAACCGGGCGACAGCTGGGTGGTGAACCCGTCCGATCCGAGCAGATCGGCGACGAAGGAGTCGGTTCCGTCAGTGTCCGGGACGACGGCGACCGTCGCCTGCGCGAGGTCCACCTGTACGGAGACATCGACCTGGTCGGCGCCAACAAGCGCAACGCCCGAAGTGACGGAGAGCCCTCGGATTGAGAAGCGAGAGCCGTCTGCGGTGCCGAGCAGGACACGCTCGGGGTCGTCCGCCGGCGGCGTGTACGCGAGGGTCGCACGGGCGCTGGCGACACCTCCTGCGGTGCCGCCGAGAAACCCGGTGCGCACGTCGAGCGGCTGACCGGGAGCGAAGATCAACCCCATCCCCTTAGTCAGGTCGGCGTCGCCATCGGCGGACAGGGTCAGCCCCTCCGCAATCGAGATCTTGGTGGCCCCGTCCTCTGTTAGGTACGGAAGGAGCCCGATCGCCGCGTTGCGGGCGGGCGTCGCTGGGAGCACGACGAGTTGCAGCCCGGCTCGGAACTCGGCCTCGTCGGTCGAGGCCCTGTCCCAGGCGACGTCGATCCCGAGTTCGTTGTAGGACGTCGGGTCGCCACCGTTGGTGATGAAGGTGAGCAGATCACCGGCGGGGTGGAAGTACGTAAAGGCGAGGCCGTATCGCTCGAGCAGCGCCCCGAACGTCCCGAGAGCTGACGTCAGTTGCGGTGCAGCGGAGTTCCAGTCGAAGGCCTCTCGGAACCCGGCCGCCGGATCGTGGAGCACGTCGGCAAGGGCGTTCCAGTTCACCTGGCGGCGCAGATACGGCTGCCGTAAACCGCTGGCCGGTTGCGGCACCAGCCGGACGAAGCCGGTCAGCAACAACACGGCGCCGATCCCGTAGTGGCGTCGCAGCAGATGCTCGACCAGCAGGTAATCGAGCAAGTCAGGACCGATCGTGGCCTTGAACGCTGCGACATCGACGCCGGACGGGAAGGCCGCGTCGGGTGCCTGCTCGATCTCGTTGATCGCTGCCAGCAAACTGCCGACCGCGGTGAGTGACTGCTGCACCGTCGTGACGTCAGCGTCGGCGCTGATCAAGTTGACGAGCTCAGACCCTGCCGTCGCCAGATCAACGAGCGGCTGCGGGATCGAGGCCGGCGTCCAACCGAGCTCGGCCAGCAACCAGCGGAACTGGTCAGGTGAATCGGCGGCTCCGAGCAGCGGCGCGAGAGCGAGCACGACCTCGTCGACGACGGGAAGCAGCGCCTCGATCACAGCGCCAGTAGCGTGCTGTGGATCCTGGTGGCGAGATCGTGTTCGATGTTGTTCCGGATCCCGGTCACGACGACTCCATACTGCAGCTTCTTCCCGCTTGAATTCTCAGTCTCGAGGTGTGCGAATTCGCAGGACAATCCGACCCCCATTTCTCCCTGCAGCAGCAGGCCGATCTTGCTTAGCTGCTTCGTCACCTTCGCGACGCCAGGCACCGCAGGCACTGGAGGCACGGCGCCGGGGTCTCCAGGGAGACCGGCGATCGCATCGATGATGCTGCTTCTCGTTCCCGGAAATCCTTGGCCGCTTTGGGTAAAGGGGCCGGGGCTCAGGTTCTGCCGGATCGTCTCACACGCCAAAGCCCCGTTGTCTCGGCCTGGTGTCTTGCGCGACGAGACGAGTTGGTTTTGCATGAGGGCGATCAAATACGCCAGGAGCGCAGTTGCCGTGCCGGCCTGAGCGGACTTCTGATCTGTGTAGTCCGTCGGTTCGGTGCTGCCTTCCTTGCCCTTCGTCCGGAGGGCGTCGATGACATCGTTCGTTTCGCGATCGGTCAACGGGCGGAGATTGGACGATGCACCGTGGATATGAACCGAGGTCGTGAGGTTCGAGTCGTATCCCTCGGCGAGGAGCAGCCGCGCATCCGTGTTTTCCTGGTAGAGGCCATAGGCCCTCTGCACGGCCTTGATGTAGGCGACGCCGATCTCGCTGATGCACGCGGTTGCAGCGACGTTGTCGGAAAGGTCCCCCATCAGCCAGAGCAGTTCCGAGAAGTCGTATTGCGACACCTGAGGCCACGTCAGATCAGCAGGCATGTGGTCTTTGATGCGGGCGCTGGCGGTAGGTTTCGAGGCTTTCCAGCCCAGCTTCTTCGCGACCGCGATCTTCGCGGCCGCAGTCGTGATCTCGGGCCCGCGAAAGTCAACCGGATCCTTTGTCAAATCGAAGATCGACGACGGCCGAGGACAGTGCCTCGCCGCTGTCTTCGGTTTCGACCCGCCCGTGATCTCCCTGTTCCGGACAAGAACACCCAAGCCGAACACGCTCGTCGGCCGCCAAAGGTCCGGATTCGCGAACAGCCGGTCGTACTCCGCCGGATCCGTGCTCCCCGTCACCTCCTTTACCAGCCTCACGTCATCGCGCAACTGGACCGCGGAGAGCAGCACGCTGATCTTGCCTGTGCTCGCGACGCGCCAGATCTTCTCGCCGTTATGCAGCCAAACCGTCGGGTTCTTGGGATCCTTCGTGAAGTTGACGACGCCGACTCCGACGTCCTCCCACCTCCGCGGAATCGACATATCGGGCGCGCTAGTAAGACCGTCCATCATCTGGTCGAGAGCCGTGACCATCGGGTCGTTCGAGCCGTGGGCATCCACAGTGTTCTTCGGGAGCGCGAGCTCGGTGCCAACCTGAACCAGAAACAGTTGTTCCCTGATCTTCTCCAGTTCCGCGGCCGTGATAGCCATGACCCACCTCCCTGTCTCCGTCCGCACCCTACAACCACGTCGGCACGCGTTCGTCGTGGCCGGGCGCTGGGTCATCGACGGGAACGCGTGGTGTGGCGCGTCGTTTAAGTGTGAGCGCCGACTCGGCGAAGCGCCGCTAGCGGGTGGACGGTGGTGCTGGAACTAGGGGCACCGCGGTGGTCTCACACGGAAGAGGTTGATCGTCCAGCCACTGTTGTGTTGAGCCGCATGCGAGGGTCGGGGATCTCGGCCTCTCACTATGCAGATGATCAGGCGTGACAGGCGATGTGCTGTTTCAACGCCTGGTTAGTTGGCTGTCTGTCGGAAACGCTGTGGGCACAGTGGGCACACTCGTCGTTACGTCGGGTGTCATGTGGTGACGCGCTGATCTCGAACTCGCCGCAAAGGCCCGAAACGAGCTAACGGGTTCACTCCCTAGATAACGGCGCAACGAGTCGACAAGCTGGGGGTCACTGGTTCGAGCCCAGTACCGCCCACCTGATTAGTAGGCCGGAAGGGCGCGTGGAAGCCCGCTGAGGCGAAGCTGAGAAGCCCGAGGACCGCGCCGGTTGGCGGACGCGCTACCGTTGCGGCGAGGTGGAAGCGCTGCGAGGAGGGTCGCGCGCTGCGCCGTCCGGGGTCGCCGTCGCGATCGCAGCCGGCGCGGCCGTTGTCTGCGCAGTCGGCCTTCCTTCCGCGCGCACGCACGAACAGCGGCCCCAGCTCACCCGCCGCGCGCGTGTCGACTTCTCGCCTTTGCGCGCGCCAAACGGCCACTCGGTCGTCCTCGACCCAGGGCATGGCGGGATCGCGACGGCGGTCAGCGCCTACTTTGGCGTCCATAAACCGCCGCGCGCTTCCGTACCCGACCCCTTGCACGGGAAGCCGCCGCGTGCCCTGATCGGACGGATTCCGACGACGTTTCCGACACGGAAGCGCCTCATCGCCTTGACGTTCGACGCTGGCGCGAACGATGCCGGCGTCCCGAGGATCTTCGCGACGCTGAAGCGACTGAGCGTGCCGGCCACTTTCTTCATGACCGGGCACTTCGCCCGCCTCTACCCCGGCTGGGCGCGGCGGATCGGCGCTGCGTATGACGTCGGCAACCACACGATGAACCACCACGACCTGAACACGCTCTCGGACGCGCAGGTGCGCGCCGAGATACTCGACGCGCAGCGCACGATCGGCCGAATCACCGGGCGCCGGCCGCAACCGCTGTTCCGCTTCCCATACGGCGACGAGAGTCGGCGGACGCTGAGGATCGTCAACTCGCTCGGTTACGCCGCCGTCGGCTGGACAGCCGACACTGCGGGATGGCTCGGACCGAGCGGCGGTCAATCGACTCGGACCGTCATCGGCCGCGCGCTCGCCGTGCTCCGGCCAGGTGCAATCCTCCTGATGCACGTCGGCTCGAACCCAAATGACGGCTCGACGCTCGATGCCGATGCGCTCCCGACGATCGTCCGCGCGATCGAGCGCCGCGGCTATGCCTTCACGGCGCTGCCACAGGCCTACGCTCTCGCCTATCCCAGCTGGGCCGCGGCTGGACACAACGGGCAACGGCAGCCTCGCGTCGCGCCGCTCGAGAGGTTGGGACAGCTCGTAACATGAGTCGGTGACCAGGTTCGCTGCCGTCTGCACGGTGGTCGCTCTGATCGGCATCGGCGCCGTGGGTGCCACGATCGCAAGCGGAGAGCGCGAGCAAGAGCAAGAGCGTGCGGGACACTACGTCGTTGTTGCCTACTTTGCGGGCTGGGATTCAAGTCATGGCTATGGCGTGAAAGAGATCCCGGCGAAGGCGATCACTGAGCTCAACTACGCCTTCGCCGAGCCGACCGCCGGAGGCAGGTGTGTGCCCGGTAGTCCGCGTGCCGACTACGAGCGGCCGGTCGTTCACGCCGGCGATACCGTCGACGGCGTGCCCGATGTGGATGCGACTGGTGCTCCGCTTGCGGGGCAGCATCTGTTCGGCAACTTCAACCAGCTGCGTAAGCTGAAGGCGACTGATCCCAGACTGAAGGTTTTCATCTCGATCGGCGGCGCTTCCTCGTCGCGGTACTTCTCCGACGTCGCTGCGACAGCGGCTGGGCGAGCGAAGTTCGTCGCTTCCTGCCTCGACGTGTTCATCAAAGGCAATTTGCCGACCGGTCGTTGGCTTGCCCAAGCTGGCGGCCCCGGCTCTGCCGCCGGTCTGTTCGACGGGGTCGACGTCGACTGGGAGTTTCCTGGGGTCGGTGCACACGCAAGCGCTGCTGACGGGCACAACGCGACGCTGCTTCTGCAGGAGTTCCGCCGTCAGCTCGACGCACTCGGCGGACACGCCCATAAGCACTACCTGCTCACGGCAGCGCTGCCCGCCGGTGACCTAAGCGCCCGCGCCTGGGAGCTCCCACAAATCACGGGATCGCTCGATTGGATCAACGTCATGAGCTATGACTTCCACGGCCCCTGGGACCGGCGGACGAACTTCAACTCGCCCTTTGCACGCAGCACGAGCGATCCGACGCGGTCAGCGCGAGGGCTGTACGAGGACACGACCGGAACGATCTCCCTCTACAGCGCACTCGGTGTGCCCGCCGACAAGCTCGTCGTCGGCGTGCCCTTCTACGCCAGACAGTACTTACGCGTGCGCGCCCTGAGTAACGGTCTCTACCAGCCGTTCAACAACAAAGGACTAACGACGAACGTCGCCGATTGGACGAAGGCGCTGGCGCCGAGCTACCACCAACTGGTCGACATCGCCGGCATCGCCGGCCCGAGCGCAAACCCGAGACTGCGCGGCTTCAGCCGGCACTGGGACCTCGGTGCCGGCGAGCCGTGGCTGTACGCTCGCCCAACACGGCAATTCGGGCGACGCAGCGGCGTGTTCATCAGCTACGACAACCCGCGCTCGCTTGCCGAACGAGTTGGGCTGATCAGGTCGCTGCATTTGCGTGGCGCGATGATTTGGGAGATGGGCGAAGATGACAACGCCCACGATCTCGTCCGCGTCTTCCGGCCACTACTCGCTACCGGCTAGCGAGCGAGCGGGAGCATCAGGCGTACATCGGGTTCCCAGGTCGCAGGTTCGATCCCTGCCGGGCCCGCCAAATCGGGTTCGAGCATCGAATCGCGTGTTGCCAGAACTGGCGCGAATTTTGTACCCATTTTGTACCCATTTGAGCTGGTCCTACATGGCCTGAGGTGATCCGAGGTGCCTTAGGTGAGCCAAGCTGACCCCAGCTGACCTGGATCGGCTGGTCTCATAACCCGGAGGTCGCAGGTTTCAAATCCTGCCCCCCGCTACTAGTACCCGACTTTTTACCCTGTGGGTCCCAGAAACTCAATCGCGTTGAAATGAGGCCCATCCGTGACTGAATGGGTTGCCTGGCGTGGCAGCGATCGGGGCCTCTCAATCCCGTTTTCCACGCGTTTAGAAGCTCTTTTCTCGCATCTGCACGTCAGAGCGTTCGGCCGGATCCGCGCGGCGGTTGGGCTGGCGTTGCAATCATGGCTATGGGATTGCGGGGCAAACTCGCTAGGCGGCGAGTTCGTATTTGTGTAAAGAGGCCGCCCGAGTCGGTCGCGCCCGCCGACGCGGCCTTCGGATCGCTCCGCACTGCCTGTAATCGGCTTCAAGATCGCCGGATGCTGCTGCAACGCACGGTGCAGTCGGTGAGTGTTGGGGTGGGCGACGTACTCGTGCAGGGCGCGCTCGGGGTGACTGCGTGAGAGGTCGGGATTCGGTCGAGGCATTCGCGCCGGACGCTGCAGAACCAGCGCTCGGCGTGGGCCTTTGCCTTCGGGGCCGCGATTGGCGTGTGGATGACGCTGATGCCTTCGGAGCGGAAGAGCGCGTCGAAGGCTTTGGTGAGCTTGATGTCGCGGTCGCGGATCAGAATCCGCGGCCGTCTTCCTTGGTTGCTCAGCGTGTCGAGGATCGTGCGCGCTTGCTGTGTGACCCGGGCGCCGTTGGGATGGGCGGTGGTACCGGCCATGTGGACGCGGCGGCGCTCGAGTTCGATGAAGAAGAAGGCGTAGAAGCGCCGCAACCACAGGGTGTCGACGGTGAAGAAGTCGCACTCGACGATGCCGGCTGCCTGCTGACGCAGGAACTCGCGCCAGCTCAGACTCGTCGCGGTGCAGGGTCGATGCCGTGGCGGCGAAGCAGCTTCCGGACCGTGCTCGGGAGAGCGTGAAGCCGAGCCCGCGGAGTTCGCCGTGGCCGAGTTCTCACGCGCGAGCCGCCCAGATTCTTACGAATGCTTTGGATCATTCGGTCTCGGTGCGACGGTGACGAGCGCGGGGGGCATGCCGCCGCGCCGCCTGCCGCGAGTCACTCATAGACACAGTCGCCACAAAGTGGTAAGACCTTCGTGGCGCAGGCGACCGCGGTCAGTTAAGAGGGGAGTACATTCTGAGCAAGCCCCTGACCTCCTCGGCCCTGTGTGTTCGCGCGACTCACGGGGCACGGCGGGTCCATCAGGGCTGCCGTCGATCGCTGCCGGCTTAGAGCGCGACTAGCGGGCGTGGCCAGGATCACGAGGTCAGATCACGTCCCCGAGAGGAAAAGAATGGAGGTTCCCATGAGACGGCGCATCCAGCCGGGGCTCGCGGTAACGGCGCTCGCGCTGGCCCTCGTTGCAGCGGCGCTGCCGGGGGCGGCGGTTGCCGCACCGGGCGCTCTCGACCCGACCTTTGGCACCAGCGGCGAGGTGACGACCGACTTCGGCGGCTCCGATAGCGCGCAGGCGGTCGCCATCCAGAGCGACGGCAAGATCGTCGCCGCCGGGGGTACCTTCAGCTTCCCATCCGGCGATTTTGCGCTCGCCCGCTACAACGTGGACGGCAGCCTGGATCCGACCTTCGGGAGCGGCGGGAAGGTGACGACCGACTTCGGCGGCTTCGATGCCGCCTCCGCAGTCGTGATCCAGCCCGACGGCCGGATCGTCGCCGCGGGACGGAGCGGAGGTGGCGACTTCGCGCTCGCTCGCTACAACGCGGACGGCAGCCTGGATCCCACCTTCGGGAGCGGAGGGAAGGTGACGACGGACTTTGGTGGTGGTTTCGACGCGGCTTTCGGGGTCGCGCTCCAGACCGACGGCAAGATCATCGCGGTCGGGCAGGGTGCTTCGAGCTTCGACTTCGCCCTCGCTCGCTACAACGCGGACGGCAGCCTGGATCCGACCTTCGGTAGCGGCGGGAAGGTGACGACCGACTTCACCGGAGGCTTCGAAGACGCGATCGCTGTCGCGATTCAGCTGGACGGTAGGATCGTCGTTACAGGGCAAACGTTCTCGGGGGGCTTCCAAAAGTTCGCGCTTGCCCGCTACAACGCGGACGGCAGCCTCGACACGAGCTTCGGCAGCGGCGGCATCGTGACGACGAACTTCGGGTTCGATAGTGCCTTTGGCGGCGCCCTCGCGATCCAGACGGACGGCAAGATCGTCGCCGCAGGAAGGGCAGGCACTGACTTCCTAGTCGCCCGCTACAACGGGGACGGCAGCCCCGACGCGAGCTTCGGCAGCGGCGGCATGGTGACGACCGACTTCGGCGGAGCCCTTTTCGACGCAGCGTTCGCCGTCGCGCTCCAGTCAAACGGCAAGATCGTTGCGGCAGGAAGTGCCATCAGCGGCTTTCCTTCTTCCGCCGACTTCGCACTCGCCCGCTACAACGTGGACGGCAGTGTCGACGCGAGCTTCGGCAGCGGCGGCAAGGTGATGACGGACGTCGGGGGCTTCGACGTCGCCTTCGGTGTCGCGCTGCAGGCCGATGGCAAGATCATCGCCGCTGGACAGGGCGGTTCGGGCTCCGACTTCGCACTCGCACGCTACTTCGGGGATCCGACTGTCATGACGGTCACGATCGACATCAAGCCGGGCGACTTCCCCAACCCCATCAACCCCGGCAGCAACGGTACGACGCCGGTCGCCATTCTCTCGACCAGCAACTTCGATGCGCCAAGCCAGGTGGACACGAGCTCGCTCAAGTTCGGCCGCACCGGGAACGAGGGTAGCCTGGCCTTGTGTAGCTCGCCCCAGGACGTGAACGCTGACGGGCGACTCGACGTCGTCTGTCACTTCACAACAAACAAGACGGGCTTCCAATTGGGCGATAGCCAGGGAGTGCTAACGGGCCAGACTGTTGCTGGAACGCCGATCAGGGGGACCGACTCGGTCGTGATCGTGCCCTCGAAATAACCGGTCGGTAGGAGCTGTAGAACTGATGGGCGGCCGCTGTGGGGGCCGCCCATCTCAGGCGCCACACACGCCAGCGCCGCTCCTCGATTGCCACAATCCCGCACGGGTGGGCGCCTTGGCGATGCGAGCCTGAGTAGGACGCTCATCCGGGTCTCATAAGACCTAAAGACGTCGGTTTTTCGCGCCCCATGTTGTCAGCACTGACGTGAATTTTGTACCGATTTTGTACCCATCTCAGCTGGTCTCACGTGATCTGAGCTGATCGGATCTGCCCGAGTTGAGCCAGCCTGACCTGAGCTGACCTGGATCGGCTGGTCTCATAACCCGGAGGTCGCAGGTTCGAATCCTGCCCCCGCTACTGCCAAAGGCCCTGGAAACAGGGCCTTTCGCGTGATTGAGACCGCTTCCGCGGGCATTTTCCAACCACGTGACGTTCACCGGGCTGCGCCGTCGCCGAAGCCGCGCCCAATCGAAGGGCTGTGCGCCTGCGTGAAAGTGGCCGCCTACGCCGCCTCTTCGTACCAACGGCGCGGTCAGCTGACGGCGTGCGTGCCGACCTCCGCGTCGCAGCCGAGTCCGGCGGTCGTCTACGCTCGGCACATGACCCGGATGCAACGGCGGCTCCCGCGAGCAGCTGACCTTGCGCGGTTCGTCGGGCCGACTTTTCGGCGCGGGACGTCCGATCGTTGGAGCCGCGTGCGCACGGTCGCGGACTTTCGGACGCTTGCGCGCCGGCGAACGCCGAGGTCAGTCTTCGACTACGTCGAGGGCGCCGCCGAGCTCGAGCTGAGCAGGGATCGAGCGGTCGCGGCCTTCAACCGCGTCGTATTCAGCCCACACGTATTGCGGGACGTTTCGACGGTCGATGCATCGACGACGATCCTCGGGCGGGAGGCGTCGCTTCCGCTCGTGTTCGGTCCGACGGGATTCACGCGGATGATGCACGCGGCCGGCGAGTCCGCGGTCGCGCGTGCAGCAGGACGGGCGGGCATCCCGTACACGCTCTCGACGCTCGGGACGACGTCGATCGAGCGGCTCGCAGCGGAAGCCCCGAGTACCGATCGCTGGTTCCAGCTGTACGTCTGGCGGGACCGCG
>Ga0070707_100003629_pt1 | contig 14554 bp, 26 predicted proteins | sample KBSK5502metaG_FD_65468 | JGI IMG/M metagenome (GOLD analysis project Ga0070707, IMG submission 65468) | Corn, switchgrass and miscanthus rhizosphere microbial communities from Kellogg Biological Station, Michigan, USA - KBS K5-50-2 metaG | ecosystem: Host-associated > Plants > Roots >... | reverse complement strand
GTATCCACGCCGCCCTTATATCGGTTAGTGAAAAGCTGCAGCGACTCCTGCGCGAAGAGCACGGCCTGATGCTGTTGGCCGGCATCCGCCTCGAGAATACGGAGCGCGGCCAGATTGTCTGAAGCGTGGATTCATTTCGCCAGCAACCCGGGAGTAACCAGCGCCTCGATTTGCTGCAGACTCGAGAGACCGGCCAGGCGATTCTTTTCCCGTCCATCCTCGAAAAGGATCAGAGTCGGTATTCCTCGTACATTGAAACGCGGGGAGGCCGAAGGATTGTCGTCCACGTTGATCTTGTATCCCTTGGCACTGCCGGCAAGTTTTTCCGCAGCAGCTTCGACTCCCGGCGACGTTGCGCGAAAAGGACCGCACCATGGCGCCCATAAATCCACGAGAATCGGCTGATTGGATTGAAGCAACTCATCGTCGAGAGCGGCTTCGGTTATATCGCGTACATATTGGTTCATAAGACTCCTTACACTTGGGCCATACCGCCGTCGACGCATAGATCCACTCCCGTGATGAAGGAGCTTTCGTCGGACGCGAGGAACAAAGCGGCGGACGCGATCTCTTCCGGTTGGCCGGTGCGTCCTAGAGGTACTTGCTCACTGAACGAAGTTGCAATCTGTCTGGACTCTTCCTGGCTCAGACCGAGCTTGCCGAAAATCGGTGTCTCGATCGGACCCGGACTGATCGCATTGACGCGGATCTTGCGCTGTTTGAGATCCGAAGTCCACGATCGAGCGAAAGAGCGCACAGCCGCCTTCGTTGCGTTGTAAACGCTGAATCCGCCGAAGCCTTTCTGTCCCGCGATCGAGGAATTCAGGATGATCGAGCCGCCATCTTTGAAAAGCGGCAGCGCCTTTTGCACTGTGAAGAGCAATCCTTTGACGTTGATATCGAACTGGCGATCAAAATGCTCCTCGCTTACCGATCCCAACGGCGCGGTTGTGCCCAGGCCGGCGTTCGCAAACAAGACGTCAAGGTGTCCGTGCTTTTCTCGTACTGTGGCGTAAAGGCGATCCAGGTCGTCGAGCCGCGATACATCTCCTTGAACCGCAGTGACGTTCTTGCCAATCTGTGCGGCGGCCTCATTCAACTCATGTTCTCGACGGCCCGTGATGACGACATGCGCGCCTTCTTCCACGAAACGCTTAGCGGTGGCTAAACCGATACCGCTGTTGGCGCCCGTAATAACTGCGACTTTCCCTGAAAGTTTGCCCATGGTGCCTCCTGTTTCGGTCGACTTGCAACAGACGTGCCACAGGGAGAACACGTTGAATCCGTTCCGGAAACCGCGGGCAAGAGTCAAAAACTCGCGAAGACCTCTTCAAGAAATCGCGACCATTACTCGCGATTTCACGGAGTGCTGCCGTTTTCTATGGGCGGCAATCAATACTCCGCGAACGCGTCGTCAGAGTAGCAGTACAGCCAACGTTCACCGGGTTCGGCCGATGCGATCACAGGGTGTTTACTGGCGCGGGCATGTTTCGTAGCGTGTTTGTTTGGCGAGTCATCGCAGCAATACGTCGCTCCGCACTCCTGGCACGTCCGCAAGTGGACCCACTCGGCGCCGATTTTGACGCAGTCCTCGCATTCCCGGTGTTTTGGATGTTTAACGGTAGCGACAGCGCGGATATGGGCGCACGTTGTGTTGGACATCGTCCTCCTCTCCTGCCAGTCCAGTTACAGTCAACGTAATTTTCCTGCTCATGCCAATGCCTCTCGCGTCGCTGCCCATGCGTGTACTCCGATTTCGTAGTCGCGGCCTTCCCATCGATTCTCGTTCAGCCATAGAAATGTGAACCGAAGCACGTGTGCCTCTCGAGGCACGGGCACGTCGACGAAATCGATATCGAGATTCGTGGCTGTCGATTGTGTGTGCGTGTAATGCAGCCTTTCATCCGTCGTCCAGTGCAGGAGGAATGGAGAACCGGCTTGTATGCGCAGTCGCGTGCCGGCCGTGACCCTCGAAATCTGTCGATTGAGCTTCCATACTTCATTCGCCGAATGCTCGCGGCGGCCGCGCACGTAACGGTCGTATGCCGCTTCGATGACGTCGCAGCTTTTGCCGTCCGCGGCGGAGCGACATAGTTTGATGCTTGAGTACAGGATCGACGATTCTCCACGCCTCCTCTATATAGTCCTCGCGGGCGAACAACGTGGCATTGCCGGCCATCGCATCGGTGAGAACCCTTTCATAGGCGTCCATCTCGTCGTGCAGCGGGTCCTGGTGAGCGATCATCTCGCTCGGCTCGCCAAGCATTTCGTCGCATGGCGACTTCACCATCATGCCTAGAGTAGTTGTTACATCCGGACTGATTCGGAATCGAAAATAGTTCGGGACTGCAACCCGGCAAGGAAACAACTGAGGCGGTCTGCGTAGCCGGATCAATACTTCTGTGCACGTCACCGGCAGACACTTTCCGGCGCGGATGTAAATCGGAACGCCCTGCCAGCGCCAGGAGTTGATCTCCAGGCGCAAAGCCGCGAACGTCTCTACCTTCGAATCGGGTGCTACACCTTGTTCTGATCGATATCCTCGGAACTGTCCTCGAACGACATTTTTCGGCACGAGCGGCTGGATAGCTTTGAGAACGTTTACCTTCTGGTCGTAAAAGGCACCGCGTCCTTGAACTCCGAAATTTTCCGCCATCGTGATCTGCACACTCTCGACATGGGTGCGGTCCCATAGAGGTTCGAGGAATGAGTTCGCAAAACGCAAGAAGAGCAGGCTGTGGACCGGCCTCTTGCGAAGGTAATGATCGATGCGAAAAATCGCGTTCTCCGCAAAGGTGCCCAGCAGGATCGAATTCAGGGCTCGCGCAGAAGTCAGATCGGTGCCAAAGGGTTTTTCGACAATGACACGAGCGCCCCGGGAACAGCCCGATTTTCCTAATTGCTCAACCACCGATCCGAACAGCGCTGGCGGAATGGCCAGATAGTACGCCGGGTGTCTGCATGAACCCAGCTCTCGTCGAATGGCGCTGAACGTTTCAGGATCTTTGTTGTCGCCTCTTACATAACGCAGCAGGCGAGACAGTCTGTCGAAAGTTTCGCGGTCGACCTCACCATGGCTCGCCAGGCTGTCGTATGCTCGCGCACGAAAATCGTCAAGGCTGCGCGCGGATCTGGCTACGCCGATAACCGGCACGTCCAGCGTGCCGCGTTTTACCATCGCATACAGGGCAGGGAAGATCTTCTTATGGGCTAAGTCTCCGGTCGCACCGAAAAAGACGAAAGGTCGGAACTAAATTCCGTCATGTCCGGCCTCCAGCAACGTTTTGCGCCAATTGACGGTTTGCCTATTGCAGTGTTTCTGTTCGAGTCTTCGATTGTAACGTCGGCATCAGAAGTGTCGGAAGTGTCGCAGCATTCGACACTCCGCCGACGCGGGCTCGGGTTTAGTTGCGTGCGGCCGCCAACCATGTCAGGGCTGCCTTATGAGACGGGTAGTCGCTTCGCTCGGGAACAGTGGTGAGGTAAGTACGGAGTGACGCTTGTGCTGTAGACAAGTCCGTACGCCGCAACACGAGAACCACGGCGCGATAGAACTCGAGCCGCGGATCACGAAATCCGCTACGGCTGGCTTCAGCAAGCACGACTTCGAGATTGTCAGCATCTTTACGATCGGCGAAGAAATCGGCTGCTTCTGTGTACGATTGGACCGTATCGGGATGTTGGCCCAAAGCGGCAAGGTATTCCACTTCGGCCTCCCTCCATTTCTTTTCCGCAGACAGAAACGCCGCTCGGGCCAGCCGCCCCTGGACAGGGTCGAGTTTCGTGATGAATTCGACGTGTTGCTTTGCCTTCTCCCTATCGCCGCCCACGATCCACGGCGCTTCGACCAGGTATTGCATCAGATCGCGTCGGGCGGCGATGTTGAGCGGAGCCAGGTTGACTGCGGTTTCAAACGCCCGTTTCACCTTACGGGCTAGAAGGAAACTGTGACTCTGCTCGGCCTTTGCGCCATAGGCGCGGCCCAGCCACCGATGATATTCGGCATCATGCGAAGCGCTTTTCACTGCCTGTTCACCGTACGCGATGGCCAGGTCGTAGTCTTTTTCCTCATAGTACGAGCGTGACAACCAGTGATTGACAGCAGGATCCTCGGGCGTCATCTGATGCACGCCAAGCAGCGCTTTGATCGCCTCGCCATACCTTCCAGCTTCAAAATCGGACTGCGCTGCCTCGACCGGGCCAACAAGTACTGCTGCCAGGAGAAACAAATGGATCAACACGGCTGTCTCCAATTCGAGTCTTTAGAATCGGTAATAAAATCCGACAGAGGGTTGTGCGAGGTGCGTTACTTTGTCGACGTTTAGAGCGTCGACGTTGAAATCCGGAGCCTTATAAACAAAGCCGCGATATTCGGCGCGAACACCGAAGTTGCGGGTAAGGTCGAAGTTGGAACCGGCCCCGTAAACGAACGCTCCTCTGGCCTGGCGATCGATATTCTCCCGGAAATTGTCGGCCGGATCGAACACGAGCGCGCCACCGCCCGCCAACGCGTATGGTCGAACGCGCGCGAGTTGTGTGGGAATGTGGAAGACGAATGATCCGGTCACTTCATGCATATCGGCGCGAACCGATGACTGGCCGAACGATCCTGCATAATTTTGCGTGTTGCGCGTGAATCCGTAGTTGCCTTCAACTCCTGCCCATCTGTTGAACTGATATGAATACCCGACGAGCAGGCCGCCCGACTTCGTCGCGGCGTGGGACAGCGGGCCGTTATCCGAGTCCTTGGTGATCAATGCGGTTCCTTGAGCTGTGATTTGATGCGGTTGTTCGACCTGCGCCATCGCTGACGTTGCAAAAACAAGCAAACCCGCTGCGGTTGCCAATATCGATTTCTTCATATTCAAATTCCTCTTCCGCAAACACTGGGATGCAACGGGTGCGCCAATCCATAAGTCATTAAATATGAGTGTTAATGGCGCTACCCGCCTGCGCATTTCTCGAAAGCTCGCGACTTCGCGAATGGATTCGCGAGAAATCGCGGGTGGGGTCGTGAGAGCCGCTCACAAGGCGCCGCCATCGGCGATTAAGACGGTGCCGATGATGAAAAAAACAGCGAGGAAAACCAGGAGCGATATCAGCAAGTAACCCATTCGTCACCTCTATCAGGTGATGACGAATACAAGAGGAGTGCCGATGAGTGCTGGCGATTTCTCCGGCCCCAATATTCATGCAGCCAGGCAACGGCTGGGCGAACATGGGTCCTCAAAATTAATAAGAGAGAGCGTTTATATTCATTTCCGAATCGATCGAGTCGAAGGTCGGACGTGACAGGCTCTGCGAGGCATCCGGTCAGTCACTTCGCACCAAATCGCGCGGGCGCCGGCACCGAAGAACAGGCGCCCGTCGTGACGGCAGAACGTTCTACTGCGCGTTTTGAGGGACGATCCGCGGTTCGAATACGAACAGGTTCGGATCTGTCGGATCGATGCGGGCGCTGGACCCAGTGCGTGTTGCGGGCGTCGAAAGTTTCAACGCGTGTGAAGTTGGCGAGAACTCCACCGTTCGGCCGGTTGATGGGTTTATCTATTTTGAAGTAGTGACCATCGCCGTGAACCAGTGCAACCTGGCCCGAAAAGGCAAGTGTGTTGGCCTGCAACGCATTGACGTAGTCCGGAAACGCATCCCATTCGCGCGTATCCTCGAGGTGTTGGTCATTGTTGAAATTTGGATCGGCCTGCCAGATGATCATGACTCCTTTTGCCCCGACGCTCGCAGCGTAAGCGAAACCTTCACGAAGCCATTCGAGATCGGTCGCCTTGCGCGTAACTTCTTCCGCTCGTTGCCGCGCGATCTCCGCATCCGAACGCGTTTCACCATCGACTCCCGGGTACGGATACATCCGATCCCTCCATCGCAGGAGAACTTGATCGCAGGCGCAAAGCTTTATCGGCAAATGTGTTCGCGCTGTCACGGCACAACCGGGGAGTCGGACCATACGTACGGCCAGTGCTTCTATCCACCGGCACCGCAACTGCCGCTCACCCGAACCTTATATACCGACAACGAAATGTTCTGGATCGTGAAGCATGGGCATCCGAAACACCGCGATGCTAGCGTGGGGTAATCTTCTCTCGGATGATGAGATCTGGCAGGTTGTCTCTCTCATTCGGAAGTTCGACTCACTCCCCGATTCCATAGTTCTCGAACTTCTTCGCCATCATCACTGAGAAATTGTTTTGACGCCCTTTAAGCTCATGGGGGCGTTGTCGGACCTTTGCGGCAATATGAGCGGCCGCCTCCGGCGGTTGATATGGCTGAGGCGGACGAGATGATCAAGACCTCCATGTCACGGCCGTCATCTTATTAAGTACCCTCTTTATTATTCGTCGATAAGACGTGCGACGTGACGCCTGCTTTCGCTGTGCGCGCCGGCCGCGGTTTGGGCGCCTCCAGGACAAGACTTCGTAAGCGCTCATACGCCCGGTGAGCTTTTTGTTTCACCGCTCCCACCGTAGAAGACGTGGCGCGAGCGACTTCTTCCAGGCTGAGCCCACCGACCTTGAGCATCGTCAGTACCTCCCGCTGGCCTTCCGGTAAGGTTGCAAGGAGTTCGTGAAACGCCAACCGGCCGGCTTGATGTTCGTCGCGCGCTGCCGGTTCAGGCACCGCATCAACCCCAATTTCCCGCGACATGCGGCTGCGCTTGCGATAAGTGTCGATCCGGACTCGATGCGCGATCGCGTATACCCATGGAAGGAGAGGCGCGCCCGGCCGATAAGTGTGTCGTACGCGATGGATGCGCAGCCATAGATCCTGAAGCATGTCGTCAGCATCGGTTCGGCTGCCCATTTGGCTCGCAAAAAACCAGTGTAGGCGAGGACTGAGTCTCTCAATCAGAGCTGCAGCCGCCACTGGATCTCCTTGCTGGTACCGGACCATCAACTGGTCCAGGTCAGGCTCGCAAGACTGGGAGGCGTCGTCGCCGCCTTCCTCGATTTCCATCGAAGCCCCGCTAATCATGACAGGACACGTTTCTGCCACCACGACTATTTATGTCGAATGTCTTCCGACGCACGCTATCGCGATCTGTAAGTAATAGCGGAATGAGCATCATCCTTGAATTGTGAACGTCTTTCCGTCCATGCGGATCGAGGCATCCCATGTGATTTCGACGGCGTCTTTCACGCTTTGGTGCGCAGGGCAACCCTCCGGATGAAGGCGTAGCGCGCGTTCAGCCGCCTCACGATCCTCAGCCGGAACGGTAAGATCGTAGTGGACGTGAATTGATTTGATCCGGATCGTTTTGCCGATACCGGAAATGCGGCCGTCGACTGTAGCTTTGAAGGAGTCGCGATCGAAGTTGATCTTACGCCCTGCCAGGGCGCCACGCAGTGTGCCGTACATTCAGCCGGCGACTGCCGCAACGATATGGTCGAGAGTCGACGCGATCGGCGGCCCTTCTTTGGCACCGTAGTACTGGCGGAGCGCGCCTTGGACGCCATAGATGACAGGCTCGGCAACCTCGCCAAGGTACGCGTGGCGGTACCCATCACGATACTCCAGGCGTGCGTGTGAAATATATTCGAAGTCATCGGACATGGTCGGCCTCCCACTTGTCATTTGTTGATCTCTTCATATTTCGTCCCTTGGCGTTCCGCCCTGATCATCGTTAAACCGGAAACCCATCAGTAGATGATTCGTGAGCGATACTGTGCAACCGCGCTGCAAAGGTTGCCAGATGCCGTTTCCGATGCTCCTCAGTTGTGATAAGCATCTTCCGGGCACCCTCGGTTAGGGACAGTAGCGCTCGTTTTCCGCTAAAAATTCCGGACTGATAAAACCGGCCAGCCCCATAAGTGCGACCACCAGTAGACGACGAATACTCTCATGTGTTGGGAAAATCCTGACGCTCATTGAGTAACGCCGTGCGCGGCTGCTGCGACGATATGCCCCGATATGGGATTCTGCATGAAGACAATCAGGCGCAATCCGCTTGCGCCCGTTCCCGCCGGTAATGAAAGCTTCACGTCTTTAGAAGAGGGAAGTTTCAAATCAATTACGCCTATCCGTTCGAGGACGCGCGTCACAGCGACATGGGCGAGGGTGCGGCCGCCATTTTCCCCGCGCGTGACCTGGGACTGGGCTCGGTTATCCGCGATGGCGGCAAACAAAACGGCTCTACCGTCAATGGGACTCTCCCCAGCCGGGATCTCAATATGGGCCGTCACCCGATCTTCGTCGCGCATGGCATTCGAGATCACAACGGACGCCTTCGCCTGCTGCGCTGCTTTTTGAATCGCAGGCAGGGCGACCCGTTGGTCGCTGCCCACGAAGCCGAATCTTCCATCCACTACAAGCTGAGGTGTGTATATACCATCGAGATGGTATTTGCTTGCGTATTCCTCCTGGCGGGCGCTGTACTGCGGCGAGGAAAACCGGTCCTTCCATCCCAGGCGATCCCAGTAATCGACATGCTCGCTCAACACAATCAGTTCGGCGCCCGGCACCGGCTGCTTTTCGTCCCAAAATGCCAGTAACTGGTCGGCTGCTGGGCAGCTTGAGCATCCTTCGGAAGTGAACAATTCCAGTAGCACCGGAACACGAGCATTTTCTTTGGCCCTGCGGAGCACGGCGCCGGTCAGAAGCCCAACACATAACGTAAGCGTGACGCTAAACAATATGAGTTTTGACATCATTCCCTCATAGAAGTGGTCCACTACGTCCCCCTGCACGGCAAAGTGTTGCAATGTGATGCACCCATAACTTGGGTATACGTCGGATCAATTGCCCTAGCAAACGCTGCGAGCGCGCGCTCGACATGCGTAGACAAGCCCACGCTTCCGGTTTTCTGCAGCTCGCCATTCTCCAATCCGCAATGGGGTGATATGTTGATGAATGCGTCAGGAATAAGCTGGGCCATCATGACAGTGAGTGTTTCGATGAGCGATGCAGGTGCGAAGCGCGCGTAAGGCGAGGCGCTGAAAAGCGCTACAGGTTTCTCGCAGAGCTCCCCACTGGCGACGAGCCAGTCTAAGGCGTTTTTCAAAGTTCCTGGAATACCGTGGGCGTATTCGGGAGTTGAAATGACCACACCCGCGGAACTGTTCAACTGAGACCGGAAATCCGATACGGCAGGTGGAGCGGGTTCCGTATCCAGTTCGGGGTTGAAGTGCGGTAGATTACCGATTCCGTCATACACCATGAGCTTGACATCACACGGCGCCAGCGTGGCCGCCGTTTTGAGAAGGGCCGTGCTCAGGGAAACGGTCCGGAGACTTCCTGAAATGCCAATGATCTTCATGCTGTTGCTCCTGATATGCACGCCGCCACGCGCCTTTATGGAGCTCAGCGCTCCGCGGTTCGGCCGTTCTTCTTACAAGACCAGATCGAGACGCCAAATATTCCCGAAAGCGCTAAAATTCAGGTTTCTCCAGAACTAACGGACTTACTGCTTGAGCGCAACGCGGCGCAGCAGGTCTTGGAACCGCGGGTCGGAGCGGAGGGGATCAAACCTGGTCGCAGGAGGACACCGGGATTAAATCGCTCCTGGTAACCTTTTTCCAGCCAACTCATCGCTTGATCCTTATCCCCGAGAGTTCTGTAGAGTGGCAATTTCCGTGGCACTTGAATAAGCAGGATTCGACTCCTACTTCAAATCATTGAGGAGTTTCCGCAGGTCAGAAAGAAAATAGCACCTTGCCGTTTGACGAACTTCTCGCCAAGCTACCGGAAAGCCAGCGGGAGGTGTTAACAATGCTGAAGGTCGATGGCCTCAGCATCGAAGAAATCGCGCGAGCCACGTCCTCGACCGCCGGAGCTGTGAAACAGAAAGCTCACCGGGCATATCAGCGGCTGCGCAGTTTTTTGCAACAGACAGCGGATGCGCGCAAGACCCGCAAAGGGGTTGGGCGATGATCGACCATGAACTTGTCTCGACGGCTTCCGGAGCGGCCGATCGTGACTTAGAGCGGACCATCAGCGAATTACAGAACAGAGGGGCGCAGATGCGCCATATTGTGGGAGAGCAAAGGTGAATTGCCGTGACATTGACGACATGGTCATCCCTTATATCTTGGGGAAGCCTATTCCTCCGGAAGCAGCCGCCCACATTGCCGAATGTGAGCGGTGCAGGCGCCTGGCCGAGGCAATCAGGCAGGCCCCCCAGGTTAACGAACTGCCGCGACAGCAACTGAAACAGATTGAGGACCGGATACTTGACGACTTGAAACCGGTAAAGCCACTGCCCGCTGCTGCTGTTCTGAATTTGGTCTTGTTATGCATTTTCGCGATTGTCGTGGTAATTGGTAATGTCATCCTCGGAACCGCCGGCTGGCACGCTCTCAATCTAATGCAAAGGCTTGCGGTTTTCAGCGCTTTGGCAGCGTCAGCCGGCCTGCTGGCTTTCTCGGCCGTTCGTCAGATCGTTCCTGGAAGCAGGCTCCCGCTGCCTCCCTACTTGTTGGTGACAGCTGTCCTGGGAGTGATGGCTGGCATCTTCAGTACGTTATTTCTTCCACACCGGGAATCAACCTTTATTTCGACGGGTTTATTATGTCTCGAAATCGGACTGGCATGTGCCATTCCGGCAGCAGCCCTGTTTTGGCTTGTGCTGCGTCGCGGCGCAATCCTCAGCCCTATGTTGACTGGAGCAACCGCGGGCGCGCTGGCCGGTTTGAGCGGGCTCACCGTGCTGGAGGTCTTCTGCCCGAATTTGAATAAATACCACATTCTGGTCTGGCACCTGGGAGCCGTCTTGGCGAGTATCATTGGATGCGTCGCCATCGGCCTGCTCGCAGAGTACTCCGTTTGGAAACGCATCCGGCGGACTCCTTGAATCAAGCAATTCGCGAGGACTGAACGGTTTCGAGAGATAGTCGTCAGACCCATTTCAAGTCCCAGAGCGCGATCGAATTCCTCTCCTTTGGCCGTCAACATCACAACCGGCGTGCGTACGGAACATCGAAGCTCGGGCAAGACCTCAAAACCCTTCACGTCCGCCAGCATGACATCGAGCCCACCAATTGGTAGTTGCCGCTTAACGCCACCGGGAACGCATTGTCTCGGTCAAATCGCCAACACTGTGACAAAACCTTTACATCCACGCGGGAATGAACATGGTCGAATTCGTGTCTTACTTCATGACGAATGGCTGAAGTTCGAACAGAGACTGGAGCACAAGCGCCTCAGGGCGATCGTTACACACAAGGATTAAAGGAGAACGTCGTGAACGAACTTTCTATATTCAATCATGCCCCAATAGTGGTGAGACAAATCCGCAGGCAAATGAGTAAGCCGAAGATGGGCACATTCGTTTGGAGTGTGCTGCTGGCAGGCGCGGTCCTGATCGGCTCATCAAGTCCGGCGATGGCGCAGGCTGGAAAGCTGGATCCCACGTTCGGCATTCAAGGCGTGTTCACAGACAGTGCCGGGGAATTTAACAACACCGGCACCTTTGGCACCGTCGTAGCGATACAAAGCAACGGCAAGATTCTAGCGGGAGGACAGATCGGCTTTTCGACGGGGGTCGTACGTCTCAATGCGAACGGCACGCTCGACTCTACGTTTGGAGTTGGCGGCACGATGACATCGATTCTCGGCGGCAACGACGGTCAGTGTCAGGTCGTAGGCCTGGCCATCCAGACCGACGGCAAGATTATCGTCGGAATTTCGAATCTGAACCAGGGTTTCGGCCCTCTTTTCATATTGGCTCGCCTCAACGTGAATGGCAGCCTGGATACCACATTCGGCAGCGCCGGTGTCGTAGAAACACAAATTGGTTCGTTCGGCGCAGCTGCCAGCGTCCTTGCGTTGCAGCCAGACGGAAAAATTCTTCTCGCCGGGGAAGGCGCAATGGCCCGATATAACACGAATGGCCAACTGGATGGTAGCTTCGGCAGCGCTGGCATCGCGACAATCCTTCTCACGAGCCCTACCGCAATCGCATTACAACCGGATGGCAAGATCCTGCTTGCCGCGGGCGGAAGCGTGGTGGGTTTCTCAGAACCCCCACCGGGTGTTGCCCTCGCCCAGGCAGCAGGGTTTATTTCTCGCTACAACACGAACGGCAGCCTGGATACGAGCTTTGGCATCTCGGGCGAGGCAGCCAGCGTGGCGGTTGCTGGAGCCATTGCGGTTCAAACTGAAGGCGGCTGCTTTAGCGACTGCGAGATTCTGATAGGCGGTACCGTTGACAGCCTGAACAGCAACAACGGGAACAGCATAGGCTTCGGTGTGGTTCGCTACAACAGCAATGGCAGCGTTGATACGACCTTCGGCGAAGGTGGGGCCGTAACTACGACATTCGCTCCAACTGAGCCTGCCGCCACGCTGTTCGCGGTTGCCGTTCAAGCGAATGGGGGCATCGTTGCTGCTGGATCGGCGGGCCAATTTGCTGCTGCGGGTTTTGTCACCCAGGCCGATTTCGCCCTTGCGCGGTATTCCAGCACAGGTGCGCCGGATACGACCTTTGGTTCCGGCGGACAGGCGAGCACGGCCTTCGGCACGAACCAGGCGGCGATTTACGGCCTGGCTCTCCAGAACGACGGTAAGATCGTGGTGGTGGGCACGTCCCTTAAGAATGCCCAAATCCCGGGCGGCCAGACCGGCGGCATTGTTGTCGCACGGTACTTGGCGCAGTAGCGTCTTAAACCGCCTTCAATCAGTACACAAAATAAACCGGGGACCGTACTCAGGCTGTAGGGTCCCCTCCAGTCCGACTCCGGCGGTGTGTTCTTCGAAGATCCTGATGGAATCCGGCGCTTGAGATCCTTACTCTCACGGGCGCTGGCTCGGGACCATCCCCCGAGGGAGGAGCACCGGCCTGTGGATTCTTCTGATCGAAAGGGGCGTAGCCATGGCAAACGAATATCATTCCGGCGAGCTCGAAGTACAGGCCAGAGCCGGTGTTCGCGAAATAGCGAAACGCGTGGCTGGATCGATCCATTCATTTGTACCCCAGGTTGCAAGAGCGTTTCTCGAGGAGAGACGGTTTGTAGTAGTTGCCACCGCCGACTCTGACAACCGGCCGTGGGCATCAGCACTCGCGGGTCCGTCCGGATTTGCGCGAGCTCAGGACGAACACACGATCCGCATCGATGCATCGCCGGCTCCAGGCGATCCTGTGGCGATGAATCTTAGAACGGGTTCGTTCGTGGGTCTGATCGCGCCTGATCTTGCGACGCGACGGCGCCTCCGGATCAATGGCCGTCTGGAAGTCTCGGACAGTTCAATCCTGATTCACGTCAATCAGGCATATTCGAATTGTCCGAAATACATGCAGTTGCGCGAACCCTCGCGAGAACTGAGCCTCGGGCGTGGGCGCCTGGCCAGACGTTCATTATCTTTGCTGCCGCACGAGTATCTTTGCTGCCGCACGAGTCGCAACAGGGTCGACGCTACAACTGACTGGTCGCGCCAGAATCGATTGGAATCCAGCACACTCCGCGACCGGGACTGACGCGGAGCGACTGGTTCGATTTACGCCTGACGACGTTGTGGAGATCGAAGGTGTCCTGTCACAGGGGCTGCGGCTGATAGAGTACTCGCCGTTCAATCCGATTGTGGCTACTGAATGAATTGCGAAGATATACGACAACAATGGGCTAAACAACATGTCGGGTTTGCACGGCCAACGTCTTTGGATCGGCCGGATCGCCGACTCGAAAGGCGGGCATGGCGTTGAGGATTGCCCGTTTGACTGCGTCGAACCGGCTCTTCGGTACGAGCAATCGCGTCCCTGCCACGCACGCTTGACCGCTGTTCATAAATGAGATGCCAAGCGCCATAGGAATTGCTTTTTCGAGCACCGCGTCATCGAGCAATATATTGGGCGACTTGCCCCGAGTTCGAGCGTGACGCGCTTCATCGTCGCGGCGCCATCCCGCAGGATGCTCTTACCGACGGGAGCCGAACCCGTGAACGAGATCTTGGCCACGTCGGGATTGCGTACCAACTCGGCTCCGACTACGTCACCACGGCCTATGACAACGTTGCAAACCCCTTTCGGCAGGCCTGCCTCGTGCACACAATCGAGCCATACTTGAGTCTGCAGAGCGCTCAGCTCACTCGGCTTCATGACTACCGTACAACCGGCGGCGATTGCCGAGGCAAGCTTGGCGGAAAGAAACAGTCCATTGCCGTTCCAAGGCGTAATCAGACCGGCAACGCCGACCGGTTCTAAGGTGACCGTCGTCTTGCCCCAGCTTCGAGTCAACGGCAGCTCCTGGAGTGCCTTCTCGGCCGCGAGGAATGCGTTGGCGCCTCCCTGTATCAACAGCCCGCAGAACTGGACGACGCCGCCGTACTCCTCGACCATTGTGTCGGTCAGATCGGGGGAAATGACCGCAGCTTGACTTGCGGCTCAGGCGACAATCGTCCACGGATGGATACTGACGGTGATGTGCATCAGATTCTGCGGGTAGGCACGCCCCACTACGGCCGAGCCCGGGGGTGAGTTTTCGGTAGCCGTGCGTAAATCAGAGGCTATACTCGGCGCTGTGCCGCGAGGGCGTGCAAGAAAAGTGTGCCCGCTGCGGAAACCGGGGTTAACACAGCAGGCGCTTACGTGCCTTTAATCGAGCCGTTGGACGAT
>Ga0070707_100003626_pt1 | contig 14563 bp, 13 predicted proteins | sample KBSK5502metaG_FD_65468 | JGI IMG/M metagenome (GOLD analysis project Ga0070707, IMG submission 65468) | Corn, switchgrass and miscanthus rhizosphere microbial communities from Kellogg Biological Station, Michigan, USA - KBS K5-50-2 metaG | ecosystem: Host-associated > Plants > Roots >... | reverse complement strand
ATCGCGATCGTCGAGGTCATGCCCGAGGACAAGTACGACTTCAAGCCGACGCCGACCGTCCGGACCTTCCGCGACAACGTCATCCATCTGGTCGCTGAGAACTACCTGTTCTTCGGCCGCGTGGCCGGCGAGAACCTCGGCAACCCCGCCCAGAACCTCAAGAGCCGCGACGAGCTGATCAAGGCGCTCAAGGAGAGCTACGACTACGGCGCCAAGGTCTGGGCCGGACTCACCGAGGAAAAGGCTCTGGAGATGATCGAGGTGAGGGGCCAGAAGGTCCAGCGGTGGTCGGCCATCCTCGGCGCGATCCAGGACAACATGAACCACTACGGCAACCTGGTCGTCTACGTCCGCATGAACGGCCTCGTGCCGCCGCGCAGCGCTGGCCGTTAGTTGACGGCGCCGCCATCCTCGAGCTGTTGCGCGGCTAGACCACCCCGTCCGCGCGCAACGTCGCAATCTCCTCGGCGCTCAGCCCGAGGAGGCCCGACAGGATCTCGTCGGTGTGTCGGCCGAGGGCCGGTCCTGCGTGGGTAACACGCCCGGGCGTCAGCGACAGCTTGGGCACCACGCCGGGCTGCGGCAAGGTGCCGAGGCCCTCGGCGGGCACGTCGATGATCATCTCCCGCTCGCGGTAATGCGGGTCCGCGAAGATGTCGGCCATGCTCATGATCGGTGAGTGGGGAATGTCGTGCGCGCGCAGCTCCGCCACGGCCTTGTCGAAGGGCCGGGCCGCGAACCACTGCTCGGCGAGGTCGAGGATGACGCCGATGTGCTTGGGCCGCTCCTCCGCGCTGGCGAACCGCGGGTCGCGTGGCAGCTCGGGCTCCCCGAGCATCGCGCAGAGCCGCTCGAACAGGTGCTGGGCGGGCGCCGTGAAGACGATCCACCGGCCGTCGACGGTCTCGTAGGCGCCGCCGGGCCAGCCCGAATGCTGGAGGCTGCCGCGCTCGCGGACGACCCCGCGGCGGCCGTACAGCGTGGTCGTGTACTCCATGATGCGGAAGGCCGACTCGTAGAGCGCGGCGTCGATCCACTGGCCCTCGCCGGTCGCGTCACGATGGCGAAGCGCCGTGAGGACGCCGAACGCGGTGAACAGCCCGGTCATGTAGTCGGGATACACCGGCGTCGGGCGCGCCGGCGGCCGGTCGGCGTGACCGTTGAGGTACCAGGTCCCGCCGAACGCGGAAGCGATCGCCGCGAAGCCCGGACCCTGGTTGAGCGGCCCCGTCTGGCCGAACGCGGTGATGCGCGCCATCACCAGGCGCGGGTTGATCGCGTGCAGCGCGTCCCATCCGAGCCCCCACCGCTCGAGCACGCCGGGACGGAAGTTCTCGAGCACGACGTCGCAGTGCGGGACGAGGCGCCGGACGAGGTCCTGTCCCTTCGGCGTCCGCATGTCGAGGGTCATGAGCTTCTTGTTGCGGTTGTCGGCGGCGAACCAGTACCCGTGCCCGTCCTCGGCGGGGCCCAGCCGCCGCAGATCGTCGCCGCGTCCGGGCATCTCGGTCTTGATGACCTCGGCCCCGAACTCGGCCATGAGCGTGCCGCAGAACGGACCCGCGACGATCTGGGCCAGCTCCAGCACCCGGATGCCCTCGAGCGGACGACGTGGCTCCGTCATGCGCGCCGCCTCAGAAGGGCGAGGGCGTCCCGAGCTCGCGCTGCACCTGGCCGAGCAGGGCCTGGGGAATCGACTCGTACGAGAGCACGTGCTGCACCAGCCGCACAGGGCCGGCGTAGCGCGCGGGCACCGTGGAGAGATCGCCGCGCGTGCGCACCCGCTCGATGACGTCGCCGGGCAGCGTCTCGCCGAAGCGCAAGTATTCCCCGAGGTCGCCGACCTTCTCGGCCAGCGCCGGGTCGTGCATGAGCGAGGCGTACGGGCCGCCGCGCATGGGACCGCGCTTGGCGGTGATCTTGTCGTAGACGGCCTTGGCGTCGGGCGTCACCGTGCTGAGCGGGTCGGGCAGCTTGGACATGGTTTCCCCCCGAGATGTCGAGACGAACGCGGAGGATCGTACCATCGGCGCCCCGCCCCCGTTATCTTTTGCGGGCCTGCTCGTACAGCGGCAGCACACGCTGCGCGAAGACCTCGAGGTCCCTGATCCGCGCCTCGTTCGACGGATGGGTCGAGAGGATCTGCGGTGGGCCCCCGCCGCCCGAGAGCTTGGCCATCTTCTGCCAGAGCGCGATCGCCGCGCGCGGATCGTAGCCGGCGCGGGCCGCCAGCTCGACGCCCATGCGATCGGCCTCGGTCTCGTGCAGCCGTGAGTACGGGAGCAGGAACGTGACCTGGCCGACCATGGCGACGAGGTTGGTGCCCCCTTGCCCGACCCCGAGCGCCGAGCTGACGACGCCGGCACCCACGGCGGTGGCCAGCTCCTGCGACGCCCGCTCGCGCCCGTGTTCGCGAAGCGCGTGCGCGATCTCGTGGCCCATCACGGCCGCCACCTCATCGTCGGTCATCTGGAGCTTCTCGAGGATGCCGGTGTAGAACGCGATCTTGCCACCGGGCATGCACCACGCGTTGACCTCGGGCGAGGTGATGACGTTGACCTCCAACTTCCAGCCCGGCGCGTCCTGGCGGAACACGCCGGTCGTCGGGATCAGCCGCGCCGCGATCCGGCGGACGCGCTCGACCTGCTGGGGATCGCGGTTGACCGCGCCCTTGGCACCCTGCTGCTTCAGGACGTTCTGGTAGGCGGCTGTCGCGCTCTGATCCATCTCCGCCGAGGATACGAGCAGGAGCTGGCGGCGCTCGACACCGACGGCGCCCTCTTGGGTCGTGGTGGCGCACGCGGCGAGCATCGTCGTGGCCGCCACGGTCGTTGCGACGAAGCCCATGACGCGTTTCCGCATGGTCTCCCCTCGAGCGCGCATTGTCCGCCGCGGCGCGAGCGAGATCAAGCCGCGCAGGCCGACATCAGGGGGAGCGTAACGTGCCGAGGGGGCACGTGTTCACGGTCGAGCCGAGGATGGAGCGCCGCCGGCGACGCTCGCGGCCAGCGCCTTCGGGTTCAGCCGCGCGCTGCGCTGCTGCATCAGCAGGGACATCAGATAGAAAAACAGGGCCAGCAGGGCCAGTGAACGAATGCCGAACGCCATCGTCGCGTACTCGACCCAGCCGCCGAGCACGGAGCCGAGGACGTTGACCCCGATGGCAGGCCCGCTGACCTCCGCCAGCCGGAAGGAGCGGGCGAAGATGAGGCCGGCGAAGTAGATGGGGAGCAGCGATCCGCTGTAGCGGATGATCCAAACGTTACGGCGCCTTGCGCCTCTTCTACAGGCCGGATCAAGGGTCGTCAAGCGTCACGACATCGAGGGGAACGGGAGGCAATGCGCGGTATACTCCCCGGCGCCACACACGGGAGGGCGCATGGTCAGGTTCCTCGTCGTTGCGGTCTTGGTACTGCTCGGCGCCGTGCCGGCAGCCGCGCAAGAGGCGTTTCCATCGCGGACGATCACGATCGTCAACCCCTACCCGCCCGGCGGCCAGGCCGATCTCTCCGGCCGCCCGTTCGCCGCCGCGCTCCAGAAAGTCCTGAAGCAGCCGGTCGTCCTCACGAACAAGTCCGGCGCCGCGGGGGCGGTCGGCATGCAGTCGGTGGCGGTCGTGAAGCCCGACGGCTACACGCTGCTCATCACGGTGCCGTCGCTGCACACGCTGCCGGAGGTCGACAGGCTCTTCGGCCGCGCGCCGACGTTCACGCGCGACCAGTTCGTGCCGATCGCGCGCCTCAACGCCGATCCGCTCATCGTCGCCGTCAACGCGGAGCGTCCGTGGAAGAGCATGAAGGAGGTCCTGGACGACGCGAAGAAGCGTCCGGGCGAGATCGTCTTCGCCTCGGCCGGCCTCTACGGGGCCACCCACGTGCCGATGGAGATGATCCTCAACGCGGCGGGCGGCCTGAAGATGCGTCACCTGCCGACGGCGGGCGGCGGCCCCGCGACGACCGCGGTCCTCGGCGGCCACGCCGATCTCTGGGCCTCGACCATCGGCCCCGCCACGCCCCACATCAAGTCGGGAAAGATCCGCCCGCTCGCGGTGACGTCGGTGAAGCGGCACGAGTTCTTCCCGGATGTCCCCACGCTGAAGGAGCTCGGCTACGACGTCGAGTACTACCTCTGGATCGGGCTCTTCGCGCCGAAGGCCACGCCGGTCCCGGTCGTCAAGGTGCTCCGCGACGCCACGCGACAGGCTGTCCAGGACCCCGAGTTCAAGGCCGCGCTCGAGAAGCTCTCGGCACCGGCCGCGTATCAGGACGCCGACGAGTTCAAGGCGTGGCTCGACGCCGACGCCGCGCGCCTGGCCGACGTCATCAAGAGGATCGGGAAGGTCGAGTGAACTGATGGAGAAGGCGATGGATTTCGGAATCTTCAATCTGATGGGGGCGCGCGAAGCGGACAAGCCGACGACGCGGGTGTTTGGCGAAGTCGCCGAGCAGACGAGACTGGCCGACCAGCTCGGCTACACGATCGCCTGGTTCGCCGAGCACCATTTCTCGAACTACTGCCTGTGCGCGTCGCCGTTGATGATGGTGGCGCACTGCGCGTCGATCACCAAGAGGATCCGGCTCGGCACCGCGGTCGTGGTCTTGCCCTTGTACAACCCCGCCCGGCTCGCCGCCGAGATCGCCACGGCCGACGCCCTGTCGAATGGCCGGCTGATGCTCGGCATCGGAAGCGGGTATCAGCCCTACGAGTTCGAGCGATTCGGCGCCGACATCGCCCAGAATCTCGAGATGACCGACGAGTTCTGCGACATCCTCGACTTGGCCTTCAGCCGGGATTTCTTCAGCTACAAGGGCAAGCACTACCAGATGCCGGAGACTCACATCCCGGCCCGCCCGGTGCAAAACCCGCTGCCGATCTACGTCGCCGGCCATTCCCAGGCGATGTTCCGCGCCGCCGCGCGGCACGGCTACCGGGTGCTGACGTCGGGCCGGGTCGGCGGCACCAAATTGCTGGCCGAGCAGTATGCCGACATCGTCACCGCGTTCGCCGCCGAGAGTGCGCCCGTGTCACGGGCGCACATCACCCTCAACCGCTTCGCCCACATCACCGACAGCCGCGAGGAAGGGATGCGCTTCGCCGAGAACGCGCGCTATCAGACGCGGCTGGCGTCGAGCCTGAGGCGGCGGCAGGAGGTCATGCAAGGCACCGTGCTGGTCGACGTGCCGTTCCCCGACGAGCCTCCGCTCGAGACCATCTACGACAATCTGCTGATCGGCGATGTCGAGACGGTGGCCGAAAAGCTCGTCGCCGAGATCGGCGCAACCAAGCCCGTGCACGTGTGCTTTTCGTTCAAGGTCGGCAATACGCCGCATAAGGCGGCGATGCGCTCGATGGAGCTGATGATCGGCGAGGTCAAGCCGAGGGTCGAAAAGGCGCTCGGGCCGCTCGGAGGAGGGTCACCATCATGACGACGGACGTGTACCCGGGCAAGGATCTCGGGGCGCTGGAGCTCACGATCACGGCCGACATGGTCCAGCACTACATCAAGGGGCTCGACGAGCCGAACCCCTGGTACACGACGACGTCGCCGTTCGGCGGACCGGTGGCCCCGGTGATCGTCTACCAGGACACGGACAGCCAGTTCAAGGGCTGGTACCTGGACAACCTCTTCGGCAACTTGTGGAGACGCCAGGAGTGGCAGATCTACGCGCCGACGCGCGTGGGGCAAACCCTGCACTGCACGGCGCGGGTGGCCGAGCGCTACCGCAGCCGCGATCGCGACGTGGTCGCGCAGGAGATGTGGGTGCGTGATGACGCCGGCCAGCTGGTCGCGCACAGCGTCCATCACCAGAGTTTCCTGGCGGAGCAAACCAGCGGCGAGGTCACGCTGCGCCATCCCGGGGCCAAGGAGGGCGCCCGACAGCACGTCGAGCCCGCGGGCGAGCCGCTGTCGCTGGAGCTCCGGAAGACGTTCAGCGCAGACATGTGCAACGAGTTCTTCTACAAGAGCCGGAACTATCACAACGACAAGGACGCCTCGCAAGCGCTCGGCTTCGGCAACACGGTGATCGGGGGCCGCATGACACTGTCGTGCGTCACCGAGCTCCTGACACGGCACTTCGGTCGTGGCTTCTACCTGGGCGGCCGCCTGGACGTGAAATTCACCAACGTGCTGTGGCCGAACGAGCCCTTCACCACCCGCGGGATCATCACGGCCCGCAGCCACGAGGGCGGCCAGACGCGCGCCCAGGTAACGGTATTCTGCGAGAAAGCCGACGGAACCAAGATCATCGTGGCCACCGCCAGCGCCGTGGAGCATTCCTGACGCTCCGGGGGGTACGCGTTTCCCGCCGTGGTGGCTGAAGGAACGCCCGACCTCGCGGCGATCGTGGCCGCGGAGCTCTCCCTGGCCCGCGTGGCCGTGGAGCGCACGCTCGCGCTCTTCGCCGGCGGCGCCACCGTTCCGTTCATCGCGCGGTACCGCAAGGAGGCCACGCGCGGGCTTAACGAGGTGCAGATCGAGCGGATCCAGGAGCGGCACGAGTACCACGTCCAGCTCGAAGCGCGCGGGACGACGATCCTCGACTCCGTCGCGGCCCAGGGCAAGCTCAGCGACGACCTCCGCGCGCGCATCCTCGCGACGCGCTCGAAGACCGAGCTCGAGGATCTCTATCTCCCCTACAAGCCGAAGCGCCGCACGAAGGCCACGATCGCGCGGGAGCGTGGTCTCGAGCCGCTCGCCGATCTCGTCTGGGCCCAGGCGGTTCGTCTCGCGAAGCCGCGGGAGGCGCTGGCCCGGCCTTTCGTGGACGCGGCGAAGGGCGTTCCCGATGTCGAGGCGGCGTGGCAGGGCGCGCGTGACATCGTGGCCGAACGCGTCGCCGAGGAGGCCGACGTCCGCATGTCGCTGCGGGATCTCGCTCTCGCCGACGCTCGCCTCGCCTCGCGCGTGGCGAAGGGCAAGGAGCACGAAGGCAAGAAGTTCGAGGACTACTACGACTTCGAGGGCCTCGCGCGCACGCTGCCCGGCCACCGCGTGCTCGCCGTCTTCCGCGGCGAGAACGAAGGAGTCCTGAAGGTGTCGCTCGCGGTGGACGAGGAGGCGGCCCTCGCCCGCATCCGCCGGCGCGTCGTGCGCGAGCGCCACGCCGCCCTCGTCGCCGACCTCGAGGCGGCGCTCGTCGACGCCTGGCGGCGGCTGCTCGAACCGTCGATCGAGGCCGACGTGCGCACGACGCTGCAGGAGCGCGCCGACGCCGAGGCGATCCGGGTCTTCGCCGAGAACCTGCGCCACCTCCTCCTGCAACCGCCGCTCGGCGGCAAGCGCGTGCTCGCGATCGACCCGGGCTTCCGCACCGGGTGCAAGGTCGTGGCCCTCGACGAGCAGGGCGACCTCGTCGAGGAGACCGTGATCTACCCGCACGAGCCGCAGAAGCGCACGGCCGAGGCGAAGCAGACGCTCACGGCGCTCGCCGGGCGCCACCGCATCGAGGCCGTCGCGGTCGGAAACGGCACCGCCGGGCGCGAGACGCACGAGCTCGTGCGGGCCATGAAGCGCGAGACGCTGCTCCCGGAGGGCTGTGTGGTCATGCTCGTGAACGAGAGCGGCGCCTCCGTGTACTCGGCCTCCGCGATCGCCCGCGAGGAGTTCCCGGACACGGACGTCACCGTGCGCGGGGCCGCGTCGATCGGGCGGCGGCTTCAAGATCCGCTCGCCGAGCTGGTGAAGATCGACCCCAAGTCGATCGGCGTCGGCCAGTACCAGCACGACGTGAATCAGCCGGCCCTGAAGCGAAGCCTCGACGCGGTCGTGGCGTCGTGCGTGAACAAGGTCGGCGTCAACGTGAACACCGCCTCGGCGACCCTGCTCTCGTACGTGTCCGGGATCGGCGAGACCCTGGCCAGGGACATCGTCGCCTTCCGTGCCGAGCACGGCGCGCTGCGCTCGCGGCGCGACCTCCTGAAGGTCCCACGCCTGGGCGCCAAAGCCTTCGAGCAAGCGGCCGGCTTCCTCCGCGTCGGCGGGGCGAAGAATCCGCTCGATGCGAGCGCCGTCCACCCGGAGAGCTACGACGTGGTCGAGCGCATGGCGGGCGACCTGGGCGTCGACGTCGCGAGCCTCGTCGGGCGCGCGGACCTGGTGCGCCGCCTCGACCTCGCGCGCTACGTGGACGAGCGGCGCGGCGAGCCCACGATCCGCGACATCCTCGAGGAGCTGGAGAAGCCGGGCCGCGACCCCCGCGACGCGTTCGCGGAGGTCGGCTTCCGGGACGACGTCACCGAGTTCGAGCACCTGAAGGAAGGGATGGTCCTCGCCGGCGTCGTCACGAACGTGACCGCGTTCGGCGCCTTCGTCGACGTGGGCGTCCACCAGGACGGTCTCGTGCACGTGAGCGAGCTGGCCAACCGGTTCGTCCGCGATCCCGCCGACGTCGTGAAGGTCGGCGACCGCCTCCGGGTCAAAGTGATCAAGATCGACAGCGAGCGCCGGCGGATCGGCCTGTCGCTCAAGCAGGCGTCATGATGATGCGTCTGGATCCGGTAAGCTACACGAGCGGCGACGGTGAGACGAGCATCCCGTCGTACCTGGCCATTCCGGACGGGGAAGGCCCGCATCCGACCGTGCTGATCCTCCGCGGCGTGGCCGGGCCCGACGACGGCTATCTCGAGATCGCGCGCCGACTCGCCGAGTGGGGATACGCCGCTCTGCTGCACGGCTGGAAGGTTCGTGGGGCCAATCCCCCGGACCCTCCCGTGTACGACGATCTGAAGGGCGCGCTGACCTTTCTCCAGTCCGTCGACCGGGTCGATCAGACGCGGCTGGCGGTGTTCGGCTTCTGTCGTGGTGGAGTCCACGCGCTCATGGCCGCCCGCGCGCATGACGAGATCCGGGTGATCGTCGTCTTTCATGGCTTCGCCTTCCGGTCGGCGAATTCCGTGCCCGGCGCGGAGCCGTACGACCTCGCCGCGGGCGTGAACGTCCCCATGCTGGTCTTGCACGGCACGGAAGACGAGCAAGCCCCGATCGCGGGCATGCGTCAGATGGAAGCGCGGATGCGGGCGCTCGGCAAAGCCTGCGAGTTCCGGTTCTATGACGGCGCCCCCCACGGCTTCGCGGTGCGGACTCATCCAGGCTACGACGAGCGGGCCGCGACGCCGAGCTTCGAGGAGGCCCGGCGCTTCCTGGCGACGCACCTATGACCAGAGTCGTCAACCCCTACCCGCCCGGCGGCCAGGCCGAAAGAAGATCGCGAAGGTCGAGTGAACTGATGGAGCGTATCGCCATGAGGAGAGGGCGACCTGACGCAGCGCCAGCTCACCGAGCGGGATCTGAGCCAGGCACATGAAGACGACATCCATCCAACGTCGTGGCCGACATCGGCGGGAGACCAGGTCATTTGCCCCAGGTGAGGACGAGGCCGGCCGCGGCTGCGAACATCACCACCGTTGTGGTCCAGCCGACGATGTTGGTCCAGAAGCCGTTCGTTCTCGCTCCCATGATCTTTCGGCTGCCCCCGATGAGCATGATCACTACGAGGATCGGCGGCGCGAGAAAGCCGTTGATCACGGCCGTCCAGAAGAGCGCGCGGATTGGATTGATGCCGATGAAGTTGATGAGGATGCCGAGCAACGTCGGAACGACGATCATGCCGTAGAACAACTTGGCGCGACGTGGTTTCTCGTCGAGTCCGTGTTTCCATCCCAAGGCTTCTGCGATCGCATAGGCGCTTGATCCCGTGAGAACCGGTACGCCGAGAAAGCCGGCGCCGATGAGGCCGAGCGCCAACAAGACGTAGGCGCCCTCGCCAGCGAGGGGGCGAAGCGCTTGCGCCGCGTCGGTGGCCGATTGGATGTCGGGCGTTCCGGCTTTGAACAGCGTGGCCGCCGTCGCCAGGATGATGAAATACATGACGACGTTCGAGAAGAACATGCCGGTCGTGACGTCGATGCCGGCATAGCGCAACTCTGCATCAGTGGCGCCTTGTCGCGACTTCAACGTCCGACGGCCCATGCTGATCTCTTCCTCGATCTCATGGCTCGCCTGCCAGAAGAAGAGATATGGGCTGATGGTCGTTCCCAGGATGGCGACGAGGGTCGTCAGGAACTTGGCGTCGAGGGTCAGCGTCGGGATAAACGTCCCCCGAAGCACCTCGGCAAGATCCGGCCTCGCATAGAGCGCCGAGCCGATGTACGCCAGGAGCGCGAGCGTCAGCCACTTGAAGGTATTCGCGATGAGCCGATATGAGCCCCAGACCTGAAGGGCGAGGATACTCAACGCGATCGGGACGATCAACAACGTCGGTGGAATGGGCACGAGAAGGTTGACGGCAGCGGCAATCGCTCCGATGTCCGTGCCGGCATTGATGGTGTTGGCGATCACCAACCCGCCGATGATCGGATACGCGACGACCTTCGAATAATTTCGGGTGAGCACACGCGCCAGACCCATGCCGGTCACCAGCGCGACCTTGGCGCAGATGAATTGAACGGCGGTCATCATCGGGAACGTCACCAGCGCCGTCCACAGCGACGAGAATCCGAGTGAGGCGCCCGCGAGCGCGTACGTCCCGATACCCGATGGATCGTCGTCGGAGGCCCCGGTAATGAGTCCTGGCCCGAGGATCTTGAAGAAGCGTTTGAGCTGGTTCGGCTCTCGCGCGAGAGCAGCCTCAAGTGAGGGCACCGGCGGGCGGACATGAGGAATGACGGGCGCCCGTGGCTGCTCCTCCCGGCGCTTGCGTCTAGCTCTAAACATCACCCTCGTCGTCGGATGAGCATCATGGTCAGCACCACGATGACGAGCACGTTCAACAGACTGAGAGCAATAGCACAGGGCGCTCAGGTAACCAGAGGGCAAGTAATGTCCCGCCGGTAACAAGAATCAACATGATCATCGACGGAGCAGTCCGGTCTCGCTGAGGACCGCTGCTCGGTCCGCTGTTTTGCAACCATCTCGGCTCATCGTCACATCTGCCTCTTCCCCATCGTACCGCGGCGAGCAGGTGCTGATCTGTCTCGTGACGCGATCGATGAAGAGGCGCGTCGGCGAAGCCAGCAAGGATTATGATCCGACACACGAGACTCGCCCAGCGGCTCGGATTCCTCCAAGTAGCGGGGCAAAACATGTCGGAGTATTTTGAGGAGCGCTACGGCGTGGCCGGGGCGCGTCGAGCGTCGGAGGCTAGGGGGCCCGTGGCGAGGCCCTCCATGTCGTCAGGACGACAGGCGGGGGAGGACCTCGCGGGCGAACAGCTTCAAACCGCGCGTCGCCTCGTCGTGGGTCATGAAGCCGGAGCGGCTCGCCAGCACGAGGTGCTCGAACTTGCCGGCCTTGTCCTGGAACTCCCGGATCTGGCGGCACACCGTGTCCGGATTGCCGGCGAACATGAGGCCGCGGGCGATCGCCTGCTCGGCGGTGAGGCCCATGAGAGCCGCCGCGGGCCTGAGCGCCGCGCCCCCGCTGCGATAGAGCGGAGGGGCCAGGTGCGGCGGGATCTGGCCCGGAAGGAATTTCGAGTACTGGGGCGCGGATTTGAGTCCAGTGTTGAGGAACCACAGAAGCTTGCTCCCGACGCGCATGCCTTCCTCGTCCGTCTCCCCGGTGTACACGAACGCCGCGTATCCGAAGCGGTCGGGGCCGGGCTCGGGTAGCGCCGCCTCGGTGCGCGCCTTGCGGTAGGCGGTCCACGCGCGCTTCGTCTCTTCCGGCCCACGGAAGACGAGGACGTTGACCATCCCGCGCCGTCCAAGCTCCGCGGACGTCTCCGGATCGCCCGTCGCGGCCCAGAGCGGCGGGTACGGCTGCTGCCACGGCCGCGGCCAGATGTTCACGTGCCGGTGCGTGAAGTGCTTGCCCTCCCAGCTGAACGGCCCGTCCTGGTGGCTGAGCGTCTTGAGGATGAGGTCGATCGCCTCCCAGAAGCGTTCGAGGTTGCCGACCGGGTTCATGTTGCCCGAGGCCATCTCGGTGCCACCCGACTTCACGAACCCGATCTCCAGGCGCCCGCGGCAGATCACGTCGGCCGTCGCGTACTCCTCGGCCACGCGCACGGGATCCTGACGGACGGTGACGAGCGTGCCCAGGCTCAGGATCCGTACGTTCCGGGTCTGCCGGGCGAGGATGCCGAGGATCACGGGGCTCGCGCCGAAGAGGCAGTTGATCCCCGAATGATGCTCGTTGGAGACGACGTTGATCCCGATGTCGTCGCAGAGCAGGTACTCGTCGAGCGCTTCCTCGAAGAGATCGGCGGCGATCTTCGGGTCGCAGTACTTGTTGGGCAGGCTGCCGCGGACGGAATCCGCGGCGTCCAGCACGTGCTGCGGCACGAACGGATACGGGTTCTCGTTCAGGTACCAGGCCTGCATCGTCTACTCCTTCAAGAAGGCGACGATCCGCTCGACGAAGGCCTCGGGCCGCTCGATCTCGGGTCGATGCCCGGCCCCCTCGATCAGCTCGAACCGAGCGCCGGGAATCGCCTCGGCGTATGCCCGCCCGTACGCCGGCGACACGATCCGATCGCTGGCGCCCCACAGGACCAGCGTCGGCACGGCGATCCGGCGCAGCCATCGCCGGAGCCTCGGATTGTACAGGTAGGGATGCCACGTGTAGAGGCAGAGGGACTCGCGGTTACGGTGATGGGCGATCAGCTCGTCGTCCGACATCGCGTCGAAGTCGGGCGCCCACGTGTCCGCGTCGTGCCACGTCCGCCGCCGGACCTCGGCCGGTGACGCGTTGAAGACGTCGAGGATGTCGGGCGTCTCGCGGTCGCTGACCTTGATGCCGACGGCGTCGGCGAGGACCAGCCGCTCGACGCGGCGGCTGCCCAGCACCGCGATCTCGGCGGCGAGCCAGCCGCCGAACGACAGGCCCACCAGCGTCACGGCGTCGTAGGGCAGGCTCTCGAGGACGTCGAGATACAGACGCACGAGATCGTAGACGCTCTCGAAGTCTTCGGGGCGCGGCGACCGGCCGAACCCCGGATGCGACGGCGCGATGATCTCGGCGTGCTCGCCCAGCAGCTCGACGAACGGGGCCTGGGGTGAGACGGGCTCGAAGCCGTGGAGCAGCAGGAGCGGACGGCCGGCGCCGCGACGCAGGAGCTCCAGCTCCATCCCCCGGATCGACAGCCGTTCAGTCATGGTCCGCGGGGATTATCCCATGGGGTATCATCCTCGTGTCCCGGGAAGGAGTGCCAGCGTGCTGAGTGAGGGCCAGAACCGGACGCTGACCGAAGTCGGTGCGGGAACGCCCATGGGCGAGCTGCTGCGGCGGTACTGGATGCCCATCGCCGGCGTCGCCGAGCTCGAGGACGCGCCGACCAAGGCCGTGCGCGTGCTCGGCGAGGATCTCGTCCTGTACCGGGACAAGCGCGGGACGTACGGGCTCCTGGACCGCCACTGCCCGCATCGACGCGCGGATCTCTCCTACGGCACCGTCGAGGACTGCGGGCTGCGCTGCCACTATCACGGCTGGCTGTACGACGAGACCGGGCGCTGCCTGGCCCAGCCGTTCGAGGAGATCGCCCATCCCGAGGCGCGCTTCAAGGACCGCATCACGATCAAGAGCTATCCCGTCGAGGCCAAGGCGGGGCTCCTGTGGGCCTACCTCGGGCCGGCGCCGGCGCCGCTCGTGCCGACGTGGGAGCCCTTCACCTGGAAGAACGGCTTCGTGCAGATCGTGCTGTCGGAGGTCCCCTGCAACTGGCTCCAGTGCCAGGAGAACTCCATCGACCCCGTCCACTTCGAGTGGCTCCACGGCAACTGGTCGCGGGTCCTGCGCGGGATCGACGGGTCGCGACCGCCGACCCACCTCAAGATCGCCTTCGACGAGTTCGAGTTCGGCTTCATCTATCGCCGGGTCCTGGAGGGGCAGTCGGAGTCGAGCGAGCTGTGGACGGTCGGGCGGACCTGTCTCTGGCCGAACTGTCTCTTCACCGGGGCCCACTTCGAGTGGCGCGTGCCGATCGACGACGATCACACGCTGAGCGTCGGCTGGTTCTTCGACCGCGTGCCGAACGAGATGGAGCCGTTCGAGCAGGAGCGCATCCCCTGCTGGCACAGCCCCATCAAGGATCCGCTGACGGGGCGCTGGATCACGTCGCACATCATGAACCAGGACTTCGTCGCCTGGGTCGGACAGGGCACCGTGGCCGACCGCACCGGCGAGCACCTCGGCGAGAGCGACCGCGGCGTCATCATGATGCGGCGCAAGCTGCTCGAGCAGGCGGAGGTCGTGCGGCGGGGCGGTGAGCCGAAGGCCATCGTCCGTGACGCCGAGCGGAACGGGTGCATCGAGCTGCCCATCATCGAGCGGGACCGCCACGTCAACGGGTTCCCGAAACACCAGCTCGCTCCGGAGATCGCCAAGACCCCGGGCCCGATCCTCCCCGAGGGCTTCGTCTTCCTCGCCGGCCAGCCCGAGGAAGTCCGCCGAGCGTATCGTCGGGCGATGGGGCTCGACACCGAACCCGCGCGCGACGCGCGCGGCTAGCAGGCTGCGGAAAAAGCGGGTGAAAAGCAGACCAGCGGCCGCTTCACCGCAGCGCGAGACGCCACGGCGACGTTCCGCTCACCCTGTGCTCGCCGCGCCCGCCCACGGGCCGGC
>Ga0070707_100003624_pt1 | contig 14564 bp, 15 predicted proteins | sample KBSK5502metaG_FD_65468 | JGI IMG/M metagenome (GOLD analysis project Ga0070707, IMG submission 65468) | Corn, switchgrass and miscanthus rhizosphere microbial communities from Kellogg Biological Station, Michigan, USA - KBS K5-50-2 metaG | ecosystem: Host-associated > Plants > Roots >... | reverse complement strand
ACCGACATGGAGACCTGCTACAAGGCGTTCCGCAGGGAGATCTTTTCGAAAATCACGATCGAAGAAGATCGATTTGGATTTGAACCTGAAATCACAGCGAAGGTCGCGAAGCTCCGCTGCAGAATTTACGAAGTTCCCATCTCCTACTTCGGCAGAGACTACAGCGAAGGAAAGAAAATCACCTGGAAGGATGGAATCGCCGCGTTTTACTTCATCGCCAAATACAACCTGAGACGCGGCAATGGCCGGTCATGAATAACGCGCTATTTATCGTTTTTGCGGTGCTGGCCGTGGCGATCTGTTTCTCGAATTCACTGCCGAACGACTTCATTCTCGACGATTACCAGATTGTTGCGATCAATCCCGCCATACGGAGCGTTTCGCCGGTACATCTCCTCTCCGTGCCGTACTGGGGCTCGACCAGCAACGCTGGAATATATCGTCCACTGACGTTGTTCTCGTTTTCTCTGGAATATCCACTATGGAATCGATGGCCTGGCGGCTATCGCCTCGTCAATCTCCTGCTCCACGCCATCACTGGAATCCTCGTATTCGCACTGGCTCGTGGACTCCTGCAGTCCAATGCCGCCGCATGGGCGGCAGGCGCGCTGTACCTGGTGCATCCGGTGCACACGGAGCCTGTCATTGAACTCACCGGCCGCGCTGAGCTGCTCGCTGCAATGTTCTTCATTGCCGCCTGGCTGTTGTTTCGCCGGGGGAACTACGTGCTCTGCGGCATTGCGTTTCTGTTGAGCCTGCTCAGCAAAGAAAACGCGATCGTGTTTCCGGCCGTGATCGTACTGGATCGATGGATTACCGAAGGCAGCTTCAGAAAAGTTTTCGCAGGATTCGACGCATGGAAGCGCTTCGCACCTGTTGCCGTGGCCGCGGCTGTGTATCTGGGCTTCCGTCGTTGGGCGTTGGGTTCAATGCTGATACCCGAAAGCGTGCAGTATTTCAACGGGCGGTGGACTCTTTTCGAACGCGAACTGACATCCGGCCGGGTTTTCCTGAAGTACTTTCAGTTACTGCTCGCGCCTGTGACCGTGACTGGTGACTACGACTACAATTCGATTCCTCTCGCCCATGCCCGCGATTGGGATGCGTGGCTCGGACTTCTATTGATTGCGGCTTCGATCGTCTTTGCCATTCGCATCGTGAAGAAACAGCCTGTGATTTCTTTTGCCATTCTATTTTTTTATATCGCATTGCTGCCTGTTTCGAATTGGATCGTGCCGACGAGCCTGCTGATGACCGAACGACATCTGTACCTGCCGTCGCTGAGCATCTGTCTCATCGCCGCAACAATCTGGGCAAGCATACCGGCGATTCAAGTCCGAAGAATCATTGCTGTTGGTGTGATGGCAGTCGCCGGCCTGCTGTGCATCGCGCACAACTATCTTTGGAGAGACAATCTGAGCTTCTATGGCAACATCGTGCGAGTGCTTCCCAACAACCTCCGCGGAAGGCAGGGCTACGGCGTGGCTCTTCTCGAAGCAGGCCGGCCTGTTGAAGCACGCAAGCAATTCGAGGCGGGAATTCGCATCATGCGCACGCCGTGGATGCTGGTGGGCCTTGCAGGAGTCGACATGACGCTCGACGGCAGTTGCGCGAACGCGCGTCCGCTGCTGGATGAAGCGTTGCGGATTCAACCTGCCGAGATTTTTGCCCGCTGGCTGTTAGCCGATTGCTTCCAGCGTGAGGGCAAACTGGCGAAGGCCGAAGAGGCGTTCCGTCGCGCTGTTGCAGATGCGGAATTTCCGGATCCGAAGTTGCTGCGCGCCTGGGGATCTTCGCTTGAAAAGCTTGGCCGATCCGATGAAGCTCGCGACGCGTATCGGCGCGCTGCCCTTCTCGATCCATGACGAACCTTCGAGTTATCGCGTTCAGTCTGCTGATCGTCGCCCTTGCGTACGCCAACGCAGTGCCCCTTCCATTTGTGCAATCCGATGATTTCCTGATCGTCGCTTCGAACCCGGGTATTCGCTCGATCGCTCCACTGCGGTTTGTATCGGAGCCGTATTGGTCGGGATACAAGTTCGGCGGCATCTACCGGCCGCTGACCATTTTCTCGTTTTCTATCGACTGGTCCCTCTGGCATCGGTGGGCACCGGGGTTTCGCCTCACGAATCTACTGTTACACGCTTTGAATGGCTGGCTCGTTTTTCTGCTGGCCTCGACGATGATTGGTGCCCCCGGCGCATGGGCCGCCACCGCCGTGTATTTGGTCCATCCGGTCCACACGGAAGCCGTCGTCGGGATTGTCGGAAGATCCGAGCTACTCGCGGCCGCGTTTTTCTTTGCGGCCTGGCTGATGTTCCGGCGCGGCCGGCCAATCTGGGCTGCAGCATTTTTCTTCCTCAGTCTGTTGTCGAAAGAAAGCGCGATCATGTTGCCGGCTATCGCTGCGCTCGACATTCTCCTCTTCGACGGCGGACTGAGGAAGCTTCGTGATGTCTGGCGGCGCTTTATACCGCTTGGCGTCGTGGGATTTCTTTATCTCGCACTGCGCTATTCCGTGCTCGGTGAACTGGGCGTGCCGAAAACGTTCCAATACATGCGTGGCGCGATGTCTCTCGTCGAGCGCTGGATGACATCGGGACGCGCGTTCCTGCAGTACTTCAGGCTCGCGCTCGCGCCGGTGGATGTCTCAGCCAGCTACGAATTCAATGCAATTCACGTCGCTCACCTTCGCGACTTCGATGCATGGGTGGGACTCCTTGCTGTGCTGGCATGCTTCGTCACGGCGCTGGTCCTGGCGAAGAAGCGTCCCGCCCTCAGTTTCGCGATTTTGTTTTTCTTCGTCGCGCTGTTGCCGGTATCCAACTGGATCACGCCGATCAGCGTGCTTGTCGCTGAGCGGCTCCTGTACACGCCCGTCTTCGGCGTGGCATTGCTTGCCGGAATGGCATGGGCCGCCCTCCCAACCAGGCGTGTTCAGTATCTCACCGGCGCCGGCGTGCTGGCCGCCGCGGTCATGCTTTGCTTCAGTCACAACTGGACCTGGCAGGACGACATCACGTGGTTCCGCAACATGGTTCGCGTAACCCCGGACAATCTCTCCGCCCGCGTGGGCTATGGCCTGATCCTGCAAAGCAGCGGGCTGGCTAACGAAGCGAAGGAGCAATTCGAGGCTGGGCTTCGCGTGGACCCTGACAGCCCACCACTGCTTTCGGCTCTGGCAGGCCTCCTGGTTCAAACCGATCCCGGGCAATGTGAGCGCGCGGAGCCCCTGCTGGATCGTGTTTTCAAATCGGATCCGAACAACTGGCAAAGCCTATGGGTGCAGGCGAATTGTTATGCGTTGAAGAATGAACCGGAAAAGGCCGACGCGTCATATCGGCGGGCTGTGGAGCATGCGCCCATTACTGATCCCAACTTGCTTTTTTCGTGGGCGGGTACTCTCGAACGCCTCGGAAAACAAGATGAAGCTATCGAACTTTACCGCCACGTTGCCGCACTCAATCCGGATGACCTGGGGGCCCAACGCAGATTGACCGCACTCACCGCCCAGCCGGCCCAGCCGGCGCATTGATCTGCGCTGTTCAGTTAGCTTACTCTCAGAGGTATGTGTTACTTCCTTGCATTGTTCCTGGCTGTATCCCCGCAACTCGATAAAGGACTCCCGGGGCTCGTTGAAGGCGTCGAGCGATCGTTCGCTCAGATGAAGGACTTTTCCGCGGATTTTATTCAAATTTTTGAAGATGCTTTGAACCGAAAGCAGCAGGAGTCGGGTCATTTATATCTGATGCGGCCACGGATGATGCGCTGGGAATACAAAAACCCCGAGGACAAACTGTTCATCTCGGACGGGAAAGCGGTTTATTACTATGTACCTGCAGACCGTCAGGTGAGTAAGGAAGCGGTCAAGGAGTCGTTTGATGATCGGGTTCCCCTGATGTTTCTGCTCGGGCGGTCGAATCTGCGGAACGAATTCACCCGATTCGAGCTGCTGAACACGAAGCCGTTCTTTGAAGGTTTGAAAGTCGTGCGGATGTATCCGAAAAGAAAGACCGATCTTCAGGAAGTCCTCATGGAAGTCGATCCGGCAAACTACCAGATTCGCCGCCTCCTGCTCGCGCATCAGGATGGATCGCGATCTGAATTCATCTTCTCGAATATCCGAACCAACACCGGACTTCGCGCCAGCATGTTCGATTTCAAAGTGCCGCCGGGCGTCGACGTTGTGCAGGGACTCGGACAGTAAAGCTGCTGATGGAATTCACGTGCAAGTATGCGAAGCCCACGGGCGAGGTGGTTACCGCCGTTCTGGCCGGCCAGACGATAGACGAGGTACGCCATCACCTTCAGGAGCAGGGGCTGCTCCCCATGGAAATCCGCCCGCGGGGCTGGTCTCTCTCCCTCCGGCCGCGACGGCGGCGGCAAACAATCAAGTCCGACGACTTCATCCTTTTTAATCAGCAGTTCGTTGCCCTGATTCGGGCCGGTTTGCCTATCCTGAAGTCTCTGGATTTACTTAAGGATAGAATCGCTAACCCATTGCTGCGACATCACATGTCCAACGTTCGGGATCGGGTGTACTCAGGAGAGTTGCTTTCGGAGGCAATCCGGGCCCAGGGAGTGTTCCCGGCGGTTTATACGGCGTCGGTCTTTGCGGGAGAGCGCAGCGGAAATCTGGTCGAGGTGCTCAACCGGTACATCCAGTATGAGAAGACGATCCTGACGGTGCGGAAAAAATTCTTAAATTCTTTGATCTATCCGACGTTTCTGATTGTCCTTGCATTTGTGATGGTTGGCGTAATTATGACTTACGTCATACCAAAATTCGCCGAGTTGTATGCGGATTTAAATACGCCGTTACCTATCACGACGCGGCTGTTGATCGCTGTTTCAGCGACGATCCAGGGCCATTTGGTTCTGATCGTGCCATTACTTATAGGCGCGATTGTCGCCATAAGGATTTGGCTGGGCACCGGCCGAGGGCGGCATTTGATTGATGAGCTGAAGCTTACAGCGCCGATTGTCGGACACCTGTGGACGATGTTTTCGATGGCGCAGCTTTCGCGAACTCTGGCGACGCTGCTTCAAGGTGGAATTCCATTGGTTGGAGCCCTCGAAGTGGCTCGCGATGCGTCGGGCAATCGCGTGATCGGCGATTCCATTCGCGCCTCGATCATACAAGTTCGGGAAGGAAAATCACTCTCCGACAGCCTGGAGAAAACCGGACATTTTCCGGATCTTGCATTGGAGATGATCCGGGTCGGGGAACAAACTGGATCGTTGCCGGACATGTTGAACCATGTCGCGGATTTTTATGACGAAGACGTGAATCTACGCTCCACTGCTCTCTTGAGCTGGGTCGAGCCGGTGATTCTGCTCTTCGTCGCGGCATTCATCGCGATGGTTTTGATTTCGCTGTATATGCCGATTTTCAGCATCGGGACGTCTGTACAAACATGAAAGAAGTTGTCGAGAACAAGGAACGCGACCGCGCCGCAGCCCAACACCTGGCTGAGCGGTATCGCTACGAATTTGTGGATCTGAAGGGTGTTCATCTCGATCTCGAGCTGTTTCATTCCATTCAGGTCGATCTGATGTTCCGCTACAACTTCGTCCCGTTGAAAGTCGAAGGCAACGCGCTGGTTGTTGCGATGGCCGATCCAAGCGATCTGGTGATGATCGATGAGGTCTCAGCGCTTCTTGGGCGGCCCCTGACCATCAATGTTGCGCCTCTTTCAGAAATTCAGGACCTGCTGAAGAAATCCGAATCCTCCCAGCGGATGCTGGAAGAAGCGACGGAAGGATTCAAGCTCGATCTGATACGTGAAGACGAAGCCGGTGACGAGACCATCACGATCGAAAAGATCACGCAGGAGGAATCGAGTCCGATCATCCGGCTCGTGGATACGATCATCTTCACTGCGCTCGAGCGCCGCGCCAGTGACATTCATATCGAAACGAGAGACACCGAAGTCGGCGTGAAGTACCGCATCGACGGGTCGTTGGGCGAAGCGATGGCGCCGATCGCGAAGGAACACCATTCGACCATCATTTCGCGAATCAAAGTCATGTCGGAACTCGATATCTCCGAGCGGCGCGTTCCTCAGGACGGCCGCTTCAAGACGCGATACAAAGGACGATCGATCGATTTTCGTGTCTCGATCATGCCCTCGATTCATGGCGAGGACGCGGTCATTCGTATCCTCGACAAGGAATCGATCAGCGAGAAATTTCGTACGCTGAATCTCGAGGTCGTCGGATTCTCCGACAGCGATATAAAGAAATTCCGCCGCTACATCAGCGAGCCATACGGAATGGTGCTGGTGACGGGACCGACCGGCAGCGGCAAAACCACCACGCTGTATGGCGCGCTGATGGAGATCAAGAACGAAGAGGACAAGATCATCACGATCGAGGACCCGGTCGAGTATCAGATTCGCGGCATCACGCAAATACCGGTAAACGAAAAGAAAGGCCTGACTTTCGCGCGGGGTCTTCGCTCGATTCTGCGGCACGATCCGGACAAGATCATGGTCGGAGAGATTCGTGATGTGGAAACAGCGCAGATTGCGATTCAATCGGCGCTGACCGGCCACCTCGTCTTCACGACCGTTCACGCCAATAACGTTGTGGATGTGCTGGGGCGGTTTCTGAACATGGGAGTTGATCCTTACAACTTCGTCTCGGCTCTCAACTGCATCCTGGCGCAACGGCTGGTGCGGATGATCTGCGGAAATTGCAGAAAGCCGGTTCACCAACCGGATCAGCTGTTGATCGAGTCCGGGCTGAAGCCCGAGGAATATCGCGACTTCACATTCTATGAAGGCGAAGGCTGCCTCGACTGCAACGGCTCGGGATTCCGCGGCCGGACGGCGATCCACGAGTTGCTGGACCTTTCCGATCACATTCGCGAAATGATCATCGAAAGACGGCCGACGTCCGAAATCAAGCGCGCTGCCGGCGAAGAAGGCATGACGTTCCTCCGCGAGTCTGCGTTCGCCAAGGTATTCGCGGGTACAACGACGCTGAAAGAAATCAATAAGGTCACATTCATTGAGTAAGGGACTTGTCGAAAAGATCACCGAAGTGTTCAAGCCGCAGGTACCGGAGTGGGCCTGTGAACTGACGTCGAAACACATCATCATCGCCGGTGTGAACAAGCACAGGACGGGCATCGCCGCAAAAGCCGCCGCGTCGCTGCCCGATGGCGTCGTTCACAGTTCATACGCCGAACCGAACATCTCCAATACCGAATCGTTGCGCTCGACGGCGCGGCACATGCTAAGCCAGGCGGGATTTACGGGAAGCGAAATCGTCGTGGTCGTGCCGGACGATACTTCGCGTATTGCGTTCCTTAACGTCGAAAAGCCATCGAAGAGGCCCGAAGAGCAGAACACATTTATCCGATGGAAACTCAAAAAGACGGTCCCTTTTGACGTGGACTCCGCGCAGATTGCTTATCGCATTCTGGGGCCGCCGAGAGCCGGTACCGGCGTCGATATCCTGGTTGCGTTGTCGCCCAGATCGATTGTCGAAGAGTACGAGAATTTGTTCGATTCGCTGGATATCCATGCCGGCATGATCCTGCCCTCGACACTTGCCGCGCTGAACTTGTTCCAACCACCGGTTGGCGACAGCCTGGTTTTGAAAGTCGCGCCGGATGGTGTCACGACGACCGTTTTTCAGGACCGGCGCATTCATTTCTATCGCCGCGTGACGGACGCATCGTTGTACGACGCTGCCTATCCGACCGTCATGTACTACCAGGACAAGTTGGGGGGCAGCGGACTGCAACATTTGTTCGTGTGTGGCTACGACTCGGATCTGCCGTTGTTGAATGAAGTTCAAGAGAAACTCGGTTTGTCTCCACAGAGGATCGAACCGGTGAGTGTCGATGACATCTTCAAGCCGGCACTCGGGAGTGTGCATTTAGCGTGGCAGAATTTGATCTGAATCTTTCAACGCGGCCGTTTCCCGCATACCGGCTGGTCAACATCCTATTGACCGTTGGACTTGTTGTGCTGGTTGTTGTGTCGGCATGGCAGGCTACGGGCTTTCTCCGTTTCACCAGGCTGACGCGCTCGATTCGCCTGTCGGAAATCGATTCGAGGGTCGAAGCCGAATCGCTGGGCAAACATGTGGCTGAGCTGGAGTCGCGGCTGGATCGCCCGGAAGCCACCGCGAAACTGAACGAGATCGGATTTCTGAATCGTTTGATCGCGCGGAAGAATCTCTCATGGACAAGACTTTTCGCCGATCTCGAGGAGATGGTTCCCAACAACGTCCATCTCGTGAGCCTGACTCCGCAATTCGGCTCCACTGGCGGAATTATCCTGAGCATCGTTCTGGAGGCACGAAGCATTGACGACGCCGCGGAGTTCATTCACAGGGTGGAGAAATCCCCGGTTTTCGAAGGCGTCGTGGTCACCACGGAGCAGAAACGGGAAAGCACCCCAACGAGCGACGTCGAGATCCACCTCTCAGCCGTTTACTACCCGGAAAGGGAAATCCAATGAGGGTCTATCGGCGCCAGCGCCAAAAATATTTGTTCGCGTCTTTGCTCGGCGTGCTTGGTGTCGTCAACCTGCTGTTTTTCCTCATTCTGTATCAGCCTGCGCGTTCGGAGTACTACGGATTTCGCGAATCGATCGAGCGCTTGCGCAAGGATATTCAGGCACGCCAGCAGCGGATCGAACTGCTGGAGCGGTTGAACGCGCAACTCGCAACGCTGGAGCAGGATCGGAGCAGGCTATTCACGATGCATTTCATTCCACGTAATGCCGGCTGGTCGGAGATTCTTCCGAAGTTCGACAGCATGATTCACGATGCCGAGGTGCAGAATCTGCATCTCGATTACAGCATCGATACGAGTCCACAGTATGGCCTGTATTCCGTTAAAATAAGGGTACCGGTCGAGGGTGTCTATCCGAACGTGGTGAATTTCATAAAGGATATCGAGAACTCGGAGACTTTTTTCATTATCAGTTCGATCGATCTGCACGGCAGCTCTTCATCCGTTGTAGGGGGACCGGGCGCCGTAGCGGGACCGGGTTCGCCGAATGTTACGCTGTCGCTGAATCTCGAAACGTTCTTCTATCAATGACCAAAGAGAGTCGACAAAAGCTCAGCATATTGATTGTTCTTCTGGTCGTTCTCGGTCTGACGCTTGTGTTGGGTTATCGCATGAACAGGCCCGAGGTGACCGCTGCCGTGCAGCCGCCCGAGCCGAAGACGTCCGCAAATCCTCCTGCGCCAACGGATGCGCGAATCCGTCTTGACCTGGTCGAGAAGCCCGCAAATTCAGGAGAAGAGATCGGACGAAGAAACTTTTTTCAGTATCGGCAGGCACCCGCAGCGTCGGTTGTGCCCGGGCAGCGAGGCGGCCCAGGCACAACGCCGGGCGTGCCCTCCGCGCCTGTGAATGTGCCGCAGGCGGCGCCAGTGAGGCCGACAGGACAGGTCGCTCCGGGTCCGCCGCCCATTCCACTCAAATTTCAAGGTTACGCGGTGAGCAGGTCTCCAGGACAGATGACGGCCTTTCTTACCGACGATGCATCACGTCACTACAACGTCACCGCCGGGGAGATCCTCATGGGCCGTTATCGCATTACTCAGCTTTCCCCCACATCCGTTGAAATCGAAGATCTCGAGACCAATCGGCGTCAAACGCTGCCATTATTGAAGTAGTTATGAAAACCCATCGGCGGGATGCCGGATTTTCACTCGCTGCGCTGATCTTTTTTGCAACCGCTGCGTCGATCGTTGCCGCTGCCGTAGTTCCTGTTTACCAGATGCAGGCCAGGCGCCAACGGGAACTGGAACTGATTTTCCGGGGCGGAGAATACACGCGCGCGATTCAGAAGTATCAGCGAAAGTTCGGAGTCTACCCGACTTCTGTCGATCAACTGGTATCGACCAATGGATTGCGTTTCCTGCGCCGTCCTTATAAAGATCCCATCACGGATAAGGATTTCCGGTTGATTCGCATCAATCCGGACGGCAGCCTGTCGGGCTCCAAGGTCTTCCAGCAGAACGTCAATAATCCGCAATCGCTGTTCGGGAATACCCAGATATTCGGGCAGCCTGGGGGTCAACAGCAACAGCAGCAGCAACCGCAACAGCCCGGCGCGCAACCGCAGCAGCCGCAACAACAGTTCCAGCAGCAACAGTTCCAGCAACAGCAATTCTCACCGCAGCCACAGTCGTTTGGCCAGCGGCAAGGACAGCCTGGTCAGCCCACCCAACCGGGCGGAACGTCGCTATTCGGTGCAACCATCGGCGGTCCAGGGGGCACGCAACAGATTGGAGGTGGCGGTCTGATCGGCGTTGCCTCCGACAGCGACGAAAAATCGATTATGGTTTACAACCAGCGGGAGAAATACAGCGAGTGGGAGTTCATCGCGATCCTGGGTCAAATGGGTCAGCCGGGACAGCGTGGACTGCCTGGACAGCCCGGGCAACCCGGGCAACCCGGCCAGCCTGGACAGACCCCATTCGCGCCAGGCGTGCAACAACCGGGCGCATTTACAAATCAACCGCAGGGATCTCCATTTGGCCCGCAGCCGGGCGCCTCACCATTTGGTCCGCAGCCCGGTCAGTTTGGCACGCAGCCCGGCCAGTTCGGCCAGCAGCCTGGCCAGTTTGGCCAGCCCGGCCAGATGCCACCACCGCAGCGAGGCCCGCAGCAGCCGTTCGGTTTCGGCAATCTTCCGGGCCAGCGGCAGTGAATTACTCGACGATTCAATTCCATCCCGGCCCGCGCATCGCAAGCATCGTATTGAATCGGCCGCAGCTGAACATCATCAACCTCGAAATGCTGGATGAACTGAACGCCTCGTGGTCGGAGGTGGAAGATCTCAAAGCGCAGGTCGCCGTTATTTCCGGTGCAGGTGAGCGCGCCTTCTCGGCCGGTGTGGACGTCGCCGATCACATGCCCGGCAAAATCGAAACGATGATCGAGAAGTTTCATCATTTCGTACGCCGGATTCGCAAATCCGAGTGCATCACGATCGCGGCGGTTCAGGGCCACACTCTGGGTGGCGGAGCCGAGCTTGCGATGATGTGTGATCTCATCGTCGCGTCCGACGACACGCAGATTGGACAGCCCGAGATTTCGCTCGGTTGTTATCCGCCGGTTGCGGCGGCTTACCTTCCCGGCGCGGTTGGTTTCCACAAAGCTTCGGAGATGGTCCTGGTTGGTGAACCCGTGTCCGCTGCCAGGGCGGAACAGTTCGGTCTTATAAACAAGGTCGTGTCTCGCGCCAACCTCAGCGACGCCGTCGATGATTATGTGGATAAGCTGCTCGCGAAAAGCTCGGCTGTCCTCGCCCTGACCAAACGCGCGCTCCGCGAAGGCGCCGGCCACCACTTTGAGAAAGCCCTCGACCGGTCGCAGGATCTGTATCTGCGCGAGCTTGTGAAAACCGACGACATGCTCGAAGGTATGACCGCCTTCCTCGAAAAGCGCCCGCCTCTCTGGCGAAACCGGTAATTTTCGATTCTCGAATCCGCTTGACACGTTTCGAGGGCGTACGTATACAGCCAACCTGAGGAGCTAGGTTATGTCTATGTCAGGTTGCAGAAGATTATGGATCATCGTGGCGGTCGTCGCTCAGCTTGCGTTGCACACAAGCAGCCTGCGGGCGCAGGCACGCGGAGGCACTCCGCAGACAGACAAGGTTTCGCCGGTCAATAGCGGCAGCAATCCGTATCGTGTCATCCGCGATTGGGCGAAGATCGACGGGAGAGCGTGGGGTGGCTCCAATGGCGTTGCCATCGATCGCGACGGTAAGACGGTATGGGCTACAGACCGGTGTTCGCCGGGGCCCGTGCCGGGTTGCCTCGGAACCAAAGCGAACCCCGTCCATCATTTCGACGAGTCCGGCAAGGAGATCCGGAGCTTTGGCGGCGGGATGTTCGTGTGGCCGCATGGGATTCACGTCGATAAAGACGGCAATATCTGGGTGACCGACGCACGAGCCCAGACTGCCGATGATCTGAAGAAGTATCCCGGAGAACAAAACAAAGGAAGCGCGGTCTTCAAGTTCAGCCCCGATGGAAAGCTTCTCTTGACGCTCGGGAAACCCGGCGTGAAGGGAAATCCTCCTGAGGCCCTGACGGAGCCTACGGACGTTGTCACGGACCCGGGCAATGGCGATGTGTACGTGGCCGAAAGCCATACCGACGTGACCGATCCGAACCTGGTGGGACGAATCTCCGTCTTCGACCGGAACGGAAAGTTCCTCCGAACCATCGGCAAGACGGGAACCGGGCCCGGCGAGTTCCGGACGCCACACGCGCTCGAATTCGATTCGAAAGGCCGGCTGATCGTCGCCGATCGCCACAATCATCGCGTCCAGATCCTGACGAAAGATGGAAAGTTCATCAGCGAATATGACGACTTCGGGCGCACCAGCGGCCTGGCCATCGACAAGAACGACGTCATTTACACGGCCGACTCGGAGTCGACCGAAAGGGTTCACCCGGGCTGGCAGCGGGGAATCCGGATCGGTAACCTCAAAGACGGCAAGGTTACGACCTTTATTCCGGCTCACAAAACGGATGCTCCCGATGGGGCCATGGGAGAAGGCATCGCCATCGATGCCGCCGGCAACATCTACACTGCCGAGGCGACACTCAGAGGCGTGACAAAATACGTCAGGAACTAGCAGGCAAAACACCCCTCCTCGGCTGAGGAGGGGAGTTCCCGCCAGCCGACACTCTCCTTGACAGGTTCAAGGAGGAATGTCGCGAAGCGCTCGGCAGCACATTCATCCGGACCCTTGTTCAGGATGTGCGCTTCAGCCTTCGCGTATTGCGCAAATCTCCCGGATTCACAATCGTCGCCGTCCTGACTCTCGCTCTGGCAATTGGCGCAAACGCCGTTGTCTTTGGCGTGTTGAACGGCCTGATCCTTCGTCCGCTGAACGTGCCGGACGCGGAAAGCCTCTACGGAATCGAACACGGAAACGAACACTCCATGTACGAGTCGTATCCCGACTACCTCGACCTGCGCGACCGCAACCGCAGCTTCGATGGCCTGGCTGCCGCCGCAAGCGCCTATGAGTGAGACCTGGATGGTGGTGCGTTCGAGTCGCGACCCGGACCAGATCGCGGCAGTGCGGACCACCGTGCGTGGACTGGACGCCGGCCTCCCTGTCTACACCGAAACATGGACCAGCCGATTGAACGGCGCCTTGTTTCCTGCTCGCATGGCGACAGCGTCGCTTGGCGCCCTTGGTGTGATGGGCGCCATGCTGTCGATAACAGGCATCTTCGGCATGGCGGCCTACTCCGTAAGCAGGCGGCTGCGGGAATTGGGAATTCGGATCGCCCTCGGTGCGCAGCGGCAAGCAATATTAAGTGCCGCCCTGGGACGTGCACTCAAGTTACTGGCTTTCGGTTCGGCAGCCGGACTCATGCTTGGAATCCTCGCGTCCGGCCTTTTGGCTTCCATCGTGTATCAGGCGACTTCCCGTGATCCCCTCGTACTGGCCGCCGTCGTATCGACCATGCTGCTTCTCGGCTTGCTGGCCACCTGGATTCCAGCGCGGCGCGCGCTCTCCATCGATCCTCTCAAGCTGCTTCGCGAGGAGTAAGTAAGCCACGTATAAAGCATCGGACGTGTCGCGCCACGCATCGCGGCCCTCACCTGCGGCAGGAAACGCCTTATGGCCGCAGTGGCCCTTCTCTCCCACGCCATCAGGCATTTTACCGCTGCTACGACGGCCGTCACCGAAGTGTGAGCGGCCTCGTCGTGGACGAAGACGACGACACGCGAACTATCGACGGCGGCTTGGCGGACGTCTCCGTCCTGGTGCCAGGTGAGGCGGGCCGTGGTGGCGATGCGGCGCGCCGTGCGACGAGCATGGCGCCCCGTAGCACCGGTGACGCTGATCGTACGGGCAGCGAGGGCGGTGACAGATAAAGTGCGACGGCTCGTGGTTGCCGGGAGGCGGTTCGTGGTTGCCGGGAGGCGGCTCGTGGTTGCCGGGAGGCGGCTCGTGGTTGCCGGGGGGCGGCTCGTAGTTGCCGGGGGCCGGTTCGTGGTTCGGGTGAGGATCTTCGTGGTCGGCGTGAAGAGGATGGTACGCCCGGGAAGGCGGTCACGAACGCCAGTGCAACTGCGCTCGTGACCGGATCCGGTCACGGTTACACGTGTGGCGCGGGTGATGGTGAAGGAGAGGCCGGAGACGTTTCGGGTTTTGCGCCCGATACGCCGGATGCCGCGGCCGATGGCGCGGGTGCCGGCGGTGTGGCTGTCGATGTGGCCGGCGATGGTTCAACGGCCTTCGTCTTCCGTCCGAAACGCCGGCCGAGATTGTTCGCCGCCGTCGCCAGATGCGGACCGGCGACGGGACTCTTCGTGCCGGCATAGATCGTACGGGTGACATTGTTGGTCTATCTTTTCTTGTATGAAATTGTCAGGTCTGTTCAAGGAACCGCAAGAGTTAGCAGGTCCATTTGAAGCACAAGTGATGACGGCGATCGAAATACTTGGCAAGGATGCATATAGTGCTCCGATCCAGCGAAAAGTCGAGCAGATGACGGGCAAGAGAGCAAGTTTCGGGAAGATCTTCATTACGCTCGATCGGATGGAAGAC
>Ga0070707_100003622_pt1 | contig 14571 bp, 13 predicted proteins | sample KBSK5502metaG_FD_65468 | JGI IMG/M metagenome (GOLD analysis project Ga0070707, IMG submission 65468) | Corn, switchgrass and miscanthus rhizosphere microbial communities from Kellogg Biological Station, Michigan, USA - KBS K5-50-2 metaG | ecosystem: Host-associated > Plants > Roots >... | reverse complement strand
GTGAGTTATGGGCATCCCCGCGACTGGATGGATAGAGTGCAAGGTGAGGGCGAGGAGTTTCTTAGGGAGGCGACGCAGGTGAAGAATATCTGGGTGCCGTATGGGGAGTGATGGTTATCCCCCGCAACATTAGCAGAAGTGGCTTCCCAGGCTAGTTAGGCGGTCGAAGCCGATGCGCGAATTGTCTGGGAATACTCAAGCGATAAAGCGCCCTCGTCAGATGACACGTGAGTTTGATCCTCGGCGCTTGGCCGTCTGGACGCTCTCGCGGTTTTCCGCCCGCCTGTGCCAATATGCCTACGAGGTGTATGATCAGATGGATCACCCTGCTTTAGGGCAAAGTCCCCGCGAAGCGTTTGCCCAGGGAATACAGCTGGCGGGCATGCGCACACATCGTCTGATTCCCTATTCGGAGGAGTTTCTCATTCTCACCTGCCCCACGACACGCACCAAATATGCAAAGCTCGATGCTGCGCGTGGAGTGGTGGTCAATGGCTTGCGCTACTACAACCCCCTGATGCGTTCCTCAAGAGAGGCAGGAAAGCGCGTCGAGGTTCGGTACGAGCCCTTTGACATGAGCCTGGTCTATGCCTTTGTGGATGGGCAATGGTTACAGTGTACGGCTGATGCGTTTCTTCAGGTGCAGGGACGTTCAGAACGAGAATGGGAGCTGATTCTCTCTGAATGGCGTGAACAGCAACGAGCCCATCATCGCAAGCGGGTGAGCATAGACAGTGCGAGGCTTGCGACGTTTTTGGAAGAGGTTTTGACAGAGGAAACGTTGCTCTTCCAACAGCAGCGCGATCTGGAGGGCGTGTCCATTCGCGAAGCGATTCTTGGCCAGTCGATTTCGACTGGTCTGGAACTGAGCACGAGCACCGCCGAGAGCGAGGCAGACGATGAGCTTGACTTGACCGCCCTTCCAACCTTAGAGGAGTATCGCTAAGATGGCAAAGTTCTCTCCAGAGGCCAGAGCGCGATTGGACGTGTTTAAAGCGGTCACCGTGAAACACGAGCATCTGCAAGCGGTTGATGAGCAACTCTCCTTGTGGGTCGAAGAGCATACCGATGCCACCCATGTCCTGCTCTGTGGACCTGGTGGCGTTGGGAAGACCACTGCCTTGGGTGTCGTGGCAGAACGGCTCACGCACGAGGAGGCAGATCGCTTCGTGGTGCCCATCCTCCTGTTGGAGCCGATCCCACCGGATCAGGGACCCTACCTGCGGCTGGATTACTACTGGCAAATCATTGATGCGCTCAAAGAGCATGTGTTCGTCAAAGAACTGGTGGGGAAGGTGGAGCACCTGATGGCCGCGCCAAAAGCCACCCGCTCCAAACTGGGTGCCATCGATTGGCTCAAGATGCGTCACGTCGCAGAACAAGCCCTGACCCGAGCGCAAGTCCGTGCGGTGTTCGCTGATGAAGGTCATCGCCTGATGCAAGGAGATGGCAGTCACAGTGTCGATGAGCAGTTGGAATGGTTGAAGTCGTTAAGCAATCGCACAAAAGTGCTCCACGTCCTCGCTGGTCCCTACGCCTTATTTGGGTTTCGCAATACGAGTGGGCAACTCGCTCGCCGTGGTCGCGATATTCATTTTGCCCGCTATCATGTGGAGAACAAAGACGAGCGCACCGCTTTCGTGGCCGCGTTGAAGTATTTGCTCGAACGAGTGCCGCTCGAGGTCGATCTGGGTGCCCTGCTTGTACGCTGGCGGTGGTGGGCCTCCGGCTGTGTCGGGTGCATTGGAGTGTTGAAGGACTGGTTGGTGGATGCGGTGGCAGCGACGCTGGCCCAAAACGGAACCAGCTTGACCGAGGAGATTCTGACGCGAACCATGCCTCATCCATCCAGACGTCTCAGTTTAGAAATGGAGGCCCGTGCAGGGGAACATCGCGTGGCACTTCACAATAGCGAGAGCGCCAAACAGCTCCAGGCCCTGGTGAAGAAGCCCCCAAAGGTGGCAGATGGGAAAACGGAACCACCGCCTGGAAGCGTGCCTGTGGTATCGGCAACTTCGCAAGCAGACACCATCACAGCACCCGCCTCCGCGTCTTTTCTCATGCCGCAAGTCGCTCCCAAACCCACACCCCTTCATGTTGGCCAGCGGGCGCCTGGACGTGATCCTGTTGGAACACCACCAGCTGCCTCAGAACGGAAATCCATGGGATGTTCTTTTATGGAGGTTATTCCCATCGGCGTTGCTCAGATCAAAGAAACCGGCGTCTCCCATTTTGAATGTCCTACCTGTCTCGCGGTCAGAGATATTTCCCCGAAAAAAGGGCAGGTGAAGTTCCCCTGGCACCCGAAACGCACGACCACTACTCCTCATCAGGAGCGACGCTGGGTGAAACGCGAAATCGCTTGGGGACTGATCTCAAATGAGGAGAGAACGCAGGAAAACGAGATCTAGAACGCGTTGTTCTCAGCACAACAACCCATGGAGGTGGGTATGACATCTGAACGTTCCACCCGCAAGCACAACTTACCTGCTCCCGCGTCGAGCTTCATTGGGCGTGAGCAGGAGTTGCGCGAGATCAGACAACGTTTGACTGAACACCGCCTGCTTACACTGATGGGAGCGGGGGGTACTGGCAAGACCCGGCTGGCGCTCCAGGCGGCGACCGCCGAACGAGAGCGCTTCGCCGACGGGGTCTGGCTGGTAGAACTGGCCCCGCTGAGCCGACCAGAGCTGGTGGGGGAAACCCTCGCCTCCGTGCTGACCGTGCCTGAGACTGCTGAACCGCCACTGGAGGAGCGGCTGTGCGCCGCTCTCTCCGCCAAACACCTACTCCTGGTGCTCGACAATTGCGAACACCTCCTGGACGCCTGTGCCCGGCTCGTGGCCCTGCTGTTGGCGAACTCGCCGGGCCTGAGGGTGCTGGTGACCAGTCGTGAGCCGCTCTTGATCAGCGGGGAAGTGGTGGTGCACGTCCCGTCGTTACACCTCCCCGATTCCTTCGAGCCGCTTGATCAGGAGCGCTTGCTCTCCTACGACGCGATCCACCTCTTTGTGGAGCGCGCCCAGGCTGCCGAGCCTTCGTTTCGCTTCACCTCAGTCACGGCGGGCCCGGTGGTGGAGATCTGCCGTCGGCTGGACCAGCGCTTCCAGCTGCTCGTGGTGGGAGATCGCACTGCCTCGCCTCGCCAGCAGACGCTTGAGGCCACGATCGAGTGGAGCGAGCGCCTCTTGCCTGAGGCGGAGCAGGTCCTCTTGCGACGGCTGGGGGTGTTTGTCGGCGGGTTCACACTGGAGGCGGCAGAACAGGTCTGTGCCGGACCGTACAGCAGTCACCAGGGACAGGAAACCCTCACCCCCCAGACCATCCTCCCGCATCTGCTGGCGCTGGTGAACAAATCCCTGGTGCACTACGATCAAGACGCTGGCCGCTATCGCCTGCTGGAAACCATCCGCCTCTTCGCTCTGGCGCGCCTGGCGCAAGCGGGCGAAACAGCGTATGTCCGCCGCCAGCATTTTGCCTGGTATCTCCAGCTGGCCGAAGACGGCGCCGCGCTCCTTGGGGGGCCCGGTCAGCAGGCATGGTTCACCCGGCTGGAGCAGGAGCATGACAACTTCCGCACGGCGCTGGGCTGGGCGATAGACGAGGACCGAGCGGATGAAGCAGCGCGCCTGGCGCTGGGCCTGTGGCGCTTCTGGCACATGCGTACCTATCAACGGGAAGGGTTGCGCTGGTTGGAGCGTATCCTGGCACTGGATGCAGTCACCCCGCTGCCGCCGGCTTTCCGCCCCCGGCTGTTGAACGCGCTGGGCGTGCTCTGCCACAGTTTGCGCCAGTTTGATCGTGCAACTTCCTATCATACTGAGGCGCTGCAGTTATGGCGGGCGTTGGACGATCGCGAGGGCCAGACACAAGCGCTGTTAGACATCAGTTGGCAACAGTTCGATGAGATGAACGTGGATCAGGCAAGGACGTCTGCCAGGGAAGGTTTGGCGCTGGCCCGGGTGGTGGGAGACCGCCAAGCGGAGGCCCGTGCTCTCCTTCTGGGTGGGCTCGCTGCCACCGAGGCCGACCTGGTAGAGGAGGCGGCCTCTGCCCTGGAGGAGAGTCTGGCCTTCTTTCGCGAGATGGGGGATACTACGAGCATGGCTTTGGCCATGGCTGCTCTGGCGCGGGCTGAGGGAATACGGGGCAACGACGAGCGCGTGAAGCCCCTGCTGCGTGAGGCCGTGCGGCTGCTGGTCAAACTGGGCAACTTCATCTATTTAGTTTCTCCGCTCGTCGCCCTGGGATTCATGGCGATGCATTCAGAGGTGCAGCCGGAAGGGGCACACTCTGCCGCGCAGGTCTTTGGGATGTTGGCGACCTGGTCAGAGAAGCTTGGTGGAGCCTCTCCCTGGGCCGAGGGACCACTGCAGCAAACCATCGAACAGGTTAAGGAGATGCTTGGTGTGGAGACCTTTGCCCAAGCCTTTGAGGTCGGCAAACAGATGACGCCAGCCGACCTGGGTCGGCTGGCGGAACAGATCACCGCTCCCGCCCAAGAGATCATCCTGCCCACTCCCCCTCCTCCCGCGCCAGCACACTCGCGTCTCTCCGCCCGTGAAGTGGAGGTGCTGCACCTGGTTGCGACAGGACTCACCAACGCCCAGATCGCCCACCACTTAAGCGTTACGTCGCGGACGGTCAATGCTCATCTGACAGCCATCTACAGGAAACTGGGTGTCTCCACACGCTCAGGTGCCATCCGTTACGCCTCACCGATGGCAAGCTGGTGGAACGATGGGCCCAAACAGATATGCTGGGCATGTTGCAACAACTCGGCATTGTTCCTTTGCCAGGGCAAGCCGGTTTGTAACCCCTGCTCGCTACATCCAGGCATGAACCTGACAATTGTTGTGCAATGAAGAAAGGCGTCAGGGCCAGACACGGCTCGGCTCCTCGCAAGGAGGACACGAATGACCCTTGAGCATGCGGCGACAGCACCGACTTCGAGGAGTTTCGGGCAGCGCGATGTCCACTTGTCTGGCAGCTGGCGCCTGCTCGCTCGAGGAGGGTGGCTCGTGCCGAGCTTCACACGCTGGATCTTCGTCGTGTTTCTCGCCGTGCAGGTCCCGATCATCTTCTTGCAAGCGCCGCCTCTCATCCCGAATGCATCGGTAAGCCAGCCCGGCTGGCTCGTGGCTGCCAGCGAGTTTGCGACGGTGGCCCTCGTCCAACTCTACCGCTACCGGCGGGTGTCCAGTCCACGAGAGCGCCAGCAGACCAAATGGGTCGTCTTCGGTCTCGCGATGCCCATCGTGGTCAATGTGATCGTGACGGTGCTGTATCTGATCTTCCCCATGGCGGCTTTGTCTGGTTCCCTCTCTTCGCTAGCGTACAATGTGTTTGGCGCCTGCTGGCCGCTCTTCATCCCGCTCTCGTTTGGGTTCGCCATGCTGCGCTACCGGCTGTGGGACATTGATGTGCTCATCAATCGCACCCTGGTCTACGGGGCACTCACGGTCAGCCTGACGGGGATCTACGTTGGCCTCGTCATTGGTCTCTCCGCGCTGCTGCAGGGCCTGATCAGCCAAGAGAACAGCGTGGCCATCGTGCTCTCCACCCTGGCCATCTTCGTCCTCTCCCAGCCCTTGCGTAGCCGCATCCAGCGGCTGATTGACCGGCGCTTCTATCGCCGCAAGTATGACGCCGCCAGGACCCTGACAGCATTCAGTGCAACATTACGGAATGAGGTGGAATTGGATCAACTGAGGGAGCAGTTGGTGGCAGTCGTCCAGGAGACGATGCAGCCCACACACGTCTCCCTGTGGTTGCGCACCGACGAATACCCAGGGAACCCAGACACTCACGGGTTGCGCAACGAGGTTACCTAGCTGAGCAAGAAAATGCTGCAGTACTTACCAACGTGCTGGGGGGCTTGATCTCATGTGCGAGGCCACATTGCTCAGCATGCAGCAGCGAAAACGTCCGCATCAACTCGACCTCGGTTCCCCACTCCGCTTCACCTTGCTGTGCCTGATGACCCCAGCGCATCGTCAATGGCTGCTTCCGGTGTGTATGCCGACCCGGTGGCCCACTCCGCTTGAAAGGTCGCTTCGTCCAGCGCCGCCTGTGCACGGGCAAGAGTTTGCTCGAAGGCTTCTCGCTCGGCTGCGATCCTCGGTGTTTGGGCCTGCTCACGTAGCGCTGCCGCCGCAGCACACAAACGGGTCGCCGGCTTGTAGCAGCCTTCCGCACAGAGCGTGGCAGCCAGGCCCTCCAGACACCAGGCCCGGTAGGAGGGGCTGCCAAACGCGCGGTAGAGCACCAAGGCTTCTCGGTAGCGTGTTTTCGCCAGGGCATAGTTTCCCTGCTGGTGGGCTAAGTGGCCCAGCATGTTAGTATTTCCAGCAACCACAAACGTGATGCCCGCCGACTGCGCGAGCGGCAGGCTTTCTTCGAGAAGGCGGCTGGCTAGTGCCAGGTCCCCCTGTATCCAGGCCAATTCAATACGATTACGCAAGGCTAGGCCATTGATGCTCAGGTGTTCTGTCAGTCGGGCATGCGAGACACTTTCGGTGAACCAGGCTGCAGCCTTATCGAGCTTGCCCTGGGCCTTGGCGGCTTGACCCAGAATGCTCCAAGCTATACTCATGCAGTTTTGGTCCCCGCTCTGCCGGGCGCGTTCCAGGGCTTCAGTCGCCAGCGCTTCGACCCGCTCCAGCTTACCGAGGCCTAGCAGGACTTCTGCTAAGGTGGAAAGGGCTTCTGCACGCAGTACGAGCAGTGCCTCCGGCGCCCCCGCCTGCCAATCCAGGGCCAGCATGCGTCCGAGCCACATCTCTGCTTCATGCATGTGCCCATAGCTGAACCACATCTCACCAAACGCCCGGGCCAGCCGCAGTCCCAGGGTGGCCTCCTGCCGCTCTTCTGCCCACTGCAAAGCTGCACGGGCATTGGGAAAGTCCAGCACCAGCTGCGTCTTGCCTGCCCCCTGCCCTGGCCCAAAGGGCGCAACGGACTCTCCCCGGCAGGCATAATAGGCAGCGTGGCGCCGTCGGCACGGCTCCTCTTCTCCCGCCATGCGCAACTGGTCCAGGGCATACTCCCGAATCAGCTCGAGCATGCTGAAGCGTGTGGCGCCATCTGGCGGCATCTCCACCTGAACCAGGCTGGCATCCACGAGCGCTGCCAGGATCAGAATGGCCTCATCCGCTGGGGCCTCTCCCTCGGCCCAACAGACCGCCTCCGCCGCCGGGAGTGTCCAGCCCCCCACAAAAACGCCCAGCGCCCGAAAACAGCGTTGTTGCGAGGCTGTGAGGAGTTCATAGCTCCAGGCAATCGCATCACGCATCGTTTGCTGCCGTGCGGGCAGATCCCTGGCACCGCCGCCTAAGAGCGTCAAGCGATGGGGGAGACGCTCAAGCAGGTCAGACACGGAGAGCACTCTGACCTGCATCGCGGCTAATTCGATGGCCAGGGGGAGACGATCCAGGCGTTCACACACAGCCGCGACCGTCGCCTCCTCATACGTCCCAGCCGGTCGGACCGCCTGAGCACGCTCACGGAAGAGCGTGACCGCGTCATCCAGCGCCAGAGGGGCGAGCGGAAACACCTGTTCCGAGCGCAGATGCAGGGGCGTCCGGCTCGTCACGAGCAGGTGCAGACCAGGACAACTCGCTAGCAGATCCGAAACGCTCGGCACTGCCTCCAGGAGGTGCTCGAAATTGTCGAGCACGAGGAGGAGCCGCTTGCGCTGCAAGTAGGCACGGAGCTGCTCGGCCATCGGCGTATCCATCTGCTCGCGCAGTCCAAGCGTCTGCCCGAGCATCTCTGGCACGAGCGCAGCATCGCGGACCGGAGCCAGCGCCACGAAGGAAGCCCCGTCGGGGAAGTCAGCCGAGAGATCCTCAGCCAGCTGCAGGGCGAGCCGGGTCTTGCCCACGCCACTGGGTCCGGTAATCGTCAGCAGGCGTCCGAAAGTCGAGCGCAAGCAAGCTAGCGCACGGAAGCGTTCCTGGTCGCGTCCAATCAGCGCAGTAGGTGCAATGGGGAGGTCGGAAATGGATGACATCGGCCGAGAAACTGAAGGTGCAGGAGCCATTTCCGGTCGTGCCGAGGCTTGCAGCAAGGCGCGCTGCTGTGCGGGCAGGGACAGGGCTTCCGTCAGGAGTTCGAGGGTCTCAAAGCGCGGCCGGTGTTTGATCCCACGCTCCAGGTCGCTAATCGCCCTGGTAGAAAGCCTGGCACGAGCCGCCAGGGCCTCCTGCGAGAGGCCTGCCGCCAAGCGATAGCGCTTGAGTAGTGCACCAAAGCTGCTCTGTTCGTGCATGCGTTGTCCTCGTCTACTCGGTCCCTGCTGCCCATGAGCAAGTTTTTCCTCCATGATACCACACCCTCTCCTGCCGACAAAAGTGTGGGCAACGTGTGGCTTTTGTTCCTGGTGGAAACAACAATCCTCAGCTATACTCGTGTCAGGAATCGGCTTTAAGGCGAGGTGCCTTGATACCTCGCATGCACAAACCGAAGAGACGCTCTCGACATCCGCACAGCAAGAAAAGGAGACGGTTCTATGTCAACCGAAGACAACAAGGCGCTGCTGCGCCGTTACTATGACGAAGTGGTCAACAAGAAGAATTGGGCCGCCATCGACGAATTCATCGACCCGCAGATGGTCGACCACGCTCTTCCTCCCGGCATGTCAGCTGGGATCGAGGGACAAAAACAAGTCTTCAGCATGTATACGACTGCTTTCCCTGATACGCACTTCACGGTTGAGGACATGATCGCGGAAGGAGACAAGGTGGTGGCTCGAAAGACCATACAAGCCACCCAGCACGGGGCATTTCTGGGTCTGCCTCCAACCGGCAAGCACGTAACGTTCACCAGCATCGATATCATCCGCATCGCCGGTGGCAAGCTGGTGGAACACTGGGGCGAGATGGACATGCTGGGCCTGTTACAACAACTCGGTGTTGTCCCTCTCCCAGAGCAAGCCAGTTAGGGAGGCGAGGACCAGCCCGGCCCCTACACTCATTGTCGTGCCGCAGCGCGCGTCGGCGGATGGCGACCACAAGCCGGCGGCGGGTGCGGTCCGCATGGCAGGACCTGCGGTAATGGTCTGAGAGAAAGTTGCGAACAAAGAGGCAGATCTGGCTTCAAGGATCATCTTGGAGCGCAGGAGAGAAGGAGAGAGCCCATGTATTATCGTGTCGCGTGGTATCAGAGCGCGATTCAGGTGCATCCACTGCCAACCTGGCAGTGGAAATCAACGGTCCTTAGTTCACTGCAGACCTTGTTGCAGTTTCTGCGGCTCTATAGCGCTCTGCCGCAAGATCGCTTGCGAGTCTTCTCTTCCTCCTCGTGTGAGGATCTGGACGAGCAACTCATGCAAGAGAACAAGGGACTCGGCTCCCACTCGGTCACGGCAGCACAGTTCCTCCAGGAATTGATGATCCGTCCCCCAGAGGTGACACGGGGAACGCCAGAACGCGATGAAGGCGCGGACCGCCGATGGCTGCCACAGCTTTCGGGGGCCATCGCGGCTCGCGGCCAGCCATCGGTGAAGGAGAACGGCAACGAAGGAAACGGCTTTGTTGCAACAGGTGCGAGTGCTCTGGAGAGGAGACGGCTCGAGCTAGAGCGTGGTCCGGGTGGCGATCATGATGTCCCCTACCGCTTCGCCCTGCCTGTCTGCCTGCCGCAAGTTCTTGCCTGGATGAGGCTGCTGGCCAAGGTCCATCGTGAGGAGCTACAGCCGCAGGGCGTTCTCGCCGACAGCAACAGCTGTCACATCAAGATTGCCTCTCGGTTTGCAACGCGCGTATGAGGTCTGATGCGCGTCTTGGCGCATCAAAACCAAGGAGTGATTATTATGTCAGCAACTAAGGTATCTCCCACTGGCACGGGAACGACCACGCCCCGGAGCGTCCGCTCCGTCCTGGATGTGGTGATGCTGGTGGGACTCTTCCTCGTCGTGGTGGCCGATGGGGTGGCCCAGGGCCTCGAAGGCGCGATCATCCCACCCGTCTTGGTCTTGCAGGCCCTCTATCTGCTCTGCGGGGTCGTCGTGGCGACTGGCTGGCGCTGGGCCATGCTCCTGCCACTGGTGGTCTGCCCGCTGGGCATCGTGGCGGACTTCGCCTCGGGGTTTCCGGAGTATACCCTGACCCATCCAGGCAGCAATGCTGTCGCGTTCGACCTCTTCGTGCTGGAGTACCCGCTGCTGGCGCTGGTCATCGGCAGCAGCGCCAGCAAGCTCGTGCAAACGCTGCGGCGTGAGCCGTTCCACGCGCCGCGTGGGCTCTCGCCCGCGTTGGGCGCCGTGGCTGGGCTCATCCTCGGCGCGTTCCTGATCGGAACCATCGCCCAGGCGCCGACTGCGGGTGGCTCGGCCACGGGCCAGGCGGGGAGCGCCACCGTCCACCTGACGGCCACCCGCTTCGCCCCGGATATCGTAGCCCTCCATAAGGGCGACCGGCTGATCATCGTCGACGACGGCCCGGTCCCCCATACCCTCACCAATGGGTCCTGGAGCGCCGACCAGCGGCCCGTGCCAGGTGTGGAGCCGGGAGCGCCCCTGGTCAACAACGTCGCGCTCAACAACAACACGGTCACGCTTGGCCCGTTCACCACGCCAGGCACCTATCACCTCTATTGCACGATCCACCCCGGCATGACCCTGACCATTGTGGTGCAATGAAGGAAGCTCTCCTCTGGTCTCAGGGAGCTTAACTATCCCCCCACAACAGGACCAGAGGGAGCCCACAGGGAGCGCACGAATGAACGTTCAACATGCGCCAACAGCAGTGACTGGGAGCCGTGAGCGGCACAGCTACGCACGAGTGCCTGGACGCTGGCTCCTGCTGGCTCGTGTCGGCTGGGTTGCACTGGTCGTTCTCACCCTGGCGATCTTCTTCGCCAGCCTGCCGGTGTACATAGCACTCCTGCAAACTCCCTGTACTGGGACAGCATGCGGTTACCAGCAACTCACTCCCGAGCAAGCAGGGGCGCTCACAGGGATTGGCCTCTTTCCAGCTGTGTACACAGCATACATGGTCACGCTCACGCTTGCTCTGCTGATGGGGTGTTTGGTAGTCAGCACGGTGATCATCTGGCGCAGGTCTCGTGACCGCATGGCGCTCATCGTCGCGCTTTTTCTGGTGACTCTTGGGCCTTTCGCTGTGACGTTCAACGTCTGGGCGAGTCCCTCCCCCTGGCAGGTGCCGAACGAATGCCTGAGCTTCCTCTTTGTGGCCTTGTTCTTGCTCGTCTTCTCCTTATTTCCCACTGGCCAGTTTGTGCCTCATTGGATACGCTGGATCCTCATCGTTTTTCTCACGCTGCAAGTCCCTTTCACCTTCCTCCCAGCACTGGCTCCTCTGCAAAACTCCGCTGTGCCGCTTGGCTTTCTCGGCTTTCTCGTGGGTATCGGCGGGCTGGCGATCCTGGTGGTCGTTCAATTGTACCGCTACCGGCGGGTGTCCGGTCCACGAGAGCGTCAGCAGACCAAATGGGTGGTCTTCGGTTTCGCGGTGCCGATCACTTTCATGGTGATTGGGATTGTGCCGTATCTGATGTTCCCAGTGCTCGCTGTGCCCGGTGCACTCTATCTGCCGGCTTACGCAGCCATCCAAGACCTCCTATTGCTCTTGATCCCGCTCTCATTTGGCTTCGCTATGCTGCGCTACCGGCTGTGGGACGTTGATGTGCTCATCAACCGCACGCTGGTCTATGGAACACTCACGGTCATCGTGACTCTTGTCTACGTGGGCTTGATCATTGGCCTGCAAGCGCTCTTGCGTAGCATCATCAGCCAGGACAACGGCGTGGCCATCGTCCTCTCCACCTTGGTTTCATTCTGGCTCTTCCAGCCGCTCCGTCAGGGTATCCAGAGCAGTATTGACCGGCGCTTCTATCGCCACAAGTATGACGCCGCCAAAACCCTTCAGGCGTTCAGCGCTCTCTTGCATCAGGAGGTGGACCTGGAGCAGTTGCGTGAACAGGTGCTGGCCGTGGTGCAGGAGACGATGCAGCCTGCTTTTCTCTCGTTGTGGCTATGCCAATCCCACCAGGAGAAACGAGCCGGGGTGCCCTTTTCTCTCGGGACACAAAGCAACACCTCTCTTGAGGGAAGACAGAGCCGTGACGCTCTCGGGGAGGGAACACACACTATCGAGCCCGTTGGACTCTGAAAGCGAGGATTTCTATGGTGAAATGGACACGCATCCTGTATCTGATTGCGGCCTGGCTCTTCCCAGTAGCCATTCTGATCCAGGTGTTCCTGGTGGGTCTCAGCCTCTTCACGGGGCAGGCGTACTGGAGCACCCATCGCGACGTTGGTCACACCCTTGGTGTTCTGCCTCTTCTCCTCGTCATTCTGGCCTACCTGGGACGACTCCCACGGTCAGAGAAGCTTCTCATCTGGCTCCAGTTCGGAGTCTCTCTGGTCCAGGCAGAAGTCTTTGCGGCCATCCGCGACGTTGCTCCACTCCTGGCAGCTTTCCACCCCGTGCTGGCTCTGGTACTCTTTGCTCTGGCTCTGATCATCGCGTTGCGGGCGCGAACGGTGGTGCGGGCGGGGGTCCAAACGTCCTCCACTTCGCAGCATCACGCTCCCCTGGAAAAGAAAGGATCTTTGGCTCCCGACTGAACCAGGAGCGAACAGACCCAGCGCTGCGCGGGAGCCGCTTTTCCCTCGCTGCCCGACGAACCTTTGTGCTGGCGCGCCAACCGCTTGGAGGGAACATGGCGCGCCATTGACACGCGATCAGTCTTTTAGCATGTTTGCGCCATTTGCCTCCTCTCTTTTTCGCGCCTTGCGCCATGTTATGCTTGCATAAAATCGCGCTGCTCCAGAAGCGGTTTCCGATAGATACGCGCCATTTTATATGAGAAATCTTGCTCGTTTGAGCGTGTCCGGCAAAGGCTAATTAGATGAGATAAAATGCAACGCCAATTTACCAGAGAAGCCAATCTGCTAAAAGCGCCTCTCAAGCCGATATGGCCAAGTTTTATGGTACAAACGCGCCAGGTATTAGGTTCATACACAGCAATGCTGAAGCGATATCCTTCCCAGATGCTATCCAAAAAGTCTACTCCTAAAAAGATACCACCCACTGCCAATCGTGCCGCTTCTGGCGACACGTGTGCAGGCAAATCATCACGCATCACCACTGCCAGCTCCGGCTCAATCCTCGGTTGGATGAACTGGTTCAAATGCACTGGACGGTTCAGAAGCATCTCAGAATAGACGCGACCGTACGTGGGCGACTTAATGCCCATCTGGGCTTGTTTAGCAGGGCTGGTGACGCCCAATTTATACCCTCGTAGTTTCCGCTTCTCTCCTAGTAGAGCTTGTATGCGATAAGCGCCGTCAAGGTCTACCCCCAGTGCCTCCGCCTGCGGCAATATTTTTTGCCGGCTCTTCCGCTTGTCCGGCAATCGCTGCCCCATCTCAATCAGGATTTCTCGTGGGTCGAGTCCGAACTTTTCGGCGGCATGGCGTGCATGCAGCAGGAAGCTGGAATAGACCCCCGCGTATCCGAGGACGAGCGAATCGTGGTCAATAATCATCTGGGAGGGCCTCAGTGGAGCCACCACCTCCTCGGCCAGGTCTGCGAGCCGGAAGAGGTCGTAATCAGGCGCCAATCCGAGCTTTTTCAGGGCAGCCACGAGCACTTCCGCCGGGGCATTGCCTGCCCCGGCACCTAGAGAGCGCAACGTTCCATCTATCTGACTCGCTCCTGCTTCAATAGCCGCCAGCGTATTGCCGACGGCGACGCCCAGATTGTTATGCGCGTGAAAGCCGACCGGAATGGGAATCGCCTCGCACAGGGCCGCGACTCTTGCCGCCGCGTCGTGCGGTAACATGGCTCCGGCTGAATCGACAACGTACACACAATCTGCCCCGTAGGATTCCATCAATTTAGCCTGTTCAGCTAAGACGGCTGGAGGCTGGCTGTGCGCCATCATCAGGAACCCAACGGCCTCCAGCCCCGCCTTCTTCGCCGCCTCGAAGTGTTGTTGTGAGATATCCGCCTCGGTACAATGGACGGCGATACGCACTATATGCAGGCCCATGCCGGCAGCACGCAGCAACTCTTTGGTGGTACCAATGCCGGGCACCAGGAGTACGGCGATTTTCGCTCGTTTCGCAGTACGCAGTGCCTCGGCAAGCAAATCGAACTCAGGGGTCGTCTAAAACCCCTGCTGGATGGTTGAGCCTGCAAGACCCGCGCCGTGACTGGCCTCGATCACCGGAATACCTGCTTCGTCCAGCCCTTTGACAATCGTATGGACTTGCTCAATAGTATAACTGTAGTGGATAGCATGCGAGCCAGCGCGTAGTGTGGTATCCGTCAGGCGGAGTGGCTGAGTCATCTTCCTCTCCCTTCTACCGTCTGTAACTGGTGCTGTGCATAGAGTTGACCCACTCGCCACGCCGCGGCGGTCATGATATCCAGGTTTCCCGCGTACTTAGGCAGATAATCTCCCGCGCCTTCTACCTGATTCAGAACAACCACCATTGGCAAGTGTCCCCAGGGGGTATCGCGCTCGTCAACAAATGGCTCGGCCTTCAGGCGATAGCCAGGCACGTAGCGCTGCACTTCTGCGACCATGCTCTTGATG
>Ga0070707_100003621_pt1 | contig 14571 bp, 21 predicted proteins | sample KBSK5502metaG_FD_65468 | JGI IMG/M metagenome (GOLD analysis project Ga0070707, IMG submission 65468) | Corn, switchgrass and miscanthus rhizosphere microbial communities from Kellogg Biological Station, Michigan, USA - KBS K5-50-2 metaG | ecosystem: Host-associated > Plants > Roots >... | reverse complement strand
CAGAGAGTAACCGTCGCGCTGGAAGACGACCTTGATGGCGGCCCGGCGCACGAAACCGTGCGGTTCGGATTCGGCGGTTCGGACTACGAGATCGACCTGAGCAAGAAGAACGCCAATACGTTCCGTAAGCAACTCGCGCCATTCATCGAGCATGCCCGTAAGTCCGGGCGGGGACCTGTGCGGCGGCCGGTGCGCACCGCGGCGAGCCGACAGCGCAGCGGCGATATCCGGGCCTGGGCGAAAGACCATGGCATCGCGGTCAGTGAGCGCGGGCGCATCCCGGCCAGCGTGGTGGAGCAGTATCAGGCCGCGACGGCCAAGGGGCGCTGACCCGCAAGCCGCCAAGCGCAGGTCGCCGTGTCTGCCCGCTGCGGCGATGAACCTTGTGCCGCCGCAGCGGGCAACAGGCCGCGCACCTTATGCCGAGTCCGGCCGCGAGGTGAGCAGGCGGCTCCAGGCTGACGGCAGCCAGGCTGAAGCCCGGCGAAAACGCGCCCCACGGGCGGCCGGGCTGGCCTGACCGCGGCGATGCGCTCGTGCCTCCCTGGCCAGGCGCCTCGCGTGCGCCTCCGCGCTGATCGGCACCCGGGCCGAGGTTGCGCTGCTCGAGTCCGTCGCCGGCTGCCCGCCGCCGGCGATCGACGAGCTGCTGGCGTCCGGTCTGCCCACCGGGGACGGCGCGAAGCTCGGCCTCACCGGAACGGCCCGCTGACCGCGGGCCGCGCCCGGAGATGCCATAACATCGCACCATGTCCGATCAGGCCGCGGTTCCGGCACCGGAATTTGACACCGGGTATGCGCACTCAGCCCGGATCTACAACTACTGGCTGGGCGGCAAGGATAATTTCGCGGCCGACCGGGAAGCGGCCGAGCAGGCGATCGCCGCCAATCCCGGGATCATCACCGACGTGCGGGCGAACCGGGCCTTCCTGACCCGGGTGGTGCGCTATCTGGCCGCCGAACGCGGCGTCCGGCAGTTCCTCGACATCGGCACCGGGCTGCCCACGGCCAGCAACACCCACGAGGTGGCCCAGGCGGCCGTCCCGGCCGCGCGGGTTGTCTACGCGGACAACGACCCGATCGTGCTGGCGCACGCCCGGGCCCTGCTCACCAGCACCCCCGAGGGGGCCACGGCCTACCTCGACGCGGACCTGCGCGACCCCCAGGCCATCCGCCAGGCGGCGGCGCGGACCCTGGACTTCGCGCAGCCGGTCGCGCTCATGCTGCTGATCATCTTGCACATGATCCCGGACGAGGACGACCCGTACGGCATCGTCAGGACGCTGGTACAGGCCCTGCCGTCCGGCAGCTACCTGGTGCTTGCCCATCCCGCCAGCGACATCCGCGCGGCGAAGATGGCGGAGATGACCAGGCGGGTGAATCAGCGCATGAGCGGGCCACCGGCCACGATGCGCGACCGTGCCGCGATCACCCGCTTCTTCGACGGGCTTGACCTGCTCGAACCGGGCGTGGTCCAGCCGCAGCAGTGGCGGCCGGAGCCCGGCGCGCTCAGCCCGGCCCAGGTAACGGCCTGGTGCGGGGTCGCCAGGAAGGCCTAGCGCGCCATCGCCCGGCGCCTGGCCCGCCAGGCGCCCGCATTCCGCGTGTCCGCACCCCCATACAGGGCCTGTGACCTGCGGTGCAAGGCACCCATCAAGGTAACCGCAACAGGGGCCGTCTGGAATTAGATGGCGGGCGTGTTGTCCCAGCACCCGGAGTGCCCCGTTCGGTGCTGAGGCAGCGCGCTGGTGCCTCAGTTCTGGCAGCGAGAGCTGCGCGGTGCCGAAGGAGTGCCCCATGACGACCACAAACTCCCCGGCCGAGCGGGCCGCTGCGACCCCCCTCACGTTCACCGCCCAGCCCGGCGGCGGGTTCCCCGCCGTGCTCGCCGAAGATCATGCCGAGGTCGTGGCCCCCGCCGGTGGCGAGCCCATGCGTGTGCTCCACAGGTATGAAGATCTGCTGAGCGTCAAAAGCTCCCCGGCTTGGCGGATGGCCAACCGATGCGAAACCCCGCTGACCGGAGCCGAAGTTCCGGGCGAGAACCCACCTGGACACATGCTGGGCATGGATGGCCCAGCCCACCGCAAGCTCCGCCGGACGATCGGGCACCTGTTCACCAGCGACGCGGCCGACGCGCTGCGCCCCCAGATGAGAAAGCAGGCCGCCTGGCTGCTGGACCAGATCGCCGTTGGCGGCACCGGTGACCTGCGGGCCGACTACGCCGAGCCAGCCACGGCCGCCACGGTCTGCGCCGCCATGGGAGTACCCATCACGGACTGGGCGCCTATCATCAGGCCCGCCGGGGAGATCGCGTTCGGTGTCGTGCAGCCCGGCGGCGGGGTCCTCAACGCCCAAGCGGCCTGGCACGCCATCTGGGGCTACTACGAGGGGGTTATCGCCGCCAAGCAGGCCAGTCCCGACGGCGCGCTGGCGGCGCGGATGTGTGCGGCCATGCGGCAGGCCGGGTACACGCTCGAGGAGGTCGTCCGGGCGGTCGCCACCGTCAGCAACGGTGCCACCGCTTTGCTGCCTGTCCTGGAACGGGTGCTGATCTGGCTGCTGCAGCGCCCCGATACCGTCGCCGAGGTGTTCCTGGGGGAGCGCACCTGGACGCGGGTGGTGCGGGAAGCGATCGTGCAGGAGGCATTGTTCCCCGTCACCCCGCCGCTGGTCGCCGGTAAGGACGCGCGGATAGGCCAGTGCCCGGTGCCCGAAGGGACCCTGGTGCTGCCATCGCTGGTTTCGGCGGTTCGCCACCCCCGGGGCGGGGCGTGGCTGGCGTTCGGGCCCGGCCAGCACCGCTGCCCAGGTGACGAACTCACCCTTGCCGCCCTGGAGGAGTACACGGAGGCGTTCTTCTCCCGCTTCCCGTTCGCTTACCTGACCTCACCGGCGCTGGAATGGCGAGACGGCCCGCTGTCCACCCCACGGGAGGCCCGGTTCGCCGTCCGCAGATTACGCAGCAGCGACGCCGGGTGGACGTACTGCCGGCGCGCACAACTGATGCCCCTGGGCTCGTTACCGAAGCCCGCAAGGGCAGGCAAAGCTGGCCGCGGCAGGTGCGCATCCCCGCACCAGGTCAGGCGGGGGGCTCGGTGCGGGCGGGCGTCAGGCGGGGCCGCCAGCCGGGCACGGCACGCCGGTAGGCCTGGTACTGGGCGCCGTAGCGGCGCGCCAGCGCGGGCTGTTCGTAGCCATGGACGAAGGCGGCGAAGGCGGCGGCCACGGCGGCCGCGTAGCCAAGCAGCACGAGGCGGCCCAGCACGAGGGCCTGGCCGGTGATGACCGCCAGCACCGCCAGATACATCGGGTTGCGGACGTACCGGTACGGGCCGGCCACGACCAGTTGCTCGGTGGGAGCCGGAGGCGCGGGGGTGCCCCGGCCCTCCACCGCGAAGTGCGCGAACGACCAGATCAGCACCGCTGCGCCCGCGGCGATCAGCACCCCGCCGGTGACCTGGACGGGCACCGGCCAGGCGGCACCTGCCTGCCAGCCGGTCAGCCACCACGGAACCAGGCCGGCCACGACCCCGGGCGCGAGCACCAGGAAGGCCGCGCTTCCCGCGACGGCCGCCTTCGTCCGCATCGGCGCCTGCCCACAGCCATTCGCGCGCCGCCATCGCGCACCGTTTGGTGGCCGGCGACGCACCCGCTCACAGCTATCGTAGGCCGCCGTCCGGCGGGGTTCCCGGCGGTGCGTCGAGCGCCGCGCGCTTCCGCGGCGCCGGGCGTTCCATTCCGCGCGCTGGGGCGCTACGCGATCAGGATTGCCACGTCGGTCTCCAGTTTGGCGGGGTCAGGCTCCTGGGAGGGGTCGGTGAGGTAGTGCTCGGCCCGGCTGCGCCAGGCGGAGCCCTCGGCGGTGTCCCAGGTGTCGAGCTCGATCCCGTGCTCCTGCGCCCACCGCAGCAGCGCGGCGTTGCTGGCGACAAGCCCGTCGTAGGGCCCGGTCAGCCGCGGGCCGGCGCTGGCTCCTTCAGTACCGGCTGGAAGCCCGAGCACAGGATTCGCATCCAGGTGATGCGCGGGCCGTCGGTGCGGTAGTAGGCCTGCTGCTCGACCAGGTAGTCGGCGCCGGCCTCGCGCACCCGCATCCGGTAGGCGACGTGTTCACACTCGGCCACGCGCCCGGTGGTCACCGAGCACAGTTCGAGGATCTGTGTGCCGGCATCGAACCACGTGCCCAGGATGATCTCCCCGGCCGCCTGCCTGCCGGTGCTGGCCTGCCAGTGCCGCCGTGGCGTCAGGGCCTGGAAGTCGACCGTGTCGGCCAGCACCGTGCAGAGCGCGTCCGTGTCCTGGTGCGCGAGAGCCCGTACAAAGCGCTCACCTGGCGAATCCATCAAGCTCCTCCGGCTGTGATCAGTAGCTGAACGTGGTCGCGGGCTCATCGCCGATCCACTCCCACAAGGGCACCGTGCCGCCGAGCGAGGCGTTCTCCACCAGGCTGTCTTCGGCCAGATGCCGGGAGTTGAAGCAGATGGGGCAGGTCAGGTACTGCCCGCCGGCTGCCGCGTAGCGCTTGGTCAGGTCGGCGAGGGGCGGGCAGCCCTCACAAGCCACTCCCTGGGCCACCCCTGCCAGGGTGAGCCGGACGGCCTCCTTGGTGAGGAACATCAGCGTCGGGCGCCCCTGCTCGGCCGCTGCCACCGCGACCAGGAAGGCCACGGTGACCTTCTCCGGATCCTCCAGCCCCGTCGTCAGGCTGATAACCGCCTTGCCCTTCACGTCGCCTCCTGCCGTGGCCGGGCCGCAATCCGCAGCCTGGCCTGCTGCGTTCTCCCCGTTCGGGCTGCATTGCCCGCTTTAGGGTTAAGGATGACATGGGCCTTACGGTTCGGCGCATCGGGCAACTGCCCCATCTTTCTGGGTTGCCGGGCAACGGCCAGCGTTGTGGTTCCGGTTCTGTACGGGCCGCCGTCACGCATCTCGTCCAGTCAGGTGTGCGGGGGGACGCGCGCCGGGCTCAGCCCGTGACAGCCCCGTAGATCTCGAACCGCTGCACCGAGGTCGGGGCCGGGCGGTGCCGGTCCGGGTCCTTGGCCCGCGCCTCCCGCACGCCGGCCATGCCCGCCTGGTAGTGCTCCTCGGTGTCCCACACCATGACGCTGACGCGCCGGCCGGCCTCCCGGTCGACCAGCCACCAGCCGTGCAGGCCCTCGGCCTGGGAAAGCGCCGGGATGACTTCGTCCTTGACGTGCTCGATGCCGGCGGAGAGGTCGGCGGCGGACTCGCCGTCGAAGCTCAGGATCATTCCGAACATCGCTGCCCCCCTTCAGGTGGTATTTTCTTACCGAAAGAAATATACTGCGAGCATGGAGATGTCAAGTGCCGACGGCCATGAGTTCATGGAGCCGGAGGAGTGGGAGTCGTGGGCCGCGCTGCTGATGCTGCATCGCGCCGTCCTGCAGGATCTGGACACCGAACTGCGCCAGCAGCACAAGCTCGCGGTCAGCGAGTTCGACGTGCTGATCACGTTGTTCAACGCTCCGGATAACCGGCTCGGCATGTCGGCGCTGGCCCAGGAGGCGATGCTCAGCCCGGCGGGCACCACCCACCTGGTGACCCGCCTGGAACGCGACGGCCTCGTCAAGCGGGAGGTCGACCCGGCCGATCGCCGTAAGTGGTTCACCGTCCTCACCTACGAGGGTGACCGGGCCCTGCGGGCCGCCAGGCGTACCCACAACACCGTGCTGCGGCGTACCTTCCTCGCCGTCACCTCGCCCGCCGACCGGGAGATGCTCCAGCGGCTCTGGCACCGGCTCTCATCCGCCGATGCTCACGCTGGCCAGCACTGACGGCCCGCTGATCCGTGCGGGGTACGGGGCGGGCGCTATGCCGAAAGTCTGGCGGCCCGCCGGCGTCGCATAAGACACTGAGCGGATGCGCGAGATTGAGATAGACCGCGGGGACCGGGTGCTGCGGGTCCGTGACGCCGGGGATCGGGACGGTCCCGTGGTGATGTACTTTCACGGGACCCCCGGTTCCCGGATGGACCTGTCCTTCGGTGAGGACGACGTGGCCGAGCAGGGCGTCCGGCTCGTGACCTTCGACCGGCCCGGCTATGGCGGTTCCACCGCAGCGCCGTTCGGGCTTGCGTCGATCGCCGCCGACGCGCACGCGATTGCCGACGGGCTGGGTGTGGCCCGGTTCGCGACGCTCGGCATGTCCGGCGGGGGACCGGGGGCACTTGCCACCGCCACGGTTCCGGGCGGCCGGGTCAGCCGCGTGGGCGTCGCCTCGGGCGCCGGCCCGTTCCAGCTTGTCCCCGGCGCGCTGGACGATCTCGACGACAACGATCGTGCCGCGGTGGCCTCGCTGTCCGCCGATCCCGCCGCGGCGGCGGCCGGGTTTGCCGCCGGCTTCGCGCCACTGGCCGAACTGGTCGCCCCCGGCGGCCCCGGCCCGGCGGCCGCCTTCGCGAACCTGCTGTCGCCGCGCGACAGCGAGCTGATGCGGGACCCGCGCCTCGCCTCGGCGCTCGCCGCCACGATGCGCGAGGGGCTGCGCCCGGGAACAAGCGGCGGTGGCTGGGACAACGTCTCCTGGCTCGGGCCATGGGACGTCGACCTCGGCGCGATCCGCTGCCCGGTGCTGCTGTGGTACGGCACCGACGATCGCTTCGCACCCCCCGGGCACGGGCGGTGGCTTGCGGAGAACCTGCCGGACGCGCGGCTCGTGATGCGCGAGGGCGAGGGCCACTTCGGAATCATGGAGCACCTCGGCGAGATGCTGGCCGCTCTGACCGGGCCGGATCCGGTGCCTCCGGCCGGTGCGAGCTGACCGCCGCGGCGGAGCCGGGCCTCGCCCGGAGGGATCACTCCGGTCGTCACGAAGTTCCTATAACGGACCGAACCCCGGGCACGGTAACTTAGGCGGGCCCCACGGTGAGCGAAGCCTGGTCATCCGGCCCGGCGGGGACTCATTCGGTATGCGTGCGGGATCCAACGGGCTACGCCCCAGCGACAAGGAGAAGAACAGACCCCATGGCAGCCACGCTTCACGAGATCCTGCTCGCGCCGGAGAACAAGCCCCACGTGATCGCCGACTGCAACGCGCTGATCGAGCGGGAGGTCTCCGAGAAGTCAGGGATCTCCGGGACCGCGGTCAAGCTCGCCTACAAGACGGCGAGCACGTTCGCTCCCGGTCACGTACGGAAAATGGTCGGGACCCTGCTTCCCGGGATGGCGGACAACCTGCAGCCGTTCTGGGCCGACTTCCTCGTATCCGGCGGCTCCGACTTCGGCGACTACCTGACCAAGCGCGGCGATGAGGTTGCCGAGGCGATGCTCGAGGTGACCGACGCCCGCGCCGCGGCCTCCGGCCGGCCCGTGATCGTGAGGGCATACCGCTCCGTTCGCGGCGGCGCCGGCAAGCACATCCAAGCCGCGCTTCCTCAGGTCGGCGACCTGGTGCTGAAGTACGCGCGCTGACCATCGGCCGCTCGCTGCCTGGAAGCTGCGCACCCGCCAGTAGTGGATGCCGGCCGGCAGGGAGCCGAGGAGGTCGCGGGGCTGGCTCAGCCCGGTGATGCATTCCTCCACGCCCCCGCAGCCTCCGCCGAAGTTCGGCGTCTTGTTGATCTCCACCTGATAGCCCTCGGTCTGCGGGTTGGGATCCGGGGTCCAGGAGAGCTGTATCGGCAGGCCCACGGTGCCGCCGTCCCTGGGCGTCAGCAGGTTCGGCGGCGGCGGGACCGGCGCGTGGAACGTGATCGTCAGCGGCACCGTCGGCGAGGGCAGGCCGAAGGTGCCGTCGGCCGCCACCGCGAAGACGCGGACGAACAGGGGAGTCTCGAAGCCCAGCAGCGGCGCGTGTGCCCTGGTGGTGGACTCTGGTACGTCCACGAGGAGGGTGCCAGGGGTGAACGCCGAGCTTGATGACATCTGCAGCCGGTAGCTGGCCGCTCCCGGGACCGCGGTCCAGGTCAACGGGAACGACTCTTCGGGGTGGAACTCGGTGCCCGGTGCCGGGGCTTGCAGGCTGGGGCTCCCCGGCTGGCCCGCGGCCTCGCCGGTGATCGTCAGCGAACTCACCGGTGTCCAGTTCCCGAACAGCGGGAAATACGGCTCCGGCGGGAAGCTCTCCGCCTGGACCCGCCAGTAATAGGTGCCGGGCGCCAGGCCGCTGAGCGTGGTCGAGGTGACCTTCGGTCCCACGGTCGCGGTCAGCGCCAGCGTGGTGAAGTTCGGGTCGGTGCCGAATCGCCGCCCGGCGGTATGGCCGGGCAGCGGAGTCGGCGGGGCGGCGGCTCAGCCGCCGGAGCTGGCCAGGGCCTCGTCGCCGACGACCGCGCGCACCCGCAGCCGTGCCTGGTGCAGCCGGCTCTTGAAGGCGGCCTGGCCGACACCGGCGATCTCCGCGGCCTCCTGCGTGGACAGCCCCTCGACGTCGCGCAGCACGATGGCGGTGCGCAGCGGGGGCGGCAGGCCGGCCAGGGCCTGGCCCAGTGCCCGGCGCAGTTCGCTGTTCTCGGCTTGCCGGGAGGGCTCCTCCTCCGGGGCGGCGGGCAGGTCCAGTTCCCGCGCGCCGATCGAGACCCCGGCCGGCCGGCGGGCGCGCTTGTCCAGCGCGCGGTTGGCCTCGTTGACCGCGATCCGGTAGAGCCAGGTGAAGTAGCTGGACTGGCCGCGGAACCTGGTGATGCCCCGCCAGGCGCGCAGCATGACCTCCTGCGCCACGTCCTCGGCTTCGGCGCGGTCGCCGAGCAGCCGGACCAGCAGCATGAACAGCCGATCCGCGTACGCGCCGGAGAGCCGCTCGAACGCGCCCACGTCCCCGGCCTGGGCGCGAGCGAGCAGGCTTGCCTCGGTTTCCGCGGAATCGGGAGCGGGCTGGCCGTCCGGCCCAGCCATCACGCGTTCTGCGACGAGGGCGAGCCGCCGGGCCCAGCCAGCCGGACCCGGTCGAAGATGGTCGCGGGCGCGCGGATGCCCGCCAGCCCGTCGAGTCCCTGTACCGCGTACACCAGTGCGCGCATCGCACGGATGCCGCGGCCGCAGTCCACGCAGTCGCGCGCGTGCCGGTCGAGGCGGCGCCGCGCGCGCGGGCGCAGGTCACCCTCGACGTACTGCGACAGATGCCGCTGCGACCATTCGTGGTCGCCGGTCCGGCCGAGCATGCCCATCACGTCTCCCTCCCCGGCTCAGGGTAGTGGGCCACCCTGAGCCGGGCCGGTCGCGCGTCAGCCGCGCGCCTGCGGAGCCTCGTCCTGGCCCGCGGGCTCGAACGCCAGCGAGCAGGAGTTGATGCAGTACCGGTCGCCGGTCTGCGTGGGCCCGTCGGGGAAGACGTGGCCCAGGTGACCGCCGCAGCGGCGGCAGACCACCTCGGTGCGCCGCATGAACAGGCTGTTGTCCGGCCGCAGTTCGACCGCCTCGGCGATCGCGGGCTGGTCGAAGCTGGGCCATCCGGTGCCCGAGTCGAACTTGGCGTCGGAGCTGAACAGCTTGGCCCCGCAGCCCGCGCACCGGTAGAACCCGTCGGAGTGGTTATGGACGTACTCGCCGGTGAACGGCCGCTCGGTGTGCGCCTGGCGCAGCACGCTGTACTGCAGCGGGCTCAGGTCCTGGCGCCACTGCTCGTCCGGCTTGGTGATCTCGCGAGCGACGGCCGCCTCGGTGCTGGTACGGGCCTTACGCATGGGTTGGTTCCTTTCCTTCGTCCTACACCTGCTTAGACCCGCGCCGCGGCCAGACGGTTTTTCCCGATGGCGGCCTGCGTGAGCGTGCGGGCGGTGTGGACGGCGCTGGCGATGGCGTCCTCGGGGGACAGGCCGCACAGATCGGTGAGGGTGAACAGGGCCTCGGCGCTGATGACCACGGCGAGGTCCCGCTTGAGCTGGTCGAGCACCGCGGTGTCGGCCGCCAGCGGCCGGAGCGCCTCGTCGATGAGCCCGAACCGGTGCCCCGGCCGCATCTCGGCCCCGTCCGGCCGGGTGATCGTGGCGGCGATCATGGCGCGCACCCCGCCCTGGTAGGTGAGCACGTGGCGGAACAGGGCCTCGGTCGCGCAGGCGACGCGCTCGACGGGATCGCCGGAGCCCGCGACCGGTGCCAGGGCCACCTCCGGGCTCGGCCACACCCCGGCCAGCGCCTCGCGCAGCAGCGACGCGAGGTCGGGGAAGTACCGGTAGGCGGTGGCCTCCGAGACCAGCGCCGACTTCGCTACCGCGGGCATCGTCACCTCACCGCCGGTGCGAATGAGGTCCCGGGTCGCCGCCACGATGGCCCGGCGGGTGCGCTCCTTCTGATTCACCCGGCTGCTCATCAGCCCATCGTCGCGCCCGCGCCGTTCATAAGTCAAGCTCACTCTCATCATGAGAGCTAACTTGCATAATGACGGCAGGTTCCATACAGTTGATGAGAGTCCACTCTCACGAAGAGATACAGATGCACTACGAGGAGCCCCAGATGACTGACATCTCAGTGGTCGGCCCTGACGGCGGCGAGCAGATGCTGACGGGTCCGGTGCGGATGCGGATCCTGGAGGACGGCAGCACCACCGGCCACCGGCTGGGCATCGGCGAGATCACCATCGCCCCGCACACCGAGGGGCCGCCGCAGCACCGGCACGGCCGGCACGACGAGGGTTTCTACGTGGTGTCCGGCATCGCCAGGTTTACCGTCGGGGACCAGGCCTACGACGCCCGGCCCGGCACCCTGGTGATGGTTCCACCGGGCGCACCGCACACGTTCGCCAACCCTGGCGACGAGCCGGCCGTGCTGCTCAACACGTTCACCCCCGACCTCTACGTCCAGTACTTCCGCGACCTGCGGGACATGATCGCGGCCGGCCAGCCGCTCAGTGGTGACGCTGTCGCCGGCGTCATGGCCCGCTACGACACCGTGCCCGCGACCGACTTCGCCTCCTGAGGAGAGCCCATGACCGCTTCCACGCTCAATCTCACCGTGGCCGGTGCCGGCCCGCTCGACGTGACCATCGACGACCGGGGCGAGGGCCGCCCCTTCCTGCTGCTGCACGGCGGTGGCGGGCCGCAGACGGTGGCCGGCTTCGCGGAACTGCTCGCCACGAAGGAGCCGGCCCGGGTCATCACGCCCACCCATCCCGGGTTCGGCGGCACCCCCCGTCCCGATGGCGTGGCCGGCATGGCCGGGCTCGCCGCGCTCTACCGCGACCTACTCGACCGCCTCGGCGTGGACGATGTCACCGTGATCGGCAACTCGATCGGCGGATGGATCGCCGCGGAACTGGCCCTGCTCGGCAGCCCGCGGATCCGGGGGATCGTGCTGGTCGACGCGGTCGGCATCGAGGTCGAGGGCCACCCGGTCACCGACATCTTCCCGCTGAGCCTGGACGAGCTCGCCAGGCTGTCCTACCACGACCCCGCCGCCTTCCGCATCGACCCTGCCGCCATGACCGAGGCGCAGCGGGCCGGGATGGCCGCCAACCGGGCCGCGCTGCGGGTGTACGCCGGGCCGCGGATGGGCGACCCGTCGCTGCGCGGCCGCCTCGCCGCGATCGCGTACCCCGCGCTGGTCGTCTGGGGTGACGCCGACCGGATCGCCGATCCCGGATACGGCCGCGCCTATGCCGCCGCCATCCCCGGCGCCCGGTTCGAGTTGCTGACGGAAACCGGCCACCTCCCGCAGCTTGAGGCCCCCGAGCAGCTCCTGCGCGCGGTATGGGACTTCGCCGTGGCACCCGCCGCCCGCTAGCATCCAGCGGCCTCGCCCCGGCCAGCGCGACCGGGACCCGGCTGGCCCAGGGATCCCCGGAGCCCCGCAGCCGCGGCGAGCAGAGAATGAACGCGGTGCCGGGCGCGTTGGGACCGTCATGCAGACCTGGGAGGCCATCACTTCCCGCCGCAACGTGCGGTCCTTTGCCGACCGCCCGGTTCCAGCGGCGGACCTGGACCAGATACTCGAGGCCGGGCGGCGCGCGCCGTCCTCACAGAACTGGCAGCCGTGGGACTTCATCCTGGTCACCGACCGCGACCAGCTCCGCGAACTCGCGACCGCCGGGCCCGGAGCCGGGCACGCGGCCGGCGCGGCGGCGGCCGTCGTGGTGATCGGGCCCGCGGCGGACAACCCGTTCCGCCGGGCCCAGTTCGACCTGGGCCAGGCGGTGATGGCGATGACCCTGGCCGCCGCCGATCTCGGCATCGGGAGCTGCCACGCGGGCATCGGGGACCTTGCGCTCGCCCGCGGGCTGCTCGGCTTTCCCGAAGACCGGGACTCGGCGTTCCTCGTCTCGTTCGGCTACCCGGCGGACCGCCCGCTCGCACCGATCCGCCATCCCAAGCGCCGCCTCTTCGACGAGGTCGTGCACCGCGGCCACTGGTAAGCCCAGCGCCATCGCCCGGGCTTAGTCGCTCTTCCGCTTTTGACCCGCCGGGGCGGCGTCCGGCCCACGCGCGCCGGGTGCGAGGGTGGCGGCAAGCGAAGCGAGTGCGGCGTCCGCCGCGATCCGCAGCGCCTCGGTGTCGCGGGCGGCACGGCACAGCACGAAGGCCCCCTCCAGGAGGGCCAGCATCTCGACCGTCAGGCGCCGGGCGGCGCCGGGGGGCACGCCGTGGGCGGCGAGCTGCCGTGTGCCTTCGGCGATCCACATCTCGAAGACCTCCGCGCACGCCTGCCGCAGCACCTCGCTGTGGCTGGACACCTCCAGGGCAATGGTCGCGATCGGGCACGCGTCGGCGTAACCGGTGGCCACCAGGTGCTCGGCGGCCCCGTCATAGAAGGCGCGCACGCCACCGGCCAGATCCGGGCTGGATTCCAGGGCCGCGGCGAGCAACTTGGCGTACTCGGCTCCCGACCAGCGGACGGTCTCGGCCCCGAGTTGCTCCTTGCCACCAGGGAAGAAGTGGTAGACCGACCCGAACGGCGCGCTGGCAGCGGTGACGATCTCCTTCATCCCGGTGCCCTCGTAGCCCTGCCGGCGCATGAGCACAGCGCTGGCATCGATGATCCGCTGCCGGGTCCCGGTCATCGCGGTCTCCTTCCGGCCCCTTGACGGGGCGGCGGTACCGTCCCTACTCTCGCTAGAGCGATCAATCTAGCACCGGAGGCACCGATGTTGCGATCCTGGCTGGTCCGCAGGATGGTCACCCGTAACCTGGTCGCACTCAATCAGGGAGACGTCGGTCCGATGCTGCGGATGGAGTCGCCCGGTGTGCATTTCCGGTTTCCCGGCTCAAGTTCTTGGGCGATCGACGCGGTCGGCCGCGACCAGGTCGAGGCGTGGCTGCGTCGAATGACCGCCACCGGCCTGCAACATCGGGCGGAGGACGTGGTGGCCGTCGGGCCGCCCTGGCGGATGACCCTCATCCTGCGCGGAACCGACCGCTGTGACGGGCCCGGCGGTGTGACCGTCTACGACAACAGGTACGTGATCTGGGCCACCGCGAAATGGGGCCGGATCACCGACTACGAGGTATACGAGGACACAGAGAAACTGACCGCGTTCGACTCCTACCTCGCTCAGACCGCCGCCGCGTCAGGAACCTGATGTCGTCGTCGTGGCAACCACGACATCAGAGTGTGCTCCAAGGAAAGCGCCGGGCAGCTACGGCTATGGCCGGGTGCGTCGATAGCGCCTGTTAGGGCTACGGGACGGGGCGGTGGGTTCCACTGCCCCGCTGGTGATGAGATCGTCCAGCGCGTTTATGACGCTGCTCCTGCTGGCTCCCGTTGCCTCTTGCAACTCTTCACGGCTCGCTGAGTCAGTGCCCTACGGCAACCCCATGATCGTGGTAGCCGCTTAGCCGATGTGGCGGTGGACGTTGGTGGCCTGGGACGGGCCCGGCTCGGCGGAGGCGATCCACGGCCCGGGGATCGACGGGTCGATGATGCCCTCCTCCAGCCAGGTGTAGCGGCCCGCGAGCACGTGCCGGGCCAGCGCCGAATCGGTGGCGTCGGTGTTGTGCCAGAGCTGGGCGAACAATTCCTCGGCGCGCTGACGCGCCTGCGCGCAGAACACCTTGGCCAGCTCGAAGGCCACCGGGCCCCGCTCGGTGCCGCTGGTCGCGTCGAACTGCGCGCGGGAGCAGGCGGCGCTGATCGCGAACAGTTCGGCGCCGATGTCCACGATCCGGCCGAGGAAGCCCTGCTTGCGCTCCAGCTTGCCCTGCCAGCGCGCCATCCCGTAGAACGTGGCCCTGGCCAGCTTGCGGCTGGCCCGTTCCACGTAGCGCAGGTGCTCCGCGAGCGGGCCGAACTCGCTGTAGGCGCGGGGCCGCTGTCCCTCGCCGGTCATCAGCGTGGGCAGCCACTTGGCGTAGAACCCGCCGGCTTTGGCCGCCGCGCGGGCCCGCTGGCCTGTGGGCACCCCCGGTTCGATGAGGTCACCGGCCGCCGACAGGTGCGCGTCCACCGCTTCCCTGGCGATGAACAGCCGCATGATCTCCGAGGAGCCTTCGAAGATCCGGTTGATGCGCATGTCCCGCATCATCTGCTCGGCGGGCACGCCCCGCTCACCGCGCGCGGCCAGGGACTCCGCGGTCTCGTAGCCGCGGCCGCCGCGGATCTGGACCAGCTCATCCACGATCCGCGAGCCCATCTCCGAGCAGTACAGCTTGGCCAGCGCGGCCTCGATGCGGATGTCGTT
>Ga0070707_100003620_pt1 | contig 14574 bp, 11 predicted proteins | sample KBSK5502metaG_FD_65468 | JGI IMG/M metagenome (GOLD analysis project Ga0070707, IMG submission 65468) | Corn, switchgrass and miscanthus rhizosphere microbial communities from Kellogg Biological Station, Michigan, USA - KBS K5-50-2 metaG | ecosystem: Host-associated > Plants > Roots >... | reverse complement strand
CTCGGCTATGGCACCGGCACCAATCAGATGGTGCTGGGCCTGATGCTCGCCGCCGCGGTGACGCTCGATATCCGCTGGCTGAAGAACCGCGACAAGGTCCTCAATGAAGTCTATGTGGCGCCGATCTACCACAAGATGGGCGAGACCCAGTCGGCGCTGCCGGAGTCGGCCTCGCTCTATGCCCTCAATAACCGCATCTCGCGAACCGAATATATAGGCCTGGGTGAGCTCGAAGGCCCCGAGGATGTGATCCTCGACCGCGATGATCATCTCTATTGCGGCACCCGCCATGGTGAGATCGTCCGCTTTTTCGCCCCCGACTACAAACGCTGGGAAGTCTTTGCTCATACCGGCGGCTTTCCTTTGGGGCTCGCCTTCGACCGCGAGGGAACGCTTCTCTCCTGCGTCGGCGCCATGGGGCTCTATGCCATTTCGCGATCGGGCGAGGTGAAGCAGCTCTCGGCGGAAACCAGCCGGTCCTACACATCCATTGTCGATGATGCCCGTCTGCGTGACCCCAATGATCTCGATGTCGGGCTGGACGGCAGTATCTATTTCACTGATTCAACCACGCGCTATGACGCGCATGACTGGGCCATCGATTCGATCGAGGGGAGGCCGACGGGCCGCCTGCTGGTGTTCGATCCGAGGACCGGCAAGACGAAGACGCTGCTCGATAACTACCGCTATGCCAATGGCGTGTGCCTGGCGCATGACGGCAAATCGCTGTTCTTCGCCGAGAGCTGGGCCTGCCGGGTGCATCGCTACTGGATCGAGGGACCCAAGGCCGGCACCGCCGAATGCGTGATCAAGGACATGCCGGGCTATCCCGACAACATCAATCGTGCATCCGACGGCAATTACTGGATGGCCTGGCTCGGCATGCGCACACCATCCTTCGATCTGGCTCTGCGCCATCCGGCCTTCCGCAAGCGAATGACGCGAAGGCTGCCGCAGGATGAGTGGCTGTTTCCCAATATCAATACCGGGGGTGTCGTCAAGTTCGACGCGCAAGGCGGAATCATCGAAACGCTTGGCGACATGACCGGCCAGAGCCACCCGATGGTGACATCCATGCGCGAGCACAAGGGATATCTCTATGTCGGCGGTATCCTCAACAATCGTGTTGGCCGCTACAAGATTCCGGGCGCTGATCCGGTTTGGACCGGCCCTGCCTCCTATTGGGGGCCCAAATGACGCTATTCGATCCTCTCCTCGATGTCTTTCGCGGCAAGGCCGTCACCATTCCGCCGCTCGATGGCGCGCTCAAACCCAATACGATCCTGGAAGATGCCGAAGTCATCGCAACCGTCGAGGCACCCGACAATCTGGCCGAGCTCGATGGGCACCTTATCTTCACCACTGGGAAAGAGGTTCGTACCGTTGCCGATGGAAAGGTGATCTGGACGGGGCCGTCGGAGATTACTGCGCTCGCGGTAGGCCGTGATAACACGCTGGCCATAGCCCTCGAGAGCGGCGGCATCCGGTTCATCGGCCGCACGGCCGCGGTTATCCAGGGCTTCAACTGCCCGGTGGCGCTGACTTTCGCATCGGACGGCGCGCTCTATGTCTGCAATGGGTCCGATGCCGTGGCGGCCTCGGCTTGGAAGAGCGACCTCATGAGCAAGAGCGCACGAGGGTCCGTATGGCGGGTCGATCCCCGCAGCGGTGAACGCCAGTGCCTCGCCGCGAATCTCGCTTTTCCCTATGGCATAGCGGTCGATGAGGCTAACGCCCGTGTACTGGTGAGCGAAAGCTGGCGGCACCGTATCCTCGCCATTTCGTTCGCCGGTGGAGAACCGCAGCCGCTGCTCATGAAACTTCCAGGCTATCCGGCGCGCATCGTCTCTGCCCCTGACGGCTACATCATGAGCCTGTTCGCGCCGCGAAACCGGCTCATCGAATTCGTCCTGCTCGAGGACGATTACCGCTCCGACATGATGCGCGAGATCGAAAGTCAGTTCTGGATCGCGCCTTCCTTGTCGCCCAGCCGCAGCTTCCTCGAGCCCCTGCAGAATGGCGGCGTGCGCACGATGGGCATCCATAAGCCCTGGTCACCGACACGGTCCTATGGCTTGGTCGTCGGTCTGGATAAGGCCCTGCAGCCGACCATGAGCTTCCATAGCCGTGCCAACGGCTTGCGCCATGGCATCACCAGCGTCCTCTTTCATCAGGGGGCCGTTGTCGCCGCCGCCAAGGGCGGCAATGCCATTCTCCGCATCGCGCCGTCCGAGGGGGAAGTGTGATGGCCCCGATCATCGAGATGCGGAAGATGACCAAGGCGTATCGCGGCATACCAGCCGTGAAGGATATCGATTTCACACTTGAGACAGGCGAGATCCATGCGCTTCTGGGTGAGAACGGGGCCGGCAAATCGACCCTGACCAAGATCATGGCCGGCGTGGTCGAGGCGACATCCGGAACAATGATCTATCGGGGCAGGGAAGTGCAGTTCGCCTCGCCGCATGCGGCGCTCGAGAATGGCATCGCCATGGTGTTCCAGGAGACGAGCCTTGTTCCCTCCATGACGGTCGCCCAGAACATCTATCTGGGCGAGGAGAAATTCCTCAACCGCCTGCGCGGCATCTACATCTCGGCCCAGCAGTTCCTCCAGTCGCTCAACTTCACAGTCGATCCCGCAGCAACCGTCGCCTCTCTGGGAGCGGCCAAGCGCCAGATGGTGGAAATCGCCCGCGCCGTTCGCCATAAGGCCGAGATCATCATCTTCGATGAGCCGACGGCGGCATTGACGCCCGAGGAGAAGCGCCATTTCTTCGCTTTGATGAAGCGGCTGAAGCGCTCGGGCGTGTCGATCATCTTCATCACTCATGCGCTGGAGGAGGCATTGGCGCAGGCCGACCGCATCACCATCCTGCGCGACGGTGAACTGGTGGCTTCGGGCCTGTCTGCCGAATTCAACCGCGAGAAGGTGGTGCGCGCCATGGTGGGCCGAGCACTTTCCAATGAAATCTATAACGTGCAGCGCGCGCCTGAGAACATCCGCAAGCGCGGCGCCAAGATCCTATCGGTCCAGGATATTTCCATGGGCAACACGGTCCGCAACAATTCCTTTTCGATCTTCGAGGGCCAGATCACCGGTATTTTCGGCCTCATCGGGTCGGGGCGCACAGAAACCTTCAAGATCGTCTCAGGCATCCACAAGCGCGATTTCCTGCGCGGCGGCGACATCGAACTCGATGGCAGGAAAGTCCGCTACAACGTGCCGGCGGAAGCGGTGCGCGACCGCATCATCTATGTGACTGAAGACCGCAAGCTCGAGGGCTTCTTCGAGACCATGTCGATAGCCGAGAATTTCTATTCGGGCCTGCTTTCCGCCGGGCTCGAAAAATCGGCGGTGATCAGCTTCCGCGAGATGCGCGCACTCTCGGCCGAATGGTCGAAGCGCCTCAATGTCAAGGCGATCAACGACAATGCACGTGCGGTGGAGCTTTCCGGCGGCAACCAGCAGAAGGTGGTGATCGGCAAGGGCCTGATCCAGAAGCCGCGGCTGGTGATCTTCGATGAGCCGACACGCGGCGTCGATGTCGGCGCCATCGCCGAAATCCATCAACTCGTCAACCGCCTCGCCGATGACGGCCTCGCTGTCGTGGTGATCTCGTCCTATCTGCCCGAGATCATGAATCTATCGGATCGCATCCTGGTCTGCCGGCAGGGCCGCGTGGTCGAGGAGATCTCTCCCCTCGAGGCGACGGAAGAGAAGATCATGTATGCCGCGGTGCATTGACGTCGCTCAGAACATCTTGTTGACGCTGTCCATGGGCGGCGGCGTCGGCACCGAAGTCCCCTCGAGCGGAATGGCATCGAAATGCTTGTAGATCGCGGCAATCCATTGTTTGGCGCGCTCCTTGAGCTTGCGGTCATCGGTCTGCATGCGCCCGCGTGACACCAATATGCCCATATCGGCACCGTGATAGCGGTAATCGCCCGCCGTATAGACGCGTAAGTAAAAGGCCTCGTTCTCATCGGAGACGAGGAACCAGTCGATCGACTTGCGCACGAGTGAGATATTTCCCTGATCGTTCATTTTCCAGATGCCGGAGGCCGGCGCCTTGGTGATCATCTCGACGCGGTCGACCGGATATTTGAGGATGAGCTGGCTCCAATTGTCATATTCGGTCCAGCGCTTCTGCACCTGCGACAGGTCGATCTCCCAGTCGACATCCATGAATTCCAGCATGTGGAAGAGGTAGATCGGGCAGCCGCCATAGGTCGAGGTGATGAGATTGGTGAGGGGCGAGGCGCCCGATACGCGCGGATTGATCTCGCCCAGATAGACCTCGCGCGTATCCGTATCGATAAGGAAGTCCATGCAGAAGGCGCCCTTGTAGCCGGCCTTGTAAAGCCGGTCGCCGAGCTTCTGCGCCATGCGGGTGACGGCCTTGCGTTCCTTGTCGAGGCCGCCGACGAAGACGTCATTGCCGCACCAGCCGCCTTTATAAGGGGTGACTTCGGCAAAGCCGGTGATATCGGTCTGCAGCGGTCCGACCAGCGTACCGTGGCGGGTGGCGACCGCCTCGACCGTCCCCGGCAGATGGTTGATCCGCCGCATGATCTTGAGCTGCTCGCCGATGAGCTTTTCCTGATTTTTATTCCAGTCTGCTTCGGTTTTTATGAAGAAAGTGGTGCGGCCGGAATCGCCATAGGGCGTCTGGACGACCAGATCAGCGCCCAGTTTCGACTTCTGAGCCAGCTTCAAGAGCTCCGCATAAGTCTTTGCTTTGCCTAAAGTATTGGGAGCGCTCTTAATCCCTGCTTCATTGCCGAGCTGTGTCGTGATGATCTTGCTGTCGATATGCTTGCGCAATTTGACCGGCGGCAGGGCGATCTTGAGCCCAAGCTCCTTGGCGAGCTGCTCGGTCTCTTCATCGAGCATGACCAGGATGAGCAGGCCCTTGCCGCGCTCGGCGATCCGAGCCCTGACCTCCTTATGGCGCAGGAGATAGTTGTTCACGTCCTCGATGGAGCGGAATTCATGCGGTCCATGCTCGCGCGGCACCGTGATCTTGGGGTGGGTTCCGTCGAAGGCATCGAAGAAATTGATGTATTCGAACTTGTTGATCCAGCGTCCGAGCCCGAGCAGGTTATAGGGGGTGGGCGAGAGGAAATAGATCGGTGTCTGGTTGTGCCGGAAGAATTTGTAGATATCTGAAAGACTGGTAAGTTTCTGCCGCTTTGCCCGTGGTGCCATTTGTCCCCTCCATCGGGCTCTTTTGGGCCCGTTCCCGAAAGACTACGCAAAAATGTCAGTCGAGGCCAAGGGGTGTTTGGGAGGGTTGACCATATCCCTTGTGTTCTTGGGGCAGTTTGCCTATAAGCGCCGCCACTAACTCACACGCGAATGCGGGATGAGCACATGGGAGCTTCGGTTCCCCTCATAGTGTCTTGTCCCTCCGGTGCCGGTTCGTCCGGTCACATCATTCGCGGCGGATCAACCGGAAAAGGAAACTTTAGAATGGCTTCGCCAGAATTCACTATGCGTCAGCTCCTCGAAGCGGGCGTTCACTTCGGCCACCAGACCCATCGCTGGAATCCCAAGATGAAACCGTTCATCTACGGATCGCGCAACGGTATCCACATCATCGATCTCGCCCACACCGTGCCGCTTTTGCACCAGGCGCTGCTCGCCATCACCGACACGATTTCCCGCGGCGGACGCGTGCTGTTCGTCGGCACCAAGCGCGCGGCGCAGGATGGCATCGCCGATGCGGCGAAGAAGTCGGCCCAGTATTACATCAATTCGCGCTGGCTCGGCGGCACGCTGACCAACTGGAAGACCATTTCCAACTCGATCAAGCGCCTGCGCCAGCTCGAGGAAACCGTGTCGAAGGAAGGCATGGGCCTGACCAAGCGGGAACTTCTCACTCTGACGCGCGAGAAGGACAAGCTCGAGCAGGCGCTCGGCGGCATCAAGGATATGGGCGGCACGCCCGATATCATCTTCGTCATCGACACCAACAAGGAACAGCTGGCGATCAAGGAAGCCAATCGTCTCGGCATCCCGGTCGTCGCCATCCTCGACACCAATTCCGACCCGGCGGGCGTCACCTATCCGATCCCGGGCAATGACGATGCCGGCCGCGCCATCACGCTTTACTGCGATCTCATCAGCCGCGCCTGCATCGAAGGCATCTCGCAAGGGCAGCGCGGCCATGGCCGCGATATCGGCGAATCCGAAAATCCGCAAGTCGAAGAGCTGCCGGAAGCCGCCAACGCCTGATCACTGATCAAAGCGGAGTCCGCCTAGAGGCGGACTCCCGACATTTTACGAGGACAATTATGGCTGATATCACCGCAGCAATGGTGAAGGACCTGCGCGAAAAAACCGGCGTGGGCATGATGGACTGCAAGGCGGCACTTGCCGCGACGAATGGCGATATGGATGCGGCGGTCGACTGGCTGCGTGCCAAGGGCCTGGCGAAGGCGGCGAAGAAGTCGACCCGCGTCGCTGCTGAAGGGCTTATCGGGCTCGCCGTCGACGGCACTACCGGAGCTTTGGTAGAGGTCAATTCCGAGACCGATTTCGTCGCCCGCAACGACAAATTCCAGGCGATGGTCGCTGAAATCGCCAAGCTCGCCTTGAAAGCGGGCGGCAATTCCGAGAAGCTCAAGACCGCTCATTATCCGGGTTCCAAGCACGCGGTCGCCGAATATGTCGCCGAATTGGTGGCCTCGATCGGCGAGAATATGGGTGTTCGACGCACGGCCGTCGTCAGCGTCAAGGATGGCGTGATCGGCAGCTACATGCACAACCAGATCGCTCCCGGCCTCGGCAAGATCGGTGTGATCGTGGCGCTCGAATCGACCGGCAAGAAAGACGAACTGGCTCAGTTCGCCCGCTTGCTGGCTATGCATATCGCGGCGACCAATCCGGTCGCCCTCGATCTTGCGGGAGTCCCCAAGGAGACAATCGCCCGCGAGAAAGCCATTCTCGCCGAGAAGAATGCCGGCAAGCCGGAAAAGGTGCTCGAGAAGATCATGGAGAGCGGCCTCAAATCCTATGCCAAGGAGAACTGCCTCCTCGAGCAGGCCTATGTCCATGACGGCGCCAAATCGGTGAGCCAGGTTCTGGCCGAAGTCGCCAACAAGGCCGGTGCGCCCGTCAAGCTCAGCTCTTATGTGCGCATGCAATTGGGCGAGGGCATCGAGAAGAAGGAAGATGATTTCGCCGCCGAGGTCGCCAAGGCGGCCAACGCGTAATTCACAGCCTTCGGCATTCTGACATCCATGGCCGCCTCGCTCGAGGCGGCCATTTGTTTACTCGGTCCAGGCAGCATTTGACCTCCCTGCCGGGACAACGCTACGAATCGAGGTAGCAAGCTGCAAAATATGGTATCCCGCTCAAGTCCTTCCCTTGTTTCAATCGGATGAACATGGCCAAACTTGCCTTCAAGCGCGTCCTCCTGAAAGTCTCGGGCGAAGTCCTCATGGGGGCGCAGCCTTTCGGCATCGACCTCGGTACTGTCGAACGAGTGGCTTCCGAGGTCGTCGATATCCTCAAGACCGGTGTCCAGCTCAGCCTGGTCATCGGCGGCGGCAACATATTCCGCGGCATGGCGCAGGCCGCCAAGGGCATGGACCGGGTCAGCGCCGACCACATGGGAATATTGGCCACCGTCATGAATGCCCTGGCGATGCAGGGCGCGTTGCAGGGGAAGGGCATTGACGCAAGGGTTCTCTCTGCGATTGCCATGCCGACCGTCTGCGAGAGCTATTCGCGCGACAAGGCCGTTCATCATCTGGAGGCGGGCAGGGTGGTGATTTGCGCGGCGGGCACCGGCCTGCCGTTTTTTACCACCGATACCGGGGCAGCGCTGCGGGCGGCGGAGATGGGCTGCGACGCGCTGTTCAAGGGCACCAGTGTCGATGGCGTCTATTCCGCCGATCCCAAGACCGATCCCGCCGCCAAGCGGTTCGAACGCATCACCTTTAATGATATTCTGGCGCGGGACCTGCGTATCATGGACCCCGCGGCCATCGCGCTTGCGCGCGATAATGGGATTCCGGTAGTTGTGTTCTCCATCCGCACGCCCGGGGCGGTACTCGCCGTTCTGAAGGGATCGGGCAAGTTTACCATAGTGACGAGAGACTGAAACGCCATGGCACAACCAATCCCATTCGACTCGAAGGAAATCAGGCGGCGCATGCATGGTGCGGTCGACGCCCTCAAGCATGATTTTGGCGGCCTGCGCACCGGACGTGCCGCCGTGAGCCTTGTTGATCCCATCCAAGTCGATGCCTATGGCGCATCGATGCCGCTCAACCAGGTGGCCACCGTCACGGTGCCGGAATCGCGGATGCTGTCCATCCAGGTCTGGGACAGGGGCCTCGTCATCGCCGTCGAGAAGGCGATCCGGGCGTCCAATCTCGGTCTTAACCCGCAGACCGAAGGCCAGGTCATTCGCCTGCGCATGCCGGATCTCACCCAGGACCGCCGCAAGGAACTCGTCAAGGTCGCCCATCAATATGCCGAGAAGGCCCGTATCGCGGTCCGCAATGTGCGCCGCGACGGCATGGATCATTTGAAGACGCTCGAAAAAGGCCATCACATGAGCGAGGACGAGCATCGCGATAAATCCGATGAAGTGCAGAAGATGACCGATGAAACGATCAAGGAAATTGATTCAGCACTTAAGTTGAAGGAAGGCGAGATCATGCAAGTCTGAGCTCGCGCGACCATGAGGGTCAGTTGATGACTATTCCCGCGGGCAGAACGGCGATGCCGCAACATGTCGCCATCATCATGGATGGCAATGGCCGCTGGGCGCATGCCCGCGGTCTGCCGCGTTCTGCCGGGCATCGCAAGGGCGTCGAGGCCCTGCGTGCCGCCGTCCGTGCCGCCGGCGAAATGGGTATCGGATATCTGACCATTTTCAGCTTCAGTTCCGAAAACTGGTCCAGGCCGCCGGCCGAAGTGTCCTTCCTGCTCGACCTCATGCGCCATTTCGTGCGCCAGGACGTGGCCGAGCTTCATCGCGAGAATGTCCGTATAAAGATCATTGGCGAACGCACCGGGCTTGCCGCCGATATCGTGGCGCTAATTAAGGAAACCGAGCAGCGCACCATGTCGAATACCGGACTGACGCTCATCGTCGCGTTCAACTATGGCTCGCGCCAGGAGATCGCCGCCGCTGCCCGCGATCTGGCGATAGCGGTCAGGGACGGCCGCGTAGCGCCCGAGAGCATCACGCCTGAACTCCTCGGCAGCTATCTGGCAACAGTAGGCATTCCCGATCCCGATCTTCTCATCCGCACCAGCGGTGAACAACGCCTCTCGAACTATCTCCTGTGGCAATGCGCCTATACGGAATTCGTTTTCGTCGACGAGTTCTGGCCGGATTTCAACCGCGAGACGCTGCAGCGCGCCATTGCCGAATATCTGACGCGCGAACGGCGCTTTGGCGGCCTTACCGCGCAATCGGCCTGACAATGGGCGAGAGTGCCGGTCCGCGACAAAGCGCTGGCTGGCGTGATCTCGGCATCCGCACGCTCTCTTCCGCCATTTTGATCCCCGCCGTTCTTCTGGATATCTGGCTGGGCGATACCTGGTTTCATCTTCTGATCGCTCTCATCGCGGTGATGATGGCCCGTGAATGGACCAACATCGTGCATGATCGCAGCTCCGCGCAGTTCGCGCTTCACGCCGCGGCGGCACTTTGCGGAGCATTCCTCCCGCTGTCGCTCGGCTGGCTGCCGACACTGGCCGTCATCGCGGCGATCGGGGTCTTGAGCCTGACGCTCGCCGTGATCCACTCGCGCACGATCAATATCTGGGTATTGTCCGGCGTTGCCTATGTCGGGTTGCCGGCCATGGCCTTCGTGATCCTCAGGGGAGAATCACAAGCCGGCATGCTGACCATCATGTGGCTGTTCGCGGTGGTCTGGGCGGCCGATATCTGTGCCTATTTTGCCGGGCGTCTTATCGGCGGGCCTAGGCTGGCCCCCATCATTTCACCAAAAAAGACCTGGGCGGGTCTCCTGGGGGCGATTGCCGGAGGCATGGCGGCCGGCATTGCCGTCGCTCACGGGATGGGCCTTGTGAACCTGGTTCCGCTAGGCCTCTTGGGTGGCGTGCTGGCGCTGATCGAGCAAATGGGCGATCTGTTCGAATCGGCCCTGAAGCGTCATTACGGCGTCAAGGATTCGGGCCGGCTCATCCCCGGCCATGGCGGCATTCTCGACCGCGTCGACGGGCTTGTCGCCGCCTCGCTCGCCCTCGCCGCCATTGTCATTGTGGGGGGCTATTTAGGTGCCGGTAACGAACTTTTTGCCTGGTAACCATAGACTGCCGAAATGTTGTCGCAATAACGAGCTTTCGTGGTTAACAAATCCTATATGCCGCCGTCTTATTGGCACAGGCTTTGCGGATAGAGACAAGGCCGGTGTGCTAGACCGGATTTGAAACAGGGAATCACAATGGACTTTCTCGCTAATTTTCCGGCAACGGTCCTCGCTTATGGCGGCAATGTCGCGGCGCTGCTCGTCGCACTCACCATCATTGTTTTCATTCACGAATACGGTCATTTCAAAGTCGCGCGCCTGTTCAAGATGAAAGTGGATGTATTCTCCATCGGCTTTGGCCGTGAAGTCTGGGGCTGGAATGACCGCTTTGGCACAAGGTGGAAGATCGGCTGGCTGCCGGTCGGCGGTTTTGTGAAATTCACCGGCGACAGCAACTCCGCAAGCCAGCCTGATATGACGGATCCGCCGAAACCCGACGAATTCCATGGCAAGCCCTTGTGGCAGCGTGCGTTGGTCGTGCTCGCCGGTCCGCTGGCCAATTTCATTCTGGCTTTCTTCCTGTTTGCCGGCGCCTATTACATCCTCGGCGATCAGGTGCCGGGCACCAGGATCGGCACGGTTGTCGCGGGCGAACCCGCAGCGCAGGCCGGCCTCCAGACGAACGATGTCGTGCTCAGGATCAATGGCGATAAGGTTCAATCGTTCAGCGATATCGTGATGATCGTGAGCGAAAGCCCGGGCAAGAGCCTGGCGTTTGATATTGACCGATCGGGACAGGCGCTCACGCTGACCATCGTTCCGCGCGCCGAAGAGCAGGACCGTGAATTCTACGGCAAGTTCACCGTCGGAAAGATCGGTGCCGGCGTCAATATGGATCCAACCAATTTTCATGACGTCTCACTCCCGCGGGCCGCCGAATTATCGGCCGGTCACATCGAACGCATCGTTGTGCTGACCCTCCAATATGTCGGCCGTCTGGTCATCGGCCAGGACACCGTGGCCCAGCTCGGCGGGGTGGGAACGATGGCCAAGCTCACCGGTGATGCCGCCTCGAGCGGTATCTTCCCTTATATCGCGACCATCGGGCTGCTTTCCGTGAGTATCGGATTAATTAACCTCTTTCCTATTCCAATGCTCGATGGCGGCCATTTGGTCTTCTATGCAATCGAGGCCATTCGCCGCAAACCATTGGGGCCGCAAGCCCAGGAATGGAGCTTCAGGATCGGTTTTGTGCTGGTGATTTTCATCATGCTGGTGGGCAATATGAATGATCTGATGCGGGCTTTGTTTGGAAACCTAGCCTATTGAAATAAGGCAAAAATCTTTCATTTGCATTCGCAATTAAACAGCGTAAAACGGCACCCGGGTGAGGGGATTCTTCGGGAAGAAGCGCATAGCAGGGGATTGAATACAAGGGAATGCGTTATCAGTCAGTCATTGTGGCGGTTTTTGCGTGCGTGTTGTGCCTTGCCCTTCCGGTAATCGCACCCCAAGCCTTCGTACCGGCTGCTCAGGCACAGACCGTCGGCCGCATTATCGTCGAAGGCAATCAGCGCATTGAGGCGGAAACCGTCCTCTCCTATATGCAGATCGGTCCAGGCGACCCGTTCGATTCGGAAAAGATCGACGAATCGCTGAAGGCCCTGTTCCAGACCGGCCTCTTCTCCGACGTCCGGATCTTCCGCCGGGGCGGCAACCTGGTCGTCGTGGTCGAAGAGAATCCGATGATCAATCGGGTGAATTTCGAAGGCAACAGCGAGGTTAAGGACAAGGACCTCGAAAAGGAAGTCGAGCTCAAGGAACGCACGATGTTCACTCGCGCCAAGGTGCAGAGTGACGTCCAGCGCATCATCGCCGTCTATCGCCGGTCCGGATTCTATTCGGCCCGCGTCGAGCCCAAAATCATCCGCCTGCCGCAGAATCGCGTCGATCTCGTCTATGAGATCAACGAGGGTGTCGAGACCAAGGTCAAGAGCATCGCTTTCGTCGGCAATGAGGCTTTCAGCGACAGCGATCTGCGAGCGCAGATCACAACAACGGAGACCGCCTGGTGGAAATTCATGTCCACCTCCGATCGCTACGATCCTGATCGGCTGAATTACGACAAGGAACTCCTGCGCCGCTTCTATCTGAAGAACGGTTTTGCCGACTTCCGGGTCATTTCCGCCGATGCCGAACTGGCGCCGGATGGCGAGGCCTTCTACCTCACCTTCACGGTCGAAGAGGGCCCGCTCTACAAGGTCAACAGCGTCGCCATCAACAAGGGCGATACCAATCTCGACGAAGTGTCGTTGCGCGACGCCGTCCAGCTGACACCCGGCCAGGACTACGACGCGACTAAGGTCGACAAGTCGGTGGAGAACATCACCATCGAAGCGGGCAAGGCCGGCTATGCCTTCGCCAAGGTCGAACCCGATATCAAGAAAGACGAGCCCAACCGGACTCTCGATATCACCTACAATATCACCGAAGGTCCGCGCACCTATATCGAGCGCATCGACATCATCGGCAATAACCGCACCCTCGATGAAGTCATCCGCCGCGAGCTCAGGCTCTACGAGGGCGATGCCTATAACCGCGTGCTGGTCGAACGCGGCCGCCGCCGCCTGACCGCTCTCGACTTCTTCGAGAAGATCGACATGCGTGACGAGCCGGGCTCGGCGCCCGACAAGGTCGTGCTCATTGTCGAGGTGGTCGAGAAGTCCACCGGGTCGCTCAACCTGACGGCTGGCTACTCGACGTCCGATGGCGTCATTGGCGGCATCAGCATCACCGAGCGCAATTTGCTGGGCCGCGGCCAGAATGTCAGGTTGGACACCCAGTTGAGCTGGGATCGCCAGACCGTCGATTTCGGCTTCACCGAGCCCTATTTCCTCGACATGCCCCTGTCGGCGGGCTTCGATCTCTTCGCCACCCGCTCGAGCAACACCAGTACGACGAACTATGACAGCACCAAGTATGGCGGTGCGCTGCGCACTGGCTTCCGTCTCGATGAATGGCAGTCGCTCAGCTTCAAATATACCCTGGCGCGCCGCGAGATCACCATCGACAATCGTAACGACGTCTCGCCGGCCATTCTCGACTCCGAAGGCGTCACCTGGAAATCATCTGTCACTTCCGGCTATGTCTATGATGATCTCGATAGCCCGTCGAAGCCGACCAAGGGGTTTCGCGGCAAGGGCGCGCTCGAGATCGCCGGCCTCGGTGGCGATGTCTATTATGCCAGCCTCGATGCTTCGGCTTATTACTTCATACCGCTGTTCTTCGAAGGCGTGGTCATGAAGCTCGAGGCCAATGCCGGCCATATGGAGCCGCTCACCAGCGACGACATCCCGATCCAGGACCGCTTCTTCAAGGGCTCGGACTCGTTCCGCGGCTTCGAACGCGGCGGCGTCGGCCCGCGCATGGACAATACGCATGGCGATTCGGATGCGATCGGCGGCCAGACCTATGCCATCGGCACGGTCGAAACGACTTTCCCGCTCGGCCTGCCGGATGAGTTTGGCCTGGAAGGTGCTGTATTCTCCGATTTCGGCACGGTTTTCGGGGCGCCCGAGAAATCGGAGGCGGAAGGCACCGGTCTTTGCACTAGTGATGGGGTCAACGACGAAGAATGCAACGTCCATGACACCATGGATTTCCGCATGTCGGTTGGCGCCGGCGTGATCTGGCAGTCGCCCTTCGGACCCTTGCGCGTCGATCTCTCTTATCCCTTGATCAAGGCCGACTATGATAAGGAAGAACTGTTCCGCTTCTCGGTCGGTACGCGCTTCTAGACTGAGTGTCGGCAAAGCGATAAAGGTTCCAGCGGACGGCACGAGCTGCCGTCCGTTGTCGTTTTGAGGATGTACGGCATGCCTGACACTGGGGAACTGAGGACGCTGGCCAGCGCCGATATCGCGCGGATCATGCAGCTTTTGCCGCATCGCTATCCATTCCTGCTGATCGACAGGCTGATCGAGCTGGATGGCGAGCAGTCCGGCGTCGGCATCAAGAACGTCACCATGAACGAGCCGTTCTTCCAGGGTCACTTTCCCGGCCGGCCGGTCATGCCGGGCGTTCTCCTGATCGAATGCATGGCGCAGACGGCAGGGGCCCTCGTCCTCGACCATCTGGGCGACGAGCATGCCGGTAAGCTCGTTTTCTTCATGTCGATCGACAAGGCACGCTTCCGCAAGCCGGTGGTGCCGGGCGATACGGTGCGGTTCCCGGTAAGGCTCATCCAACGCCGCCCGCCGGTCTGGCGTTATGCGGCGGAGGCCGTTGTCGACGGGAAAAAGGTGGCGGAAGCCGAAATCGGCGCCATGCTGATGA
>Ga0070707_100003619_pt1 | contig 14576 bp, 11 predicted proteins | sample KBSK5502metaG_FD_65468 | JGI IMG/M metagenome (GOLD analysis project Ga0070707, IMG submission 65468) | Corn, switchgrass and miscanthus rhizosphere microbial communities from Kellogg Biological Station, Michigan, USA - KBS K5-50-2 metaG | ecosystem: Host-associated > Plants > Roots >... | reverse complement strand
TATTATGCCACGGTGCTGCCGAGGGTGCTGCTGGAGGTCGCCAGGCGGAGCAATGCGCGCTACGATGCCATCCTCGTGGATGAAGCCCAGGACTTTGACCCGCGCTGGTGGCAGCCGCTGCAGGCGCTGCTGTGCGATCGGGAGGATGGCATCTGGTATTTGTTTTACGATGACAACCAGCGGCTCTATGACCGCCCGCTACAGTTTCCCATCGACGTGCCACCCTACCAGCTCACGATCAACTGCCGCACCACCCGGCGCATCCACGAACAGGTACTCGCCTTCTACCGCCAGAGCGAGGGCACACTGACGCCAGTGGCTTACGGACCAGAGGGACGGCCGGTCGAGTGGCGCACCTACGATGGCCGGAAAGCGTCGCTGCAGCTGGCGCTGCTCTCGCTCCTGCAGGAGCTGATCGAGGACGAACATGTCCCGGCCAGCGAGATCGCGGTACTGACGCCCTTTTCGCAGCGCACGAGCCAGTTGCAAGCGGACAGCTTGCGCCCGAGCCAGGAGATCACGCTGCGCTGGTCCGGACAGGATGAGGGGACAAACCAGGTATGCCTGGAGACCATCTACAGCTTCAAAGGACTGGAGCGACCCGTCGTCATTCTGGCAGAAGTCGAGCGATGGCTGGCATATGATGCGAGTTCGCTCGCCCGTGCCCGGCTGCTCTATGTCGCCTGTTCGCGCGCCCAACACCACCTGCTCATCCTGATACCGGAACGAGCGCAGAAGCCCGTTGCTCACATCTTTGGCACGCCGGATCACACACAGACCTGACTGTTGAACGGGTGTGTCTCTGCCTGTTCTGGATGAGCTGGAAAGGCCTGGCCCGGCAGTTTCCAAAACGTCGCGAGCGGTCATGAGCACTGCCGCTGGATCTCGATGGTTCATGCAGCCATTGCAGCGAAAGCGGGCAAGATCCAGCGCTCCGAGGCCTTTCGCACACAGGTGACGAAGATCGCTACTGTGGAAGACACGCCGGGGTCTGAGGCGAGTAAGTTTGCTATTTGTTGCATATGATTTGTAACTTGGTCTACTCGTGATTTTCAGAAACCGCCGTTGGGGAAAGCCCTGCTTCTCAATCGTGACGCACGAGCTGTATCTGGGGTTCCCGTAGCAGATGGACATTTTCCAACGTTAAAGCTCTAAATTGGCCTGTAAAGCGGGCGCACATTGCTGCTGGTAAGCGTCATTATTCACGGTGTTGATGATCTAAACCGCTGTTACTAGGCTTTTTCGTGCTCAGCGATAAGCATTTTTTGTTGCTGATACTACGCAGCCAGTCCTAAATGTTGTTTCCTGTCTGACTGCTACCGGAACTCCAATCAGAATTTGTAATATATGTTATCATTCATATGAGCAAGTGTCTGACGCTCGTTTATTGAGGAGAAGTTCCTTCCTACTAGAATCCTATCAAAGAAAGGCAATTCCATGAATCTTGCAGAGTACTTACAACAATTCGTCACTGCTGCAAAAAACGGCACCGACATTTTTTGCGTGGTGTCAGAAACCAGCGGCGACCCTCAAGGAGCCGTTGTTGGCGAGGTCTGGGGAGGCTCTGGCACCCTTAGACTTGACAGTCAGGGTGATACGTTCACTGGAAATTTTGATTTTTCTCCCTTCTTCACAGCTTCGCCGCAACAGCCGTACTCACTTGACGTAAAGCTCATCGTGAGTTCCGCACAATTAACGCTCACAGTTCCCCCAGAAGATAGCGTTAATCAGTTTTTTGCCGACCATGCCCAACTTCAGTATTCCAATGGAGGGGTATTGTACGGCGTAATCACTCATATCAGAATCGTCGGTGGTCTTCCTCTTCGTCTTCTTATTGAACCCGGACCAGTAGTCACATTAGCACTAAATACTGAGCAGCCCATACCATAGGCATCGTCGCTTTTTGCAAAAATCCTTGGGGCACCCCACGACCTGTGTGCTCTACGACCGTGCTGGCAGCGGGTGGAGTGACCCGGGGCCAGGCGAACGCCCCGTGCGAGAAATCGTGACAGATCTACACGACGCTCAGGGCCTGGCTGATATCGAAGGTCCGTATCTGTTGGTCGGCCATTCCCTGGGCGGGCTGTTGGTGCGGACCTTCGCCCAGCACTTACCGGATGAGGTGGTGGGCCTGGTCCTCATCGATCCCTCCGCTGAAGGCATTCCATTGCCGGAGGAGGGTGACAAGGCAGTCGTGCAGGCGATGCTCTCCGAGCTGCGGCGCAATCCCGACATCGCGCGTGAATGGTATCTGACACTGTTCGCGGAGTGGGAGAAGCTGCCCGCTCAGGTGTGTGACCCGCTCATCACCCGTCACATGGACCCTGATCGTCCGATCATCGGCCTTCGCGACATGCAGAGCGCGAGACGCATCCAAGAGGAAGTCACCAACGGGCCAGCATTGCCTGATGTCCCTGTCACAGTCCTGACCGGCATGCAGATCGACCCCATGCCGGGGACCGGACAACGGCGCGGGGGGGCCATCAAGGTAAGCAGGTGTGGTACTGTATTATGAAAGGACAAGATACCGCCAGGCTCTTATATGCTTATCACAAGCTATAAGAGACACTGTAAGGCTACTTACTACCCCTCTCTACAAAAAAGAGTGGTTATCCCGACAAATTCACTGCTCGAAAGGAACCAGATCGGCCAGGGCAGACTAAATACTGAAGTGACGCTGTCAAAATGTCCAAATTTGGACGGCTTGACAGCGTTTTTTTGGCCTGATAGAATCCCCCATAAGGTCCTAAATAGTTGACATTTAACAGACGCTCTTTTTTTTCGGACAAATGACATTCCTGCACATTTTTATAAGGATCTTAGCCCACCCTCCCTATCAGTCAAGAGGAAAGATCTTCAATGTTGACAGATAAAGAAGGATAACCAATCACTTCTTGATTAGGAAAGTTACTTTGGGTCACACTTCCTACATCAGTTTGAATACTTCCTTGTCTGGTCCCCACAAACAATACATCTTCTGTTGCAAGCAATCCATAACGTGTCATTGGAGTGGCAAAAGTGTATTGTCCGATCTGTGTCCAATCTGGGTGGTTTCCCGCCATCCGGCCAGCAGAGTAGACGGTGACAGTTTTCCTAGTAGAGTCGATTTGCATTGCTAACATGTTCCCAATTCTATCAGTCCCATATAGTTGTGGGTTGTTCTTAAGCTTGTTTCCTTGAGCATCAACAAGATCGAGACTTGTCAATTGTCCATTATGGATGACTAGGAAACTAATATAGAGCTGTTCTTGATATTCGCTATCATCTCTTACAGTTCCATCAGGGTTTAACCGATTGATTTTTACACGGCAGACAAGCACTCCTTCAGAAAAATCTTTTCCATCATCAGTACGTAGACATCCTGTTCCCTGTTCTCTAGCTGTTCTTGGATATCCTGCAAGTTCATCATGAACCCCTTGACCAAAAGGATCCCCGCCAAAAACATTCATCCAAGTATCTCCAATACGTGTTGTTGAAACGGTAGTTTCGAGCCAGGTTGCTCGTTGAACTGAAGACCAAAGGAATGCCTGGTAAGGATGGTTCGGATTCCCGGTAGGGATGGAAAAATATAATCGTGATCCAGGTTCTTTGTAGGGAGAACCTGGGAGCGGGGGAGTTCCAGTTAGCCAACTCGGATCATACAAGCGTTGTGAAGGATCTGTTGGAATGCCTAAGCTGGAGGCATTATTGTTAATGAAATGCCAGGGATAATCAGTTTGTATAAGTTGGAATCCTGCACTGATACGCTCGTCCTGGCAACCAATGTCCTTTTTGGGTATTGTATAGGTTGGCAAACCGAGATTGGCATAGCTTGCATCAGGTACCTTATCAAAGATACATCCGTCTGTCTGATGGTTTGTGCACAAGCCAATGTTCGCTTGAACTTTTATCTCTGGACACTGAGGATTCCAGTCAAAGGAATCTTTTCCACGGATAACTCCGTTGAAACTAAGGAACTTTGAAGCACGTTGATTGGCAAGATTAGTATATCCTTCAAATTGCCAAAAAACTGAGGCTTGATGTGCTTGCACACGAACATCATCTCTCATGTCTGGGGCATAGTATTGACTTGAAGAAATATCACTGATGGCATATCGATTAGGTGTTCCGGCAAAAACTGTAGAATCTTGTGCTAGAAAGCAATTAGGAGCATCAAATTGATTGAGCAGCGAATCCATATGCTGATTAAGACAATCCAACTTTTCCGGATCACTTTCTTGTTGAATGTCGAAAATGTCGAAAATTGATTCCATGGGAAATGCGATCCTTTGATGCATGTCACTGATAGCGTAAGTTACCCAGTCTTCCGCGGCGGTCCCCCCAGTTTCCCAGGATGTTAATGATGAATTTACCACGAAGTTTATCAATAGTCGGCCACCCTGCTTGTGCAGCACAATCAACCATAGTAGTAGGCATCCGGGTGGGGGTAGGTCTTGAGGCAAGTGCGGCGGAGCAATCGTTCAGAAAATCACCGGGTGTGTAAATATGGCTTCTTCCTAAGATATTTGCAAAAAGGTTATCAAAGTCTTGGATGGTATGGGTTGATGGATCAAAGTTATGCGCTGAAATGGTGTCGTACCAAAACGTCCCATACGTATCAACCGTATTCTTTAACTCAACAATTACATTGATTACATCGTGTTGGGGTTCGGCATACTGAAAATTCGCAAGCATCTGGAGGCAATCGCTTAGCGAGTTGCAAACAAAATCTTCTGCATCAGAAGTATGATAAACTTTCCAGTCATGATTAGGTGAACCAGTAGAGTGTATATCTAGTTCGATTGCCCGAACATGCTCATGAAGTAATTGGTCTGAAAGTAGCTCCTGAACCCCGGATGATCTGTAGTCAGCTTGATCGGAGCGATTAATCCAATAAGAATTATGCGTTGCAATTCCATAGACCTGATTATATCTCGGAAAAACTGGAGCCGGAGGCACATTTCCACAATTGACAAGAAAACCCGCGCTCAAGGCAATTACTGCAAAAGATAGAATGGCTCTTACTATTGATGCTTTATGAATCGTGTGTAAATGATTCATCATGATCTCCTTGTAGAGTGATTCTTGTCTCTTCATAAGATGTCACGCCAAGCGGCGGTTGTCAACACCAATTTGCTCTCGGGGTCTAGCTCGCTTTCCGACTAGTCGCTACATTGTACCAGAGATACACTGCTTGAGCTTCGTAACCTGACTTGCCGAGCCGTTTCAGCCCCGTCGTTCTCTTCACGATGGGTATACGAGGAGATGCCCCCCACGCTTCTATGGACAACCGACAGAAGGGTGAGAGAGAAACGCCAAAGCGCTCCCTACCCGGCTGCGCTCTGATGAAATCCATGACATCTCGCATTCTCCTTTCGCTCATGCTTCTAACAAGGCACTTCAGCGGCGCTCTTGTTGAACAAACGTATATTCTCACCAGGTCCAACTCTGCTCCTTTGTTAGACTGCCGCAGGAATGCGTACAGGGTATCCAGCCGCTCGTGGGGCCTCGTCTGTTGGCCTGCGAGTGAAAGCATTTATCCATCTCGCGGCGATTTCGGAAATACAACTGCTTCTACCTATCAGGACGGCAGTTGCTCTTGTTTTTCGCGTATGAGTTTCTCCTAGCGACTAGACAAAGTAAGAGGTTACGATACCATCGAGACTACTAATGAGAGTCCCCCCTTGTTTCTTCCGCGTCTCTCCTTGCCCATCGGCGTTCTAGGAGTTCCGGTAGCAGTCAGTGGTAATATAACTCTATGGTTGAAGAGTTGCGAACCCTATGATCGAAAATCGACGGGATCTTCGAATATGGCATTCCCTCCACCTTCATATCCCTCTCCATATCTGTATCCTTCCAATGAAATAGTGTAAATTCGTTCTAAAAGAAGCTCACCGTGTAATTTGACACAAGATATGTGTCAAATTACACGGTGAGCTGTCATCTCAGAAATCTGACAACGGGAGCTCGAAAATATTGAGTGCGTTTGACCATCTGCTCTTTTTCCTACAAATCGCTGGGAAGAGGGGAATACTAGGGCTGTGGTGGTGATGAAGGCTCCGACTGGGTATTGGCAGCTGTCCCTGTCCCAGGTGATGCAAAATACTCTTGCAAGAGCGGGTGAATGAAGCGGTAACCCCCTCCACCTATTGTCGGTTGCAGCAGAATGCGTTCGTGTGCTTCTTCCAGAAAACGGACGTAGAACCAGGGCATAGCTCCGCTTCGCCAGAGGAGAAACCGAAGGGTATAGTGGCTCAGATAAACTGCTCCACCAAACATCAGCCCGCCGAACAGCCCGACAAGCAGCCCGACAAGCAGCCCAAAGAACAGCCCGACAAGCAGCCCGACAGGCAGCCCAAAGAACAGCCCGACAAGCAGCCCGCCGCCTAGCCCACCGATCGCCCCTATGAGAAGAGCATTCCAGCCAGAGTTATATATCCCTTGATTGGGATTGAGAGACACGTGTTCATCAAACTGCGCCTCCGACTGCTCGGAGAACAGCGCGACGAGCAGCACTTCGAGCCACACGGCGCCCAGCGTGAAGAGCCCGCCGAGCAACCCAGAGACCAGCCCGCTGACCAGTCCGCCGCCTAGCCCCAACAGCCCGCTGACCAGTCCGACGACCAGTCCGACGACCAGCCCAAGGACCAGCCCAAAGACCAGAGCTTGTGGTTGTCTTCTCCACAGCTGACTCAATGACGGACTCAGCCTCTCTGTCGGCTTTATGTCAGTACTCGCTTGCAAGATGGACCCCCCGCCAAACAGCCCGCCGAGCAACCCAAAGACCAGCCCGAAGACTAGTCCGCTTGGCCCGTAGAGCAGCCAGCCGACAATCCCGTAGGACATCCCGTAGAGCGGACCGACAAGCGGCCAGCCGCCTAGCCTGACGAACTCCCTGAAGACCAACCCGCCTGGCCTGTAGAGCGGCTCGAAGACTGGCCTGAAGAGCGGACCGAAGCCCAACCAGAAGACCAGTCCGACGATCAGTCCGACGACCAGCCCAAGGACCAGCCCGCTCAGCCAGGGATAGCGTTGCTGGTCTTGTTTCGTGGGAAGCCAGGAGCCTTGCAGACGCTCCAGATAGAACTCCGTGAGAGATCGCTTCTGCAATTGCAGCGCCAACCAGATGAGCCACTTCTGTGTAGAATCGGAGGGATAGTGCCATTTCCTCGTCGGTTTCGCCGTCGGTTCTAGCATCCGGGTGACGTAGTGCTCAAACACCTGATGCTGCTGTTCCTCCTCTGTGTCAAAACGCGGGAGGTCTATGACCGTTTTACCGCGATAGACCTGCATGACAACACTCAGCATCAACGGCGTCGTGACCAGATCACGCAAGACAGCATCAGTTCCTAGGGCAGCTCGTACCGCCTCTAGCGGTTTGCCCTCACCCTTGAGAGAGTCATCGACCTGTTTAGGAGTGAGCAATTGTACCTCGATGGCGCTTTGCAGGTGCAACTTGCGCTCCTGCGAGAGATACTCCGCACTCCGACTAGAAATGACGATCGGCAGCGGATGACCCCGCCGATAGGTATTGATCGCCTCGATGCAGGCGGAACGTGCTTCTTCAGCCATTTCATCTAGACCGTCGAGTAATGGCAGCAATTGATCGGCCAGAAGCCAGCCGGGAGCCAGAGTGCGCTGGACCTGGTACTTCGTCTGGAGTTCCTCGGCAAGCCACTGCTCCAGTGGCAGCCGCTTTTCAGCCCAGGAGGTCAGAGAAAGCAGAACAGGCGGCAGTTGTGTTGCGTCGTGCCCAGCCCGTTCTGTGAGCGCCAGGGCAAGATCGTAGAGCAGCGTGGATTTCCCTGCACCAGACTTTCCCAGGATCAAGAGCCCGTCTCCCGCTTCGTGGTACACGTCCAGGATTGGAGTGCCGGGTGTAATGGCCTCGCGGGCACCAGCAGGCCGGTATGAGCCGGACAAAGCAGGGTGGTCTGTTACCCCGAAGGTGCGCTCCAACCTCAGTTCCATGCGTGGCATGCCCCACAAGGATTGCTTCACGTAGTCCTGATAGAGGCTATGCAGTCGCGCAAGGAGGCGTCGCCGATACTCACGTGTCAGGAGGACTGCTTGTAGACGTGGCGAGGTCTCCTGAGATGCCGGAGCAGGATGGAGGCGATTGATGAGCCAGAGCCCTGTCGTGAGTCCCAACAGACCCACTCCTCCCAAGGCAAATGGGAGCGGATGTCCCAGAAGAGAGCCAAGCCGTGTCTGAGAGAAGGTTATTCCCAGCGGTGTGAGCAGCCAACCGGCAATGAGATTGAGGGCGAAGCCAAGGATCACCGTTCCCCCCAGAAAGCCCCGTTGGTTCCAGAGCCACCGGCAAAGACGGGCCCAGGCTGGCTCTGGAGGTATGGTTGGTTGTCGCGGCGGGTCTGCCATCCTCAACTCCTTGTGATGATCAAGTCTGACCGATCGAAAAATGGGCTACTCTTTTTTCTGGATGAGTACCCACGCAGTTCCTTGCTCCATCCAACGGGTGACATTGCGCACTGCGCGCAACTTTCGCGGGGGATGCCGCACAATCACCACGGATTGCCCTTTCAGTTTCGCTTTGCTTATCGAGCCGCACGCCGGGCACTGCACGACTTCCACCTTCGATTCCATCCAACGAGGCACTTCAAGCTTGATTGGTCCTGAAAAAGAACAATTGGTGGATGACACTGCTCTTTGTGTCTCGCCCGCTTCATCGTGGTGAGAGGCTCGCTGTTTGGGGGCGGCTTTTGCTGGTGCTTCTCCTGCTTCTGCCTCTTGCCCACTCTCTTGTTCTGTGGTGTCTGATGGAGGTCTTTCGACTGTTGGCCCTGCTCCATCGATCAGCCGAACGATATTACGACCTAAGGTGAGCAATTCGGCAGCTTTTTCTAGCATCTCTGCCGAGACATCCGGCTGGCCTGCCTGATAGCTCCACTCCAGGGCGGTGGAGACGAGCTTCATGAGATGATCCATCACCACTCGTCCACTGCTGGTGGGATCAAGTAAAGGATGGGTTAGCCAGCCGTAGATGGAGTCTCCCCACTGGCGCAAATTGAGCTGAGGGAATGGTTCACGGCACACCGTCTCCAACGTCGCCAGGATCTCTTGCACCTCAGCACGTGTATGCCCAGCAATTCGACAGAACTGATAAGTTAATACTAGTTTCACTCAATGTACCACAATCCCTTCTTCGTAGGACTCCAGTACTGTTTTTTGTTCTTCTGTTTACAACATCCCTCTGTTGCTCTATGCTAGCAACACTTCAAACATAGGCAAAAGAGGGGAATACACCCATGACCACAATCTTACCACAGGAACGAGAACTCGCGCCAATCTCACGCATTCAACGTATCGCAGGCAGACCGGACGACCCTTACGAAGTCATTTTCCTCAACCGAGAAGGCCGAATCATTGTTCCATTGACGGAATGGTATCGTCTACGCAAGAGCCAGGGACCGCTTAGCACCCGCGAAACCTATCTCTTTTGCCTGCTGCCCTTCTTTACCTTCTTGACCGAGCGCGGAGTGGCCTGGAACGCGCTCCCAGAACAACTGCGAACGATCCTGATTGAGTTTCATCGTGATCGATTAGGCTGCCTCGTTCATCCAGGAAGGGATCGCGAAGGGATTGAGGTCATCCCGACGCGTGATACCCCCGTCTGTGAGAGTACCCTACGCGTCATCCGCGCTGCTTTACGTGATTTCTATCTGGTGATGAAAGATGAAGGACTCTACCCATTTCCCAATCCGCTTTCCTCTGAGACGCTCCTTGCCCTCAAGCGAGAACAGACGCAGGCACTCGCCAATCGTGGCGCTCCCGATCATGCTGGAATTCGAGCCGAAACGCATGTACAGTCCCGACGACGACCGACAGCGTTCCTCCGTCATTCTGATGCGAAAGACTGGGAGCCTGACCTGCGCAGGGAACTGGCAGATGTGCGAGAAGGCATCCATAAGGTGCTCAATGCCATGATCGATAGCAAGGAGGTTTCTCCGCGAGAGAAAGTGGTACTTGAACTCCTGCAAAACACAGGGGCCAGACTCCACGAAGTCGTCTTGATGACGGTTGGCGGATACAGAAACGAGGGTATTGCAGGCCAGGCACAGGTGGTGAACAAAGGCAGCATGGGGCGAGAAATCAAAACCATTTACTTTGGACACAATCCCAAGGTTGAGCAGGCCCTCAACACCTACATTAAGCAGATCCGTCCATTGTATGATCCACACAAACGAAGAAAACTGTCTCAAGTGGCCGACCAGGAGGCATTGTTTCTTACTGAACGGGGAAAGCCATATTCTACGAGGGCATTTTACTGGCACTGGTACAAGCATTACGAGCAATTTCGGAGTCACTGTCCGGTCCCATTCTCTCCACATGACATACGTCACCTATTCATTAGCGAGTACCTCATCAGGCTCAAGAGTGCCTGTGGAGCCGGGACTGACCAGTTTGACTCTGAGAAATATCTACGAGAACGGGAAGCTTTCGGGAGCCTGGTGATGGGCTGGAGTAGTATCCACACGATCAATATCTACGATCATACGCGTTCTGGGGAGGGAGCCTTGTCCTTACTTGCCACGTATCAGAAAGATCTTTCACAACGGCATTACGTTCCTGATCTTGTCATCGACGATCAGCGCCAGAGCCGCCAGGAGAATGTTCCTCTTCCTCTGGGCGAGCCGGTTGTTGTTCCTCCGCGCGAGGGAACCGTTTGGTTGCACGACGCGGAGACATTGGCCTGGATTAAGAAGATGCAGCAACAGAAAGGAGCTGCGCAGTGATGGTAAACGTAACCACTCCTGATGCGGTGAAAAAACAAGCACACCCAAAACGCCTCACCTTCAACAATCCAGCTCAGCGCGAAGAACATATTCGCGCATTTCGGAGATTTCTTCCCAAATTGCTCCAAGATGCCCCAGATATTGATTGGGATCGGTTACCAAGTCCGGTCATGGGATATCTCATCAGCCATCTTGCAGATCACCCTGACCTGATTCCCATTACGTTTGCTGTTGGTTGTGCCTTGCATGCGATGAAAGAAAGCTCATTGTACACAAGTTGTCGCTGTGTTACCAGCCTTTTACTGCGTTTACGTCTGCAGTATGGTGTGAACCAGCTTGAGCAATTAGGGACACGCGACATCTGGGACCAATTTGTCGCAGGACGTGCACTTGCTTCTGGCGAAGCAGATATGCTGATGATATACAATACCTTTGCCTCAATCCACGTGCCTGCTCATCTTGAGGGACTCAAGGTTCGAGATCGCCTTGTTTGGCAACAGTATGCCTTGCCGCCACTTCCCACAGGGTTTCTGGAAAAGTATGGAATCTTTAAGAACACCAGAGCAGGACAGATACAACGACGCAAAGAGAAATCGGATGTCCTTACGCCTCTCTTCCCGTTGTTAGTTGAAATCGCACAGCTTCGTAAGCAAGAAGCAGAGCGCTTGATCAAAGCATTTCGTCATCAACGTGAACGTGCTCTTGCAGGGGAAATTGAACTGCCCTATCACTTTCAGCACACGGATTACCTTTTTACTGTTTCTCGGGATGCCCCTACTATCTCTTCAATCGAACTCGTCAAACAAGAAGTGACACTTTCGCTAACCCTCTGGGACCGCATGAGTTGGGTCAAAGCCCACCCTGAGCGCTATGCGCCCCGAACGCAGCAAAGATCGCGACAACAGGTGGAGGCGTACGCACCAGAACGCAATATGTATTTTTTGCAGTATACAGGAAAAACTGAGCATTTACTCTGGTGTGGCGACCTCCTTGCAAACTGGCGGCTGTGCAAAGGAGCATCCATCGAGGCCGTACAGGCAGAAAATCCTTCGGAGAAGTCCAAAAAAGACAGAGAATTCGCCGTTTCTCGCCCTGGCCTCTTATCGCCGTTTCAAAGCGACAGCCTCTGGTTGAGATCTGCCATGCGACCAGGAGAAGCGCTCTTCGAACCTGAGTCCTTGTACAGAGGCGCTCTGTATGCCTGTGCTCTCGCAACGCTTGCGCTCACCAACGGAAGTCGCGTCAATGAACTGCTTCAAGTAAGCGCAACCCGGTTCGAGACCATCGTGGTTGATGAACTGAAAAATCGGCAGCCAACGGGCCGAAAAATTGGGCTATTGGTTCAGCATTTGCTACCCAAAGGATCAACGCAGGAAAGTGAGCGGCAATTTTTCCTCATCAGCGACATGGCTGGCCGGCTTCTCATGGAGATTGGGCAACTTCTTGAGGCTGCTCATGGAGGGTCGATTCCCATCGTACAGCCGAGCCAAAGTTCGAAAAAAGAGGACCTGTATCCAGAGCCATATTTGTTTCAATGGGAATCCTCTGATGAGGGAAGGCTCGGTGGGCTTCGAGCCGCTGACGTAGGAGTTCTTTTGCGCTTTCTGTTTCATGGCCTCACACTCTCGACAAGAACGGGCAAACCAATTCGTGTAGCACCTCATCTGCTTCGACACGTTTTGGCAACGCATCTTCGCCATACTCAGAACATCCCTGCTGAAGCTGTGGCGTATCTGCTGCACCATCGCGTGATCTTTCCTAACTCAACACGAGCGATCTCAATCTCTGAAGCAACTGCCTACTACAGTCGGATGCCGCTTGAGAAGCTTCTCGCTTTGCTTTTTGATGCTCAATCTCAGTTTTCCTCCTTCCAGAAACGTTCTTACCTACAAGTGCCGCCGCTTCACACCCTGGATCAAATGGATGAGGCTCTACGCCAGGTATTCGAGCAGTGGGGACTCATTGGTCCGACCGTGTTAGGATATTGCAGTGCTGGCCTTTGTGTGCGTCCTGACAATCGCGCTCTTTGCCTGGGATGTCCGTTCCTCGTTCCCCACTACAGCAACCTGCGGAATGCGCTAGCTTGGCGAAAATTGCTCGTGCTCCAGACGAAGTTACATAATGAGCACGGACACCACATCGATGCCCAGCAGGCTCGGCAAATGATTCAATACCTGGACGACAACATTGCCATCATGCGGGTACAGATCGAAACGAGACAAGATGGCGGCTATCTGCCTTTCGCCGATACGCTTCCACCACTAGCCGACGAGGAAGGAGATGAGGCGTGAGTGAACAACGCTCTTCAGATGAAGAACGTTATGCCCATTTGCGGGCGAACGCAGCAGCACAAAAACAGATAACCGTAGATCGCCTCAGCAGAGCTATTGCGACCCTTGAGGCTGAAGGACGCCCAGTGAACACCTTTACGATCAAGGAAGAGAGCGGCCTTGACTACATGGCCTACTATCGCAATGCTGAAGCCCTTGCCTTGTTTCGCACACACAGTACGCACTTGCGTAAAGAGCGAGAAAAGGAGCGGGCGAAGCGGCGTCAGTCAAGGCACAAGCAGTCAAAGCAAGAGGAAGCCATTTATGAAGTCCAGGTCGAACCTCGTGATCGGCTTCTCAACTACAAAAAGTCAGAACTGGTTGCGAAACTCCGAGCCGCACAAGCCGAGCGAGAACACATGGAACAACGCTATCACGCGCTTCTGCAAGAACATATGCAGTGTGGTCTCACCATTACACGCTTGGAAGCACAACTCGCGGAACACCTTGCATTTATGGACCGTTTCCGTTCTTCGCTCAGACAAGAGGAATATGGTCAAAAAGAGTAGGCAGGATTGCTGGAAACTTATCTTCTTCTGGGAGGGTCGCATGAGCGAGCAACAGGTTGATTCCCTGATCCAACGCATTCGCAGCTACAATTGGCAGACCTGGCAAGTACGAGCAGTCGAGCCGGAATACTATTGGTACGGAGATGGACCAGAATACCTCGCTCTCGCGCATGAGAACGAGGAACCGTTGAACAGCTATCCACCAGTGACTTCGGAGCAACTCCGCCAGACAGAACAGCTCCTGGGCTTTCCGCTGCCATCATTGCTTCGTTCTCTCTATCTGCAGGTTGCCAACGGAGGGTTCGGACCTGGCTATGGGGTCATTGGAGCCATCGGTGGATTTCCATTGATGGACGGATTCGGCAAAGATATCGCACACGGCTATCTGGCTCTCCTGCAAAATTGTACCCTCATTCCTCTGGACCCCTCTGAGATGAAATCCAGGGCGCAGCGGTACCGCGACCTGATACAATTGCCTGCTGATCAGGTCGTGGGATGGGATAACAAGTCGCTCCAGTTATCTGCCCACCCTGAGGATCCGCAATGGGAACAGCCGTACTTCTATGAATTTCCGCACGATGTGTGGCCTGAGGGTCTTCTCCCCTTGTGCTACTGGGGCTGCGCTATTTGCTCGTATCTTGATGTCAGAACCGAACGTATTTTTCAAGGGTTTGCGAGTGATCGGCGCCAGCACTATTTCTTAGTTTACAGATCAGCCTCGTTAGAGGAATGGTTTGAACACTGGATGGCAGGAGAATCCTTGCAATAGCAGGTCGGCAAAAACAAAATGGGCCAAGGATGTTCAAGACAGATGGATAATATCTACTATTTTCTGCTCAAAATGAAGAGAGAGTGGGTATGTTGATATCAACTAGAAGAAAGGAACCGTTCTGCCGGATCGCAGGACACACGTCGGAAGAAGTGCGCGAGATCCTGGCGGCTTTGGAAACCGTGTACCGTGAACTCTTTCCGCACCTCAACTTGCGCCAATGGTCAGGAGC
>Ga0070707_100003615_pt1 | contig 14583 bp, 16 predicted proteins | sample KBSK5502metaG_FD_65468 | JGI IMG/M metagenome (GOLD analysis project Ga0070707, IMG submission 65468) | Corn, switchgrass and miscanthus rhizosphere microbial communities from Kellogg Biological Station, Michigan, USA - KBS K5-50-2 metaG | ecosystem: Host-associated > Plants > Roots >... | reverse complement strand
TGCTGAAGCACGTGAGCTTCCAGGTGAAGGCCGGCGAGCGGATTGCGCTGGTGGGACCGTCAGGGGCCGGCAAGAGCACGCTGATCAAGCTGCTCATGCGGTTCTACGACGTTACGGAGGGAGCGATCACGCTGGACGGACACGATCTTCGAGACCTCCCGCTCGCCTACGTGCGCGAGCAGATCGGTCTGGTCCAGCAGGAGCCGTTCCTCTTCAACGGCACGGTCAAGGAGAACATCGCGTACGGCGATCTCTCAGCCAATCAGGCGCGCATCGAAGCAGTCGCGCAGGCAGCGCGCGCGCACGAATTCGTCGCCGAGCTGCCGGAGAAGTATGATACGTGGATCGGGGAGCGGGGGGTGAAGCTCTCGGTGGGTCAGAAGCAGCGGATCTCGATCGCGCGGGTGCTGCTCAAGGACCCGCCGATCATCGTCTTTGATGAGGCCACGTCCAACATTGATACCGAAACGGAAGTGAAGATCAGGGAGGCCCTGGTGGAGCTTACGCGCAACCGGACGACCTTCATCATCGCCCACCGGCTCTCCACGCTCCGCCATGTGGACCGGATCTTCGTCATGGACGGCGGCCGTCTCGTCGAGGAAGGCACGCACGAGTCGCTCCTCGCCCGCAGCGGCCTCTACCGCACCCTCTACGACGCCCAATTCCAGATTTAATCGGCGCGGTGCAAAGAGCGGGTCCTGCCGCCGGTTTCCCCCGCCGGCTTTACGAAAAGATGCAGGCGGCGGGGGGCCCCCTACCGGCGTCACCCGCTAATAGACAGAGCTGTTCTTATTTGTGCCTCAGAAGAGTTCTTTGTAGTTGGGGCTGTGGGTGCCGCTGTCTTCGTCGGCGTAGCCGAGCGAGGCGCGGTCGCGATGCTCCGCCTCGTGCAGGTTGATGACGTAGTGGCCACGAACGCGGCCCATGGCCTCGGCGAACGTTGGCCCGCTCGTCTTCTGGGGATTCGGCGGGCTGTGAGGACCGGGCGCCACGATCCGAAGGGTATCGGCGGTCGCCCATTCCTTTTCCGAAAACACGTAGATGTCAGCGATGGCGTGCGGCCCGAGCTTGTTGCCTTTGGTGGTCGGCGGGATGTACTGCACCAGCGTCTCATCGATACGGGCCTTCTTGAAACGCTGCAGCAGTTGCGTCACCTGCTCGTCGGTCGTGTCTGGCGGCACGAGCACCGCGACCGCGTTGTACTCCGGCAGGACGGCCACGGTGCGGGACGTGACATGCGGGGCGCTGGGTGTGCCCGTCGTCATTCCGGGCGTGATCGTGGTCTGGCCGGTTGTCGGGTTGGTGGGCTGGTCCTTGGGGTTCGGAATCACGACCCAGAGGATGAGCCACAGGGTGCAGATCCCGCCCACGACGGCGGCGATCGGATGCCCGCCGGTGGGTTTCCCGGGCTCAGGGGCGCTCGGATTGCGCCATTCGGTTTCAGGTGTTCCGTCGGTCATGGTTGAGGCTTGCGGGCTTCCGCCGCCTTGGCGTTGTCCCACAGGCAGTCCATCTCGGCCAGCGTCATGTCGGTCAGCGAGCGGCCGCCGGCCTTGGCGGCTTGCTCCATGTGTGTGAAACGGGCGGCGAATCGGTTCGCCGCCCCGCGCAGGGCTTCTTCGGGATTCACTTTCACGAGACGGGCGAGGTTGACCACTGCGAACAGGAGGTCGCCGGTTTCCTCCTCTAGATGTCGTTTCGTTTCTTCCGTTGGGGACTTGGCCGCCGCAGCCCGCGCCTCGTCCACTTCGCGCAGTTCCTCCTGGACCTTACCTACCACCTGGGCATAGCCAGTTTCGTCGTGCGGCCAGTCGAAGCCGACGCGGGCTGCCCGCACCTGGAGCTGATACGCGCGCAGGAGCGCGGGGAGCGCCTTGGGGACGCCGTCGAGCGCCGAGCCTGTCTCGCCGTCGCCGGACAGGTCGGCCTTCTCCTGGCGCTTGATCTCCTCCCAGCGATGGACGACTTCTTCTGCACCGTCAACCGTTGTCTCGCCGAAGACGTGCGGATGGCGCCGGATCAATTTCTCCGCGAGGGTCTGCAGGACATCCTCGATGGTGAAGGTGTTGCGCTCACGGCCGATCTGGGCGTGGAAGAGGACTTGCAGGAGCACGTCGCCGAGTTCCTCCTTCAGCTTGGGATCATCCTGCGCTTCAATCATTTCGAGGACCTCGTAAGCCTCCTCGATCAGGTAGGGCTTGAGCGACTCGCGGGTCTGCTTGCGATCCCACGGGCACCCGCCTTCACCCCGCAGGGTTTCCATGATCTGCACGACTTGGTCGAACCGTTTGGACATGCCGGCCCCTCCGTCAGGCCCTCATTATAAGAGAACGGCTAAAGATTTGGAATCCGCCACGGCAGTTGACTGACTCCGTCCTGCCTGCTATATGAACGTATCATGATAACTTCATCCAGCGTGAGGTGCTTTCATGCCCGACGAGACGATCACGCAGCAAGTCAGCGAGCGATACGCCAGGGCCGTGACCACCGGCGAGCAGATGTGCTGCCCGACCGGCTACAACTTCGATGACCTGCGCTCGTTCGTTCCCGAAGAGGTATTACGCGTGTCCTACGGCTGCGGCACGCCTGCCGGTCTGGCGACGGTGCGGCCTGGCGAGACCGTGCTGGACATCGGCTCCGGTGGCGGCATTGATTGCTTCGAGGCCGCCCGGCACGTCGGTCCGTCCGGCAAGGTCATCGGCGTGGACATGACCGACGAGATGCTGGCGTTGGCCAGGCGCAACGCGCCGATTGTGATGGCGAACCTCGGTTACCCCGCATCCAACGCCGAGTTCCGCAAGGGCCAGGCGGAGAATCTGCCGGTCGAGGACGGCACCCTCGATCTGATCATTTCGAACTGCGTGATCAACCTGGCGCCGAACAAGGCGAAAGTCTTCCGCGAAATGTTCCGGGTCATCAGGCCGGGCGGGCGGTTCACGATCTCGGACATCGTGGCGGATCAGCCAGTGCCACAATACCTGATTCACGATGCCCAGAAATGGGGCGACTGCCTGTCCGGAGCGTTACCTGCGTGGGACTATCTGGCCGGCCTGGTGCAGGCGGGGTTTCTGGGCGTGCACCAGATGAAGTTTTCCCCGTGGAGTGTCATTGACGGCATCCATTTCTTCTCGCTGACGTTGACCGGCTATAAACTGTCGGCGAAGATGGAGCCGAACGGAATCAGATTTGCCACCCTGGTGGGACCGTTCAGCCGGGCGGTGGACGAACTGGAACAGACCTACCATCGGGGCAAGCCGGAACCGGTTTCCACGCGCACGGCCCACCTGCTCAAAACCCCGCCGTTCGAACGGCTCTTTCTCCTGTCGGACGAGCCGGCCTCGCTCGCGACGACCGATCAGCGCCTGGTGTCCATTCTGCCCGCCAACACACCCTGCGTCTGGAAAGGGCATTATGCCATCCTCATGGCTCCATTCGTGGAGGCTGAGGATGACGACCACCATGTCTATCGGCGCGGCGTCCCGCTGGAGATCTGCTCGAAGACGCTGGACGTGCTGGGCTCCGGGCTCTACAGCCGGCACTTCGCGGTCATCAACCGCGCCGGCGAGTCAGTGCCGGGCAATGAGGTTTCCTGCGATCCTGGCGGGAGCTGCTGCTGACCCATGCCGACACTGATGCCGGTTACATTTGATCAGACGCTCGCCGCTCATGGCCATGAAACCTTGAGGGCGCTGCGCCTCGACATCCTCCAAGTCAACGTCGGCAAGCTCTGCAACCAGACCTGCACCCACTGCCACGTGGACGCGGGACCCGCGCGGACCGAAATCATGACGCGTGAGACGGTGGAAGCGGTGCTCAATGTCGTGCGGCGCTATCCGGATCTCCGCACGGTGGATATCACCGGCGGCGCGCCGGAACTGAATCCGCATTTTGAGTTGCTGGTGGAGCAGTGTCGGGCGGTGGGGCGACATGTTCTGGACCGCTGCAACCTGACCGTCTTTTTCGTGCGCGACAAGCAGCATCTGCCGAAATTTCTTGCCGACCATCAAGTGGAGGTGATCGCCTCGCTGCCCTGCTATCTCGAAAGAAACGTGGATCAGCAGCGGGGAAAGGGCGTCTACAGCCGGAGCATCGAAGCCTTGCAGCAGCTCAACGAGCTGGGTTATGGCAAAGAGGGAACGGGATTAGTGCTGAACCTAGTCTACAACCCGCTCGGCCCCAAGCTTCCGCCTCCGCAGGCGGAGCTTGAAGCCGAGTACAAGGATGAACTGGCCAAGCGCTTCGGCATCTTCTTCAACCGGCTGTACACGATCACCAACATGCCCATCAATCGTTTCCTGGACGACCTTTATCGCTCCGGCCAATACGAGGCCTACATGGAGAAGCTCATCACCGGCTTCAACCCGATCTCCGTGGACGGCCTCATGTGCCGGAACCTGATCAGCGTCAACTGGGACGGCCGGCTCTCCGACTGCGACTTCAACCAGATGCTGGATTTGCCGGTGGAGGGCGCCGTGCCGCAGACTATCCACGAGTTCGAGCACGCGCTGCTGGCTCGCCGGCGGATCGTCACCGGCTTGCACTGCTACGGCTGCACCGCCGGCGCCGGGTCTTCCTGCGGCGGCGTCCTCGCGTAAATACTCTCATGGAATTGTCGTGGCTAGCCCTGCTCCTTGTGATGGCCCTGGCTTACGCCAACGGCACCAACGATGTCTCCAAGGCGATTGCGACGCTGGTCGGGAGCGGCGTCACCAACTATCGCACCGCGATTCTCTGGGGCACGATCTGGACGGTCGCCGGAGCGGGTCTTTCGGCCTTCGTGGCGAGTGCCATACTCAAGACCTTCAGCACAGGACTCATACAGCCGGGGATCACGACGCCGTCCGCTCTGGCGCTGGCGATCCTCATCGGCGCGATGGCGTGGGTGCTCGTGGCTTCCCGAACGGGGGTGCCGGTGTCTACCACGCACGCGTTGACCGGCGCTCTCGTCGGTGTGGGGCTGGTGTCCCTCGGCAGCCAAGGACTTGCCTGGCCGGCCATCGCTGGCAAGATCGGACTCCCTCTGCTGCTAAGCCCGGTCCTTGCCTTGACTGTCTCGTTTCTCGTCCATCCTGTGGTCCGGCTTGTCGCCGAACGGTGGGAGGGAACCTGTCTGTGCTTGATGCCGGCCTCCCGCGCGCTGGTGACCATTGACGCGCAGGGCAACACCCGCACGTTGCTTCAAACAAGCGCGCTTGGTCAGCCTGTGGTGGCCGTGCCTTTGCAGTGCGATCGCGCGGGATTAAAGGGCTTGACGGTCGGGCTGGACAGCATCCACTGGCTTTCCAGCGGGTTGGCCTCGCTGGCTCGTGGAGCGAATGATACGCCCAAGATCATGGCGATGCTCCTGCTGAGTGGCGCGGCGGCGTCTTGGCCGAGCGCGACCGTGCAGTTCGGCACGCTGATAGCCGTGGCGCTGGCCATGGGGCTCGGCAGTTATATCGGCGGCTTCCGCGTGACCGAGGTCCTGGCGAAGAAGGTCACGCGTATGGACCATGTCGAAGGGCTCTCGGCGAACCTCACGACCTCTTCCCTGGTGCTCGTCTCGGCGACCATGGGGTTGCCGGTTTCGACGACGCACGTCAGCAGTTCCGCGATCATCGGAATCGGACTCTTGAAGGGTCCGAAAGCCGTCCGCTGGACGACCGTCCGGGACATGGTGCTGGCCTGGATCGTCACCCTGCCGGCCGCCGGGATTCTTGCGGCGCTGGCATATTTCCTTCTTTCGAAGTTGCCCTCCTGATTTACTTCCAACACAAACCTGACGCCGTCTTTACCGCGATCCTGCACGCGGCACTATTTTAGTTCTTGTCAACGGCCGATGTCGGCCAGCGGTTCGTGAGTGACCATGACGGCGCCACGGGGATTGTCGTCCAGTTGATTTGCCTTCGTCAGCTCGCCTCGCGGAGGAGTGGTCACGCATTCCGGCGTGGTCACGAACCCCCAGTGCTGGTTGTCGCGGCAGACGTTCTCCAGCACCAGCGCTTCGGCATGGTGAAACATCAGGATGCCGCTCAGCATGTTGTCGTGGCAGGTATTGCGCACGAAGTCGGGGTGCGTGCCGGGATCGCGCGCGGCAAGTCCGAAGTGGTAGTTTGCGAAGCACCGGTTCTGCGTGATGTAGGGACGGGCCTCGGCGAACACGAAGATACCAGACTCGCGGTTGTGGCAGACCTCGTTGTCGATCAGTGTGGGCCGGCAGTTGGGGCCGTAGATGACCACGCCGGAGAGAATGCCTTCGGCCGCGCGGCACCCGCTGACAGTGCAGGTCGAGTCCAGGATGTTTATGGCCGAGTTCTGATCGCTGCCGACGTAGCGGAAGGTGATCCCCGTGATGCGGCCGCTCGGGACGTTCTGAAGATAGAGCGGCCCGCCGCGCCGGCAGAAAATCTGTACCGCATCCCGGCCGGCCCCGATCATCAGGATAGGCCGGTCGACGACGAAAATTTTGTCTTCATAGACCCCCGGCCTGATATAGACTTGGTCCTCTGGCCCCGCATGCTGGAGGGCGGCGCTGGGCCGCTCGTAGGCGGATGAGTCCTTCGCATCCACGATGAGGGTCTCGCCGCCGGCTGAATTGGGCGGGGGATCGTTGACAGGTTCCATGTTCGCGAATGGTGTACACTCTCCTCAGAAGAGGGTCAAGGTTCCGGCATTCACAAGGGAGATGATCATGGCTGAAGTGACGACCGCGAGCGGTCTCAAGTATGAAGATCTGGTGGTGGGAAAGGGCGCGGAGGCGAAGGCAGGGCAGACCGTCACGGTGCATTATACCGGTTGGCTGACGGACGGCAAGAAGTTCGACTCCAGCAAAGACCGCGGCCAGCCGTTCGAGTTTCCACTGGGCGGGGGGCGCGTGATCAAAGGCTGGGATGAAGGCGTGCAGGGGATGAAGGTCGGAGGGAAACGGAAGCTGACCATCCCGCCGGGGCTCGGCTACGGTCCGCGTGGGGCGGGCGGCGTCATTCCCCCGAACGCCACGCTGATCTTCGAGGTGGAGCTGCTGAAAGTCGGCTAGTCAGCGCGCGGGCTTCGGGTATTTGGAGAAGCAGATCAAGTCCGCGTGGTGGTACTGGTCGGGCAGCAGGGATTCGGGGCGATAGCCGAGATTCAGAAACATGGCGATGTTGCGGGACGCGCGGAGCATCGTGCAGACGTAGAACTTGTGGGCGTCTGCGGCCAGCCGCTCGATTTCCCGCAGCAGCGCCTTGCCGATCCCCCGACCCTGATACGCTGGGCGCACGGACAGCAGCCGGATCACGCAGACGCCGCCCGCGATCCAGTAGCGGACCGACCCGACCACCGCACCGTCTAACTCCGCCACCAGGACCACTTTCTCGCGCGAGTCGAGCCTGACGTTCTCCAGCGTTTCCTTGGTCCAGGCGCTCGTTTCGTACGTGCCCTGATATTCTCCGAACGCTTCCGCCTGAATCTTGAGAATCTCGGGCAGATCGCTCTCGATCGCCCCCCTGATCGTCAGCATGGCCATCTCCGCATGCCGCAGTCATAGCGATTTAGGAGGCGTTTGGCAAGCGGGGAGCGCGGCGCGGGGCTACATACCCGCACCGCGCTGTTCCCGTCCTACCAACTGTATTGCACGGTGTAACGGACCGTCGCGTCCCCATCCTTGGCCAACTTGATAGGAAAATGAATGGTCCGCGCGTCCTGTTTCTCGTACTCGTGGGTCTTGGCGGTGATCTTCCAATTGAGCCAGCGATAGAGGTTTTCCTTCACGATCACCGTCACCGGTTCGGTCTTGTGGTTACGCAACGTCACCTCGATCGTCTCGGTCATGGTTTTGTTCGATGTATCCACGCGGAAGTCCACCTGCTTGCGTTCGCCGACGACATCGAAGGCGCTGCCCAGCTTGATCAGAACCTTTTCGTTCTTGGGCGTGTGGTCGAGCGTATCCTCGCCGATGAACTCGAGGGTGCTGTCAGCGGGGTCGAGCTTGCTCACGCGGATGCGGCCCGACGGCAGGGGCATGCCCATGTGATGCTCCTTGGCATTTTTGAAGCCCAGGTAGACATCCACTTTCTTGTTGGTCTCGATGCCGTAATTACGGTCCGTCATCGGGCTGGAAAAGTGGCCCCAGTAACCGGGAGCGAGGCCGTAGTACACGAGGGTCTTCTGGCACGGCACGCTGTGGGCTGCCGGGAACAATTCAATCTGCTTGGTAGACTGGTCCGGCAGGGTGGTCGGCCGTTCGAGGGTATAGAGGTGATATTCGAAGAAGCTCTTTTCGACGAAGCCTGTTGCATCGGCTGCTTTTGCTGAAAGTTCCATGGCTGCACCGCGTGGATATTGGCGCCCTCCAACCGGCGCGCGGTGCACATCACCCGCCACCAGCTTGAGCTTGGCATCCGGGTATCCGGCGCCAGACTGATTGAGGATGCTCACCCAGGCGCCGACATCCAGTGAACAGGTGTTGGCGTCCTTGCCTTCCGCGAAGGTGACGTTGTAGTCTGTCCACCACGTGAGGCCGCTCGTCTGGTACGACACCCGGCTGCGATGGAGGCCGGTTTTGTTTGCCATAATATCCCAGACCAGGGTCGGCCGCGTGATCAGCCCGCCCGGGAGCTGAGGCAGCTTGACGCCGGTGTTGTAGGGCAGGATGTGCACGCTGCCGTCTTTCTGTTTCAACACCAGCCCGCCATCCGTGCTCAGCAGCGTGCCGGTAAAGGACTCGACCGTGTTGCCGCGGATCTGCTCCACGGTAATCTCGCTGTCAAGGTACTTCTGCAAGAGCTTCTGATTGTTGATCAAATCAAACTGGAAATTTTGCTCCAGCACGCGCGTACCGGCCGGATCCATGAGCGATTCGAAGGAGACGGTGGTCGGATCAATAAGCGCCGCCACGTCCGTGAATTTGACGGTGGTGCGACTCTTGTCCAACGACACCTCCCGCTCGTGCCGTACCACCGCATAGCCTGGGACCGTCTGGTGGTAGGTCCCCGGACGATAGAGTTCCGGCTGGATCGCCCCGGGTGAAGCGGTGCTGTAGATCGTGAGGGCATTCGAGCCGTTCTTCCCTTCCGCGAAGGCCGGCTCTGCGGCGGTGAGTGCACACAGGATGAGCCCGATGAGAGATTTGATGCTGGTGGTCTTGGTCATACGCGCCTCCTTTGTTTGTGGGCGGGGGCCTGACCTCGGCCTCCGCCTGTTGTCTTGCTAAGGAAATGGCGCGGCGGGGGAGATCCTTTCACCGGGAGACGGAAAAATTTACGGAGGAATCTCAGAGGGAAAAGGAAAGACGTGTCAGCGGTTGGACAGGGTTGTCTCGAAGATGATGCCGGTAGAGGGATCGGAACGGGGATCGACCACGTACACGACCTTTTCACGATCCTGGGACGGAGCGGCTTCTTCCGCTTTTTCGATCAAGAGGGACGTGGTCGTCGAAGGCGGGGCGGCCGGCATGCCCTGAAGATCGGCGCGTGGTTGCCGGGAAAGGGCGATGATCACCTGGTTGACGTCCGACGGGGCCTCAACCGTGTAGCGCTTTCCTTTCTCCACACGCGCGGCTTGCGCGTCGGTGCCTTTGCCGGGGAACAGCGATGTCAAGGCGCCGGCCGCATTGCGGCCCAGCACATAGAGGTACGCGCTGTCATTCGCTTCAATAATGAGTCGCTGGTTCGCGACGCTGTAGCGGAGCCCCAGAGGTGCGAGAGCAGTGCGAGCCTTCCCAAGGGCCTTGGCCGTTTTGTCTGATCTCTTTGCTTCACCGGTTTCCTCTTTCAACACACCGAGCTCCGCTTCCTCGGCCGATTGGGAAGCAGCCGGTGCGCGGGGTGGCTCCACGCCCGCATAGTACAGCTCGCGTGCATGCCGTTCCCCTTGGAGTTGTTCGATGTAGCCCTGAACCGACTGCCTTTCTTTGGACAGCGATTGCGTGGGGGCAGAGGCTCCCTCGGTCGGTGCCGGCACGGTGGCCAGAGCGTTTTTTCGGGCCGATGGAGCATCGGCTGCGGCCGAAGTCTCGTCGCGCGTTGCCGGAGCGGGAGCGGTAGCTGCCACGCGTTCATTCTGCTTGAGTGAAGGCTTTGTTGAAGCCGCAGGTGCTCGCCGCGCCTTTGCCTCACGCTTTGCCTGCGCGGGGGGCGCAGAACCACCTGATTGCGGCTCGGATGCTTGCTGTTTCGAGGCCTCCGGCCGTTTGGGCTGAACCGGCGGTGGAACGCCGGCTTCACGCATCACCAGCGTGACGGCCAGCACCGCCGCGGCCAAACTCCCGGCGAGCGCCCAGGACCACGGCTGCGGGAACCACCGCTTCGCCTGTGCCTTCGCTTCCAGGGACACCAACAGTTGCTGTCGAGAACGGGGATCGTCAAGCAGTTCCTTCAACGCCTGCTCGTCGGCCAGCGCGTTGAAGAGCGCCTGATCAGTCAGCGCCGCTTCAAAGAGCGCTTTGCGCTCTTCTTCCGTCAGCGTATTGGTGGCGAAGCCGCCCAGCAGCTTTTCGAGGTCTTCTCGCGGCATCAGCGTGCCCCCTCCCAGCTTCCGCCCAACAACTTAAGCAGTTCCTTCCGACAGCGATGGTCCCACGTGTAAATCGTGTTGATGGACTGGACTCCGAACAAGGCTTGAATCTCGGCGAAGCGTTTCCCTTCTAATTTCCATCGAAAGAGCCGGCGGCAACGGTCGCCCAAGGAGTCCATGGCTTTCATCAAGCGGTCGAGCATCTGCTTGCGCTCCACCTCGGCGCCGGGGTTGTTCTCCGTATCCGCCACCTGGATCCCCTCGAGCGGCACCGGATTATACTCGCCCCGCCGGAACGTCTTGCGGCGGAAATCCTGGATCTTGAAACGCGTGATCTGCAACGACAGTGGGAGCAGCTCGTCCAACTGATGGACGTGCCCGTATTTCTCGTGCAGAAGCAGCAACACCTCCTGCGCCAGGTCCTCCGCGACGTCCCTTGTTAATCGAGATGTCACAAAGGCGACGATCCTTTCACGTAAACTGGAAAGAATCTGCTCTCGGTCCATCGGCCCGCATCGTAGCTCAGAACGGCGCATTTTGCCAGGAGACCCCTATTTGATCGCCGGGGAGCCGCTTCGTGCTAGGCTAAAGGTCAGTGAAACGGGAGCCAATGGTAAGGAGGTGGAGGCATGAAAATCCTTATCAACATCGTGACGCTCGCGGCGATGATCGCCCTGGAAGGCTGCGCGAGTTTTTCCAGTCACGTCACCGACTACCTCTCCGGATTCCAGCCGCCGTCCGCTTCTTCGCAGCAACCGCAGCCAGCCGCCAAGCCGCTGGTCGCGGGCCTGGTTCTGGCCCTGCCCGAAACTGAGATCGGGAAGCCGACCACGCCGTCACCGGCCGTGTTGGAAAAGGTGGCGGGACGGATTCAAAAGGAATTGCAACAGTCGCCCCATATCGTGATTCAAACAATCTTCCCTCCGATCACAATTCCCGCGAGCGGCCTGGCGGGTCTGAGCCTGGAGCGCATCCGGGACATCACCAAGGAAACGAAGCTCACCAACATGGTTGTCGTCGTGGCGACGTCCCAATCCGCGAGGAAGCTGCGGTTTTGGCCGATCATGGAGAACCAACTGTTCGTCCGCATGGATGGGGCATTGGTGGATGTTCCCCGTGGGCAGGTGCTGATGACTGAATTCGGGCAGGACGATTATGTGATGGCGGAAGCGCTGGATTACGTCAACCGGATCAGCTACCCGCGGATCTACTACCGGAACTTTACGTTTGGCGGTCCCTTTATCATCGTGGAAGGAGACCCGTATCAGGCGCTCGGCTGGGAGACGTTCAAAGGGGCCGCCGATCAGATCGGCATGAAGCTGCGGCAGCAATTGAGTCCGGACGTAGTGTCTTGATCGAGGCGTTGACCAAACTCCCACGTCCGGCGTAGGATGCGCTTCCTTGGATAACTTTTGGGACTATTGCGTGAAGGAAATCGAATACTTGTTTCCGAAAAAGAAACGCTGGTGATGATAGGCCAGCGTTCGGCGGTTTTCGGGATTCTCTGGCTTATTCTGAAACGGACCGTCGTCAAGTTCCTCGATGACGGCGGCCCGTTCCTGGCGTCTGGCCTAGCGTTCGATCTGCTGCTCTCCTCCGTCCCATTCTCCCTTCTGGTCGTGACGGCATTGGCGTATGCGCTCGGCAGTTCGGCACAGGCATTGGACATGTTGCAGGCCGTCCTGCAAGAGCTCTTGCCGACCACCCGTCGGGCCTTCACCGAGAGCCTCTCGGTGGTGCTGGAGCACCGAGGACTCGTGGGGTTTCTGGGAGGCGCGTTGTTCTTCCTGACGAGCAGCATCACCTTTGGATCGGCGCGCAAGGTGCTCAACGTCGTGTTCCAAGTTCCCGTGCCGCGGAGCTTCTTCAAAGGGAAAGCGACGGATGTGCTCGTCATGCTCATCACCAGCGGACTCCTGACTCTGATGATCGCACTCGTCTCTCTCTTGAGTCTGGCGGAGGGTTTCCTGGAGCGGTTCCCGCGCCTTGGGGCGATGATCGGACCCGGCTGGCTGTTCGCCGGCGATGTCTTGGGCTTCCTGTTTACGCTGGCGCTGTTCTACCTGCTCTACCGCTTCTGTCCCGCCAAGACGCTGCAGAGGCCCGCGATCTTTGTAGCCTCCTTTTCGGGGGCCGCGTTGTTCGAGCTTTCCAAGTGGGGGTTCACCTGGTACGTGGATCTGTTACAGCGCAATGTGGGGCTGTACGGGGCGGTGGGCGCCATCTTCTTCTTTTTGATGTGGGCGTACTATGCCAGCGCGGTCTTGATTCTCGGCGCTGAGATCGGGTGGGTCCTCCAGAAAGAACTCCCCTCCTCCGTGGAACGGTGATTCGCTACTTCGGGTAGTCCCAGGATTTCATCAGTTGGGTTCGGCGGTCGAAGACCATCCGCACGCGCTCGCCCCGGAGACTGCTGAGCCCGCCGACGCCGCTGCCGGGCGTATCCCGCTGAAAACCGACCGCCGACAAGTCTTCCCAGGTGCCGGTAATGGTGGCGGAGGTTTCCGATTTCTCCGTTGGAGGGCCGAATGTCGTTAAGACCTGCTCGTACGTTGCCTTCCCAATGGACCCATTCAGCAGATTTTCCAGGAACTGCCGCTCCCGTAATCGCTGTTGCTCGTCCGAGACACATCCTGCGAGCAGGAGGCAGAACAGAAGAAGGCTGATTGTCGGTACAGCATGTATTTTCATTCTCGCTCCTAAGTTTATGACGGTGGCCGGGTGACTATGACCTGCGTCTGCTCTCCAGACTGGACGGAAATCCTGGCATAGGCATTGACTCGTTCGGTTGAGGGGCTGACGAGCCTGAACCTCCCGATGCGAAGGGGCGGTATCGACCGCGTGATCGTGCAGCTGAGGTAGTAGTCGCCGGCGGGAAGGTTGGAAAACTGAAATCGTCCGTCGGACCCGACGACCGTCGAGCGGGCTGCCCGGAGGGAGCGGGGGTCGGTGCCGCTGATGCTGTGGCTGCTGATCATGGCATGCTCGAACCATTCCATGGAATAGGGGGTCACCGGTACGAGATAGACGAAAGACTCCGCGCCGTTGCTGACGTCCCCGGCCTGCATCTTGGCCGAGACCGCGCCTGCGATGGTCGCCGTCCCAGCGCGCAGGTATGGCGCGTAGTCCGCCTCATTCAGCGGAACCTTGTGGCTGTAGTTAGAAGATGCGCAACTGCCGAGCAGCTCTGCGCACACCGTCAAGGCGATGAGGGCCGCGAGGTTTTTCCCTACACGCATAATGTCGCAATACTAGCACGTTGGAAAAAAATGGTGACGGTGAGATGAAAAATTCCGGATAAACGGTCAGAAAAGGGGAGGTTGCGGCCCGGGTCGCATACCGGCAAGGTCCGGGTCTTCGCCATCCCTGTCTTTCGGCCGGGGAGGGTTGGCCTCTTTCTCCGCCTTCCGCTGCGCGCGGCGCGCCTCTTTTTCCTGCTGCTTGGCGTGCTTGGCCCGCTCACGATCGCGTTTCGCGAGGGTCGCTTTTCCGGGTCTGGAGATCGGAACCTCCCCGCGGGTTGCCCCGCCTGATTTAAAAATGGGCAGGGCCACCGAGTCCGGTGCCCTGCCCATCTGTTGAAGTCGGTGTTATCCTATCGCAGGATCATTTACCAACGTCCGCCGCGCCCTCCGCGGTCTCCACCCCCGCCGCCGCCGCCGTAGCCTCCACCCCCGCCGCCGCCGGTCCGCTTCTCCTGGGGCCGGGCTTCGTTCACGGTGATCGTCCGCCCATCCATCTGCGTTCCGTTTAGCGCGGTGATCGCCTTCTGGGCCTCTTCACCCGTTGCCATCTCGACGAATCCAAACCCGCGAGACTGGCCGGTGAACTTGTCCGTGATCACCTTGGCCGATGTCACGGAACCCTGTTGTGAGAACAGCTCTGAGAGCTGCTGCTCGGTGGTGGAATAGGGCAGGCCGCCCACATACAACTTCGTACCCATCGGGTACCTCCTTTACTGATGCGATACTGTCTTGAGAGTAAGGAATGAGAGGGGCATGGATAGCACCGAAGGCGCGATGACGAGGGCGTCTTTCAGGGCAGACTGTCCGATCAGATTCCTACTGCAAGGCACGATCGCGATGGGGTCTTTCCTTCTTTGCGCTTCAC
>Ga0070707_100003611_pt1 | contig 14595 bp, 14 predicted proteins | sample KBSK5502metaG_FD_65468 | JGI IMG/M metagenome (GOLD analysis project Ga0070707, IMG submission 65468) | Corn, switchgrass and miscanthus rhizosphere microbial communities from Kellogg Biological Station, Michigan, USA - KBS K5-50-2 metaG | ecosystem: Host-associated > Plants > Roots >... | reverse complement strand
GGGATCAAGATCCTGCAGGGCTGGGGGATGACCGAGACCACCTCGGGCGCCACCTCCAACACCGAGCAGGCACACCGCTACGGCACCGTCGGCCGGGCCCTCCCCGGCTACGACCTCAAGGTCGCCGAGGACGGCGAGATCATGGTCAAGGGGCCCGGCGTGATGCTCGGCTACTACCGCAACGAGCGGGCGACGGAGGAGGTCCTGAGCGACGGCTGGCTGCACACCGGCGACGTGGGCGAGATCGACGCTGACGGCTTTCTCAAGATCACCGACCGCAAGAAGGACCTGATCAAGACCGCCGGCGGCAAGTACGTGGCCCCGCAGCCGCTGGAGGCACACCTGCAGGACCAGCTTCTCATCGAAAGGGCGGTCGTAATAGGGGACGAGCGGCCTTACTGCGTGGCCCTGATCGTGCCCGACTGGCCCGCGGTCCGGTCGGAGCTGAAGCTCACCGGCGCGCCCGAGCAGCTGGTCGACAACCCGCAGCTGCAGCAGGCAATCCAGGCGCTAGTGGACGCGGTCAACCAGGACCTCGGCTCCTGGGAGTCGATCAAGTACTTCAAGCTCCTGCCTCACGACTTCAGCGAAGCCGCGGGCGAGATCACGCCGACCTTGAAGGTCAAGCGCAGGGTCGTGCAGGAGGTGCACGCCGACGAGATCGAGGCGATGTACCGCGAGGGCGCCCAGCACAAGCCGGCCGGGCGGAGCCACTGAGATGGCGGGCCCTGTCGACCTCTCGGAAGCGCACCTGGCACTGGACCGCCTGCGGCCGCAGCTCTGCCACTGCGGCCTGAAGGGCGAGTGCCTGGGCTGCAAGGGGATCGAGATGGTGCGCCGGCAGCTGGAGGCGGTGGCCGCCGCGGCCTCCCAACCGGTGCTCCTGCAGGTGGCGCAGGAGGCGGCCATGAAGGACATGGCGGCGCAGTTCGAGGGCATGGCCGAGAAGCTGATGAACGATCCCGAGATCCGGCGCGCGGCCGAGACCATGTCGGAGCGCGTGATGCAGGACCCGGAGACGCAGCGCCTGCTCGAAGAGCTGATGAAACGCCTGGGGACGCCGCCGCCCGACGAGTAGCCCCCCACCTTGCCTCCCCCCGCCAGCGGGGGGAGGTTGGAGGGGGGCCTGCCCAAAACAAAAAAGAGGGAGCCCGAAGGCTCCCTCTCAGCGGCCGGCGGAGGGCGGGTCCGCCCAGCCCACGAACGGAGGCGTCGGTCAGCCGGTGGCCGGCGGCTTGGGTGGCTCCTTGTGCTGCACGCCGTTCCAGCCCGGGATGGGCCCGTTCTGCGCCATCTGGACGAACTTGTCGGCCTGGGCCTGCGTGATCGTCTTGTTGCTGACCAGGGCGGCCAGGTCGGCCTTGATCTTCGCCACGTAGGCGGCCCGGAACGCGGTCTCGTCCATGCCCTTGGCGGCGGCCAGGTCCTTTACGGTCTTGCCCGAGCGCAGGTCCGTCATCAGCTCGTCCGTGCTGATGCCCAGCACCGAGGCAACGGCGCTGATGCTCTCTTGGGCGAGTGCCTTGCCGGCGGCCATCTCCGCCCCATGGGCAATGACGCCCACCTGGGCCGTGCACAGCTGGTTGGCGTCGAACTTGGCCTTCAGGGCGTCGCCTTCGGCCTTGGTCAGCTTGCCCTGGGCGACCGCGTCATCGACCGTCTGGTCGAAGGCCTGCTTGGCCGCTTTCTGGACGTCGCTGGTGCTCTTGTTGAGGTCCTTGGCGAAGTGGTTGAGGTAGGCCTGGCAGTCGGCTTGAACCGCCGGGTTCTGGGGCCTTTCGTGCTTGCTCGGCGAGGGCGAGGGCGAGGCGGCCGCGAACTGTGGCAGCTGCACCCCGGCGGCGTAGGCGGTGACCGCCACCACCAGGCCCGACACCAGCACCGCCCCCGCCGCGGCAGCCGCGAGCCGCACGATCCGGATCTTGCTCATGGCGTCAACTACAACGTTCGCCGCCGGCCCGCGCCACACTCCACCGGTCAAATCTTTGTAAGGTGGCCCGGTGGAGGCCACCCCCATTCCGGCGACCGGCTGGAGCGGCCGCCACGCCGTCGAGCTGTACGTCCGGACCTACACGACCATGCTGCAGAGCTCGGGCGAGATCCGCCTCGACTCGCTGGACCACGTGCACATCGGCATGGGCTCCGCCCTCCACCCGCTGGCCGCCGAGCCGCGCAGCGACATGGGCGCCCTGATCTACTCCGTGCGCCGCCTGCCGGCGGTGATCGCCCGCTGCCGCCGCGTGATCCTGGGCCAGAGCCCGCACGGCTTCCGGGCCGTGCTGGGCCAGGACATCCTGGACTGGGAACCGGTCAAGGCGCCCGCCCGCCGGCGGCGCTGGTACTACGACGGCAAGGAGACGCTGGCGGTCCTCATCGCGAGCCCCAGCGACATCGACGACCTGGTGCCGACCTTGGTCGCCTACCAGATCGAGTGGAACAAGCTGCACCGCGTGCTCCGCGACCTGGAGCTCGACTCCGAGGCGGCTCGCCAGGCCGCCCAGGCCAGCGACGACGACTGGGGCCGCCTGTGCGACGCCTGGGCGCCGAACTTCATGGAGACCCTGTCGCTGGTCCGCGATCACCCGAGCCGGCTCACCTTGCGCCTGATCGGCGGCTCGCACATCGGGTACGCGCGGGCGGCCGGCCGCTGGTGGCAGCCGATCCAGGCCGAGCTGGACGACATGGGCCTGTCGGAGGCGCCGATCTACTTCGTCTCCTCCAACGTGCACAGCCTGGTAAACGTGCTCAGCGGCACCGCACGCCGCTTCGAGGGCCGCGTCGTGGACTGGACGCGCAAACGCGATCCCGAGCTCTCGGAAGAGGCCCAGAAGATGGAGGCCGGAGTCAGCCGGGCGTCGCGCGACAACTGGCTCTACTTCGCGGCCCGCGCCCTCTTCGACGATCCCGAGCAGCGCCCGCGGGTGCAGAAGGAGCGCCAGGAGATGGAGCGCGCCGAGGGTATCCGGCACATCTCGCAGAAGTCGGTCGGTGTCGACTCCTCGGCGCAGATCTTCAAGCTCTCGGAGCTGGATCCCACCTGCTTCGACACCCGCATCAGCGGCGTCGACGCGCTGGCTCTGAAAGCATCCGACGCCGCCATCATCAACATCGACTACCCGCTCGGCCTGGCCGCTTACCACCTGCTGCGCCAGTGCGCCGAGAAGGTGGCCTGGATCCGCGGCATCTACGTGATGGGCAAGGCCGCCACGCTCAACGCCGACGTGGGCGACGTGATGATCGCGAACGTGGTGTTCAACGAGCACTCGATGAACACCTACTGGCTGGACAACTGCTTCACGGCGTCCGACGTGCAGCCGCACTTGGTGTACGGGTCGGCGCTCGACAATCAGCGCGCGGTCACCGTGCGCGGGACCTTTCTGCAGAACCGCGAGTACCTGGAGTTCTACTACCAGGGCCGCTACACGATCGTCGAGATGGAGGCCGGGCCGTTCCTGGACGCCGCCTTCGAGATCCGCGACGCCAACCGCTATCCGATGAACGAGAACGTGAGCATGACGCGGCTGGGCTTCGACCTCGGCATCGTGCACTACGCGTCGGACACGCCGTACACCCAGGCGCGTACCTTGGGTGCGCGTGGCCTCAGCTACCGGGGCATGGACTCCACCTACGCGTCGGCGGTCGCCGTGGCGCGCCGCATCCTGAGCCAGGAGGGAGCGCTGCTGGCGTGAAGTTCAGCCTGATCCCCCAGGAACGCAAGTTCTACGAGCTGTTCGCGAAGCAGGGTGAGCTGGTTTCCGAGGTGCTGTCCGAGCTCAGCAAGAGCCTGCTCGAGGGCACCTCCCGGCACCCGCGCCTGCGCGACCTCGAGCACCGCGCCGACGACGTCACACACGACATCTACCACCTCACGGACAGCACCTTCGTGACGCCGATGGACCAGGAGGACATCCTCCTGCTCGCCTCCTCGCTCGACGACGTGGTCGACCTCGCGGAGGAGGTCGCCGACAAGCTGGGGCTGTATCGCGTCAAGGAGGTGCCCGCGCCGGCCCGGCGCATGGGAGAGCTGGCGGCCGCCGCTGGTGTCCAGCTGGCGCGCGCCATGCATGACCTGGAGGACATGAGCGGTCTGGAGCAGCACCGCCTGGAGATCCATCGGCTGGAGAACGAAGGCGACCAGGTCAACCGGGAGGCGATGGCCCGCCTCTTCGCCGACGACAGCGGCTTGAGCGCGGCGGAGATCATCAAGTGGAAGGACCTCCACGACCTCCTGGAGGCCGTGCTCGACACCTGCGAGCACATCGCCAACCTGCTCGAGCGCATCCACATCAAGAGCAGCTGACGGAATACCTGCTCTTCGTCACCATCCTGGTGGCGGTCGCTTTCGATTTCACCAACGGCTTCCACGACACCGCCAACGCGATCGCGACCTCGGTGTCGACGCGCGCGCTGTCGGCGGGTGCGGCGGTGGTGGTGTCCGCCGTCTTCAACCTGGTCGGCGCCCTGGTGACCGTGTTCGTCTTCGGCGGCAAGGTCTCCAACACGATCGGCAAGCTGCTCGACTTCAAGGTCGGACTGACGGTGATCATCGCGGCGCTGGTGGGCGCCATCACCTGGAACCTGATCACCTGGTACCTGGGGCTGCCCTCCAGCTCCACGCACGCACTGATCGGCGGCCTCCTGGGGTCGGCCATCGCCGCCACTCACACGCTGGCGCTGATCCGCTGGAGCGCGGTGACGCAGGTGATCACCTACCTGGTGGTCTCGCCGCTGGCGGGCTTCGTGGTGGCCGGCATCTTCATGACCGCGCTCTTCAACGTCTTCGCGCGCTGGCGGCCGGCGCCCTTGAACCGGGTCTTCCGCCTGATGCAGGTGCTGACCGCCGCCTTCGTGTCCTATTCGCACGGCTCCAACGACGCGCAGAAGTCGATGGCCGCGATGACCCTGGCGCTGATCGCCACCGGACACGCGACCAGCTTCGCGCCCCCGGCCTGGGTGATCGTCCTGGCCGCGGCGGCGATCGCCTTCGGCACGTACGCCGGGGGCTGGCGGATCATCCGCACCCTAGGCTGGCGCATCTACAAGCTCGACCCGGCCACCGGGATGGGGGCGCAGCTGATGGGGGCCACTGTGATCCAGGTCGCGACCCAGCTCGGCTTCCCCGTGAGCACGACCCACGTGATCACGGGGTCGGTGATGGGCGCCGGGGCGCCCCGCCAGCTGACGGCCATCAAGTGGGGGGTGGGCGCCAACATCGTGGCCGCGTGGCTGGTCACCATCCCGGCCTCAGCGCTGGTGGCCTGGGTCGCCTACGCGATCCTCCACACCGGCGGGCTCTAGAGACTTTTCCTTCTCCAGGCCCTCCAGAATCAGGTCGAGCCCGAACTCGAACTCGTCGGCATAGCTGTAGCCGGGCTGCATGACGCGCTGGATCGCGAACTCGGCCAGGTGCGGGTAGGTGTCCGCCAGTGACGCCGGCAGGATGGTCGCGGCCACCTCGGCGGCCTGCTCACCGGTGTCGAAGGGCAGGTTCAGCTGGGTCATCGCAAAGCCGTACACGTAGCTGTCCAGCGCCGAGTAGGCATGGCCGGCCATCACCAGGGAGAACCCGGCTTCACGCAGGCAGCGCAGCACCGCGTCGTGGTGGCCCAAGTTGGCCGGGCCGGGGTGGTGGCGCGATTCCATCAAGCCGACCGCCCAGCGATGGCGCGTCAGCGCGGCGCGCGCGGAGAGTGCGCGACCCCGCATGGCGGCACTCCAGTCGCCGCCCGCGCAGGGCACCTCGATCTCGGCGAACACGAGGTCGACCAGGCCGTCCAGGACGTCGTCCTTGCCGGCCACGTGGTTGTAGAGGGACATCGCCTCGACGGCGAGCGCCTGCCCCAGACGGCGCATCGTCAGGGCCTCGATGCCCCCCTCGTCCGCAAGGGCGAGGGCGGCGCGTAGCACGCGCTCCCGATTCAGCTTGGGTCGGTCAGGCACTTGACGAGCTTACATTGTAAGCCATAGACTTACGCCATAAGTTTACGCCGTAAGTCGGCGATCCAAATCAAGGATGGTGCAAGTCGTGACCTCAGCCAAGTCCCTCGCCCGCTTGGGCGGACTCCTCTACCTCGTGGTCGCCGTGGGCGGCGCGTTCAGCGAGTACGTCCGCGTCAACATCGACCCCGCCCAGCACGCCGGACTCTTCCGTGCCGCCTTCGTCACCGACCTGCTGGATTTCACGTGCTTCCTCGGCGTGGGCATCGTCATGTACGCGCTGCTCAAGCCGGTGAGCCCGCGCGTGGCTTTCGCGATGGTGGTCGTCAACGCGGTCAGCGTGGCGATCCAGGCGGTCAACATGGTCAACCATGTCGGCGCTCTCCTGGTCGCCACCGACCCCCGCTACACCGCGGGGTTGGGCGCCCAGGCCGCGCACAGCCTGGTGCTCCTGCTGCTCGAGCTGCATCGCCAGGGCTACCTGATCGCGCAGATCTTCTTCGGGCTGTTCCTGCTGCCGCTCGGCTACCTCGTCCTGCGGTCAGGCTATTTCCCCCGGCTGCTGGGCGCTGCGCTCATGGTCGGCTCCGGAGGGTACGTGGGAGGTGTGGCCGTGACCTTTCTGTCACCCGGATTCGAGTCCGGATTCGCGCTCTACCTCGCCCTCTTCGGAGGCCTGTGCGAGCTGGCCTTCCTACTGTGGCTGCTGATCCGAGGCGCCAGGGAGGTGGCGGTATGAAGACGAAGCTGCAGACCCTGTGGGTCTTCGCGACCCTCAACTACCTCTACTGCGACGTGGTCACCCTCATGGATCCGGCCAGGCTCAAAGGCTTCCTGGCCGGGAGCCTTGGGGGGATGCAGATCTCGCAAGCCTTCCTGCTCGGATCGGCGGTCCTGGTCGAGATCCCGATGGCGATGGTCCTGCTCTCATGGCTGCTACCGCCCCGCGCCGGGCGCTGGGCGAACCTGGTCGCCGCCTCGACCATGACTATCGTTCAGCTCGGGACTCTAGCCGTCGGGACCCCGGCGCCCTACTACCTCTTCTTCAGCTGCATCGAGATCGCGTGTACTGCCACCATCGTCTGGCTGGCCTGGCAGAAGCCTCTCCAGGCCGTCGAGCAGCCGTACACCTACAGCGGGGGGAATTAAGTCCAAGTGAAGTCGACGAGAACCACAGCCGCGGTCGCCGGAGCGTTCTTCATCCTGGCGGCGGCCGCCGCCGTCGTCGGCCTGGCCCTGTACGGGTCGCTGCTGCACGACGCCCGTTACGTGATCGACGGCTCGGCCGACACCCAGGTGCGCCTGGGGGCGCTCATGGAGGTGATCGTGGTGATCGCCGTGGTGGGGACCGCGGTGACCCTGTACCCAATCGTTAGGAGACAGAACGAAGGCGTCGCGATCGCCTACGTGGCCGGGCGCGTGATCGAGGCGGTGATCATCGCGGTCGGGATCATCAGCCTGCTCTCGGTGCTGACCCTGCGGTCGTCCTTCGCCGGCGCGACCGGGGCCCAAGCCGACGCGGCCGTGGTCGTCGCCAGGGCCCTGGTGGCGGTCCACGACTGGACCTTCCTGGTCGGCCCGAGCCTGGCCATCGGCGTGAACACGGTCCTGCTCGCGTACCTGATGCTCAGGTCGAAGCTGGTGCCCCGCCTGATCCCCATGATCGGCCTGGTCGGAGGGCCGCTGATGTTCGCCTCGGGTGTGGCGGAGCTGTTCGGCCTCTATCAGCAGGTGTCGGTGTGGGGAGGGATCGCGGCGATCCCGGTCACGGCGTGGGAGATGAGCCTGGCGGTCTGGCTGATCCTGCGCGGGTTCAAGCCGTCTCCGATCCTGGCGGGCGTCAGCGCCACCAGTCCTCCCCCGTCTCCAGCCAGGCCAGGATCATCCCGTGGCGCAGCCCTTCATGGCTGACGTGGAGGCTGTGCAGGCCGTAGTAGTCGAGCAGCAGTAGAAGGATCTCCACACCACCGCGGAGCGCGCGCACCCGTACCTCCGGGAGCCCGGTGCGCTCGGCCAGCTCCCGTGCGGGCCCGGCGTCCAGGCGTTCCTCCGCCGTGAGCAGGGCCTGGGTCGTCAGCAGCTGCGGAGGGCTCAGGGGCGAGAGCACCAACGGCAGGTTGCTGGCAGTGCCCCCGGTCACCACGAGCCGCTCGGCGTCCGACTCCGGCGCCCGCCGCAGCACCGGGATGGCGGCCTTGCGCAGCGCCTTGCGCTCACCGTCGCGGGGCGGGTCGGAGAGCCAGCGCGCGGCCGCCGACCCCGACCCGATGGGCAGCGACACCCAGCTCAGGATGCGCTCCCCCTCGGCGGCCACCACCTCGGTCGAGCCGCCGCCCAGGTCGGTCATGAGCCAGTCCCGGCGGGCCGCGTGGCGGCTGGCCACGCCTCGGAACGAGAGTTGAGCCTCGCGTTCGGCCGAGATCAGGCGCACCGGAACCCCCAGCTGCGCGGACGCTTCCGCGAGCAGCTTCTGGCCGTCCGCCGCCGCGCGCACCGCCTGCGTGGCGCCGGCCACCAGGTGTTCGTAACCGTGGCCGGCCGCGGCCTTGATGACGCGCCGCAGCGCCTGCAGCGCGCGCCGGCGGCGGTGGTGGCCGATCCTGCCGGTGCGCTCCACCTCGGCCCCCAGCTCGGGCATCTCGACGTGGTGGGCGACGTCTGTCAGCACCCCGCCGTCGGCGTCCACGACCAGCGCGTGCACCGTGTTGCTGCCGATGTCCACCGCGGCCAGCCTGCGCACTGGCCGAATCTTCACGGAAACGCCGTGGTTCGGGCGGCTCCGCGGCCTTAAGCTGCGAGCCCGCGCGCGAGATGAAACCCGAGTTAGAAGGCACCCCCGCCACCTGGGGCATGAGGGCTTTCCTGCGCGCGCTGCCCGGGCTCTTGCTGCCGCATGCGGGCTGGTTCCTGCTGAGCCTGCTCGCGCTCGCCCCCGCGGTGCTGATGGCCACCGGGATGCCGCTGCTGCTGAGGGCCCTGGTCGACCGCGCGCTGGCCGCCGGGAACCCGGTGATCGCGACCTATGCCCTGGCCGTGATCGCGGCCCTCGCCCTGCTCGATGTGGGGACCGGGCCGGTCCAGCGCTGGCTGGCCTCCCGCCTGGCCACGGCCGTCGGCGACGACCTCCGGATCCGCCTCTTCGACCACCTCGAGAAGCTGTCCGTCGGCTACTACGAGCGCAAGCAGCCACGCCTGCTGGCCGACCTGGCCACCGGGGGCGCGGGCGCCGTGGAGTCGGCCATCGAGGACGCCCTGCTGCGCGCCATCAAGCAGGTGGCGATCATCGGCTTCGGGGTCTTCCTGCTCTTCACGATCGAGCCCCGGCTGGCCCTGGCCTGCGCGCTCCTGCTGCCGGTGGTGCCGGTCGGCTCGCGGCTGCTCTCCCGCGCTTACGAGAGGGCGCAGGCGGACCGCGGGCAGGACATGGAGAAGCAGATCATGCTGGCCGACCAGAGCCTGGCCGCCCAGCCCATGGTCAAGGCCTTCGGCCTGGAGGCGGAGCATGCGGCGCGTTTCCGGCGCCACACCCTGGCGACCTCTCGGGGGACGCGCCACATCGCACTGGTGGAAGGGGCCATGGCCGCGGCGGCCAGCGGCGCCGGATACCTGGTGCTGGCCGCGGGCATCGGCATCGGCACGGTGCTGGTTCTCGACCACCACCTGACCCTGGGCTCGATGCTCGCCTTCATCAACCTGGCCTTCTCCGTGATCCGTTCGGCTCAGGGCCTCTCGACCGTGGTGGCGCCGATGAAGAACGCGGGCATGGCGCTGCAAGGGGCCTACGACGTGCTCGGGACGCGCCCCGGAGTCGCCGACGCCGCCGATGCCGTGGAGCTGCCGCCGCTGCAGCGGGAGATCCGGCTGGAGGGCGTCTACTTCGCCTACCACGCCGGCGACTACGTGCTGAGGGGCATCGACGCCGTGATCCCGCGCGGCGCCCGGGTCGCCTTCGTGGGCGGCAGCGGCGGCGGCAAGAGCACGCTGGTCAAGATGCTGATGCGGCTGGACGACCCGGCCGCGGGGCGGGTCAACTTCGACGGCGTCAGCCTCCGCCGCTTCACGGTCGGCTCGCTGCGCCGGCGCCTGGGGATCGTCTTTCAGGAAACGCTGGTGATCGCGGGCACGATCGCCGACAACATTCGGGTCGGCAAGCCCGATGCCGGGGACGACGAGGTCGAGGCGGCCGCCGCCGCCGCCGGGCTGGACGCGCAGGTGCGCCTGCTGCCCGAGGGCTACGACACCAGGCTGACCGAGGGGGGCCTCAACCTCAGCGGCGGCCAGCGGCAGCGCCTGGGCATCGCCCGCGCACTCCTGCGCGACCCCGAGATCCTGGTCCTGGACGAGGCCACCTCGGCCCTCGACCCCATCTCGGAGCATGCCGTCACCGAGGCCCTGGCCAGCGTCTCGCGCGGGCGGACGGTGGTCTCGGTGACCCACCGGTTGGCCCAGGTCGTCGACTTCGACCAGATCTACGTGCTCGACGGCGGCCGCATCATGGAGGAGGGCGCCCACCCCGACCTGCTGGCCGCCGGCGGCTACTACGCGCAGCTGTGGGCCAAGCAGAGCGGGTTCACGTTGACCGCCGACATCGCCGGCAGCCGGATCGAGCCCCGGCGCCTGCGCATGGTGCCCATCTTCGGGGGGATCGGTCCCGGCACCCTGGCCGGCATCGCCCGCCAGTTCCAGGTCGCCGACGCCGAGGCGGGCACGGTCCTGATCACGGAGGGCGACCCGGCCGACCGCTTCTTCATCCTGGTCCGGGGACGCGTGGAGGTGCTCAAGGGCGAGCGCAAGCTCCACGAGCTCACCGACGGCGACCACTTCGGCGAGATCGCGCTGCTCGACCACATCCTGCGCACGGCCACCGTGCGCACGCTCACCCACTGCGTCTACGCGACCCTGGAGCGCAAGGACTTCGAGGCCCTGGTGCAGCGGCTGCCGGCGGTGCGCGAAGCCCTCCGGCGCGTCCAGGCCGAGCGCGCCGCCGCGGAAGCTCAAAATCCAGTTCATGCCTGATTCGACAGCAACCACCAACACGCGCCTCGAGCGCGATTCGATGGGCGAGGTGGAGGTCCCCGCCGACGCCTACTACGGGGCTTCCACGCAGCGCGCGGTCATCAACTTCCCGATCTCCGGCCAGCGCTTCCCGCGCCGTTTCATCCAGGCCCTCGGGCTCATCAAGCGCGCGGCCGCCGAGGTCAACGGCGAGCTCGGCCTGTTGGAGCCCAAGATCGCCGCGGCGATCGCCCGGGCCGCCCAGGAGGTGGCCGACGGCGCCCTGGACGAGCAGTTCCCGATCGACGTCTACCAGACCGGCTCGGCGACCTCGACCAACACCAACGCCAACGAGGTGATCGCGGTCCGCGCCAGCGAGCTGTTAGGTGGCGGCCGGGGCCACCGCGTGGTCCACCCCAACGACCACGTCAACAAGTGCCAGTCCTCCAATGATGTGATCCCCACCGCCATGCAGCTGGCGGCCGCGATGGCGATCCAGGACGGGCTGCTGCCGGGCCTCGAGCGACTGCACAAGGCGCTGGCGAGCAAGGCCGACGAGTTCATGCCGATCGTCAAGACCGGCCGCACCCACCTCCAGGACGCCACCCCGATCCGGCTGGGGCAGGAGTTCCTGGGCTACGCCGGCCAGGCCGAGGAGTCGCTGCGGCGGGCCAAGGCCGCCCAGTCCGAGCTGGTGGTGATGCCGCTGGGGGGCACCGCCGTGGGGACCGGGATCAACTCCCACCCCGAGTACGCCGCCCGCGCCTGCCGGCGCCTGGCCGAGCTGACCGGGCTTCCGGTCCGGGAGACCTCCAACCACTTCCACGCGCAGGCCGCACTGGACGCCACCATCGCCGCCCACGGCGGGCTGCGCGCGATCGCCCTCTCGCTCTGGAAGATCGCCTCCGACATCCGGCTCCTGGGTATGGGCCCGCGGGCCGGCATCGGCGAGCTGGCGCTGCCGGAGACCCAGCCCGGGTCGAGCATCATGCCCGGCAAGGTCAACCCGGTGATCGTCGAGTCGCTGACCATGGTGGTGGCCCGCGTCGTCGGCAACGACGCCACGGTGGGCTTCTGCCAGACCGGCTCGTTCCTGGAGCTGAACGTGATGATGCCGGTGGCCGCGGTCTCCATCCTGGAGAGCGTGCAGCTGCTGGCCGCCTCCGCCGACAACTTCGCCGCCCGCTGCGTGGAGGGTGTGCAGGCCACTGCGCGCGGGCCCGAACTGGTCGAGCAGGGCCTGATGCTGGCCACCGCCTTCGCGCCCGTGATCGGCTATGACGAGGCGGCGAAGATGGCCAAGGAAGCGCTCAAGAGCGGGCGTACGATCCGCGAGCTGGCCCGCGAGAAGGGCTTCAGCGAGGCCGAACTGGACCGGATCATGGACCCGGCCAAGCTCACCGAGCCCGGGCTGGAAGCAGGAGCGGGCTCCGGCGGCTGAGGCTGACGGCCACCGCCCTCTACTGGAGGCGCGGGAGCTCCACGTCCACCGGGGCCGCCGCCACGTCCTGCGCGGCCTCAGCCTGGCGGTGGAGCCCGGCCGCTGCCTGGGCATCGCCGGGCCCAACGGCGCCGGCAAGTCGACCCTGCTCGGAGCCCTGGCGGGCTGGATCCACCCCACCTCAGGCGAGGTCCTGCTGCACGGCCACCCCGTCCACGGCGGGGTGCCGGCGGAGGTCGGGTTCGCGGCCCAGGAGGTGTCCTTCTATCCCCACCTCTCGGGGCGGCACAACCTGGAGCTGTTCGGCCAGCTCTACGACCTCTCGGGGCCCGAGCTCGTGCGCCGCGTCGACCGCCTCGTCGAGAGCTTCGAGCTGGAGGACTGGATCGAGCGCGAGGCCCACAGCTACTCGGGCGGGGTCGCCCGCCGGCTGCACCTGGCGATCGCGCTCATCAACCAGCCCGACCTGGTGCTCCTTGACGAGCCGACGACCGGGCTCGACCCGGGCTCGCGGTCGACGCTGGTGCGCGTGATCGCGGAGCTGCTGGAGGAGGGCAACGCGGTCGTCATGGTCAGCCAGGTCCTGGCCGACCTGGAGATCGTCGCCCACCGCCTGATGGTCATCGTCGACGGCCGGCCGGCCCTCGAAGACGACATGGAGTCGGTGATGCAGCGCGCCGGCGCGGGGGTGGTCGTGATCGAGCTGGCCCAGCATCCCAAAGAGCGCATCGACCTGTCCGCAGTTCCCGGGGTGCTGGGCTTCGAGCTGGCGGAGGCCGTGCTCACCGTCCGCCTGGACGGCTCCCCGACCCGCCTGCCCCTGCTCCTCGACCACCTCCGGCGGCGCGGGCTGCGGGTGGCCCGACTCGAGTTCCAGCCCGCCTCACTGCAGACGGTCATCAGCGAGCTGGTGCCCGGGTGGTAGCAGCCCTCAAGCGCACCACGCGCATGACCCTGCACGAGCTGCGGGTGGTGCTCACCAACCTGCGCTTCTCGGTGGCGCTGTTCGGGATCCCGATCATCATCACGGCGCTGGTCAACTTCGTGCTCCACGAGCCCGGGCTGCCGCCGGACCAGCTCGCCATCCAGGACCGGGACGGCACCGTGCTGTCACGCCAGCTGGTGCAGCAGCTCCGGGCCTGGCCGGACCTGCGGACGGAGGCCCTGACGGCCGATGTCGACGCGCGGGCGCTGGTCGACGCGCACCCGGACGTGATCGCGATCGTCATCCCCACCGGGCTCAACGACGCCGTGCTCATGGGCACCCCGATGCAGCTGCGGCAATACGTGAACCGGGCGGGCCTGGCCCAGAACCAGCCCGCGGCGACCGCGGTCTTCAACGCCGGCGTGGAGGTCTCGGCGGTGGCGGCGGCGGTGGCCAGCGCCCGCCTCGACGCCAGCCGCCGCCACGCCGACGAGGAGGCCGCGGCGCGCGCCGCGGAGGCCGCCGCCCTGCAGAAGTTCAACATCCGGCGCAACCGTCTCAACACCACCACGCTCGGACAGCAGCCGATCTCGGGCTTCACCAGGCAGTCGCGGTTCGCGACCGGCGAGGGCATCAGCTTGATGGAGTTCGTGGGCGTGATGCTGGCGCTGCTCATGGTCGAGGACCGCGAGCACGGGCGGCTCACACGCCTGCTCTGGACGCGCCTGCGCCTGACGCAGCTGGTGGTCGCCAAGGGCGTCTCCATCTTCCTGCTCTGCGCGCTGGTGATGGCCGCGATCATCGCCATCTCGGTGTACTTCGGAATGGGCGCGGGCCCGTCGCTGCCGCTGCTCTCGGTGGTCACGCTGGTCACCGCCTTCGCCGTGACCGGCTACTCGCTGCTGCTCCTGGGACTCGGCCACTGGGCGCCCCACGTCGTGCAGCTGGTGGGCGTGCTGGCCACGGTCGTGCTGTCCGTCTTCGGCGGTTCGCTGGTGCCCTCTGAGAATCTGCCCGGAGTCATCCAGCTTCTGGGCTCTTTAACGCCCAACGAACGCGCGACCGAAGCTTATCATGCGCTGCTCCTACACGGAGACACGGGAGGGGGAGAGCTCTGGATTCCACTGGCGGTGCTGATGGCGCTGGGCCTGCTGCAGGCCGTGGTGGGAGCACGGGTGCTGGTGTACGCGATGAGGAACGCTCACTGATGGAAGGCGACGCCGGCCCCCACATGCGGCCGGGCGACAACGACCCGGTCGCCATCGCCACACTGCGCGAGGACCGGCGGGCCACAGCC
>Ga0070707_100003606_pt1 | contig 14602 bp, 14 predicted proteins | sample KBSK5502metaG_FD_65468 | JGI IMG/M metagenome (GOLD analysis project Ga0070707, IMG submission 65468) | Corn, switchgrass and miscanthus rhizosphere microbial communities from Kellogg Biological Station, Michigan, USA - KBS K5-50-2 metaG | ecosystem: Host-associated > Plants > Roots >... | reverse complement strand
GGGACCCTCTTTCAAGACGTGGGCACCGAGCCCGGCACCCAGCTCCAGCACAGCCAGACGGAGCCGCGCGACCAGCCTACCCACAAGGTCAAGATCGAGCCTCGCAGCCGGCTGGCGCAGATGATGGGCACCGACGAGATCGAGGTGAACAGCATGCACCACCAGGCGGTCAAGGCACTCGGACGGAATCTCACCGCCGTCGCCTGGGCGCCGGACCAGATCATCGAGGGCGTGGAGGACGCCGACCCGTCGCGCTTCGTGCTCGGCGTGGAGTGGCATCCCGAAGAGCTGGTCGGGCACTCCGAGCCCGCGCGCCGGCTCTTCGCCGCGCTCGTCAACGCCGCCCGCCGCTAGCCGCCCGCCGGCATGTCCGATCTCACGCCGGCGGATTTCCCTGAGCAGCCACCCGAGCCCGCACCGCCGCCGCCCCGCCGCTACTTCGCGCCCTGGACGACCGCGCTCTTTGCCGTCCTCGCCGCCGTTCTCATCGGCGCCTTCTACTACAACTGGGAGGATCCACTCGCCAGCCTGCAGCAGCCCGAGGCCTCGCTCGAGCGGCTGGTGAGCCGCGAGCTCGATTTCCGCGAGGCCCTCCAGCGGGCGCCGCGATGGGAGCGCCAGCTCTACGAGCTGGTCGGCAGCGAGCCGGAGTCGCTGGACGACGCCATCGTGCGCTACGACGAGCTCAGCGAGGCTGCGGACTCCGACACGGTCGAGCTCGCGCGCGCGATCCTGATGGGCGAAGCCGGGCGCCTCGAGCGCGGCGCTGGGGTAAACGAGCGCCTGCAGGCGCTCAAGCCCGACGGCGAGCAGATGGCCGAGTGGGTCCACGCCGCGTACCTGGACGCGGCGTCCGACGCCGCCAGCGCGGCGGCGCTGCTGGAGGAGATCCGGGGCGAGCTGACACCCGGCTGGTTCACCGACACCCTGGTCCGGCGCATCGCGACCCGGGCCGGGCTCTCAGCGGAAGGTGCCCAGGCGGCGGCCGCCATTCGCGCGCGCGGTCACGTGCTGCTCATGCGCGTGCGGACGCTGACCGGCGCGGGGCTCGTCATCGTGCTGCTGGCCGGCGTGATCCTCTGGCGGGCCGCCCGCCGGCCAGGGGGCGCGCGAGTGGCCGATGCGCCGCTCCCACCCCCCTGGCCCGCCGCCGACGGCTGGGGCCTCTTCGCGCGCGGGGCCTTCGGCTACCTCGTCATCCCGGTCGGCGGCGCCTTCCTGCTCCCCAGCGGACTCGCGGTTTTCGACGTGCTCGCCGTGGCGGCCGGGCTGCCGGCGCTGTGGTGGATCTGGCGGTGCTTTCGCTTTCACGGGCTCGCCATGCCGTCCGTCTTCGGCCTCCGGCCGTCGCCGGGCGGCGCACGGCGCGTCGTCTCGGTGGGGATCGTGCTGCTGGCGCTCTCGCTCCTCGGCGAGACCGTGCTCTATCTGATCCTCACGGCCACAGGCGTGACCTCGCACTGGGCCGACGGCTTCCTCGAGACCCTGCTCTGGGGCAAGCCGGTCGCCGTCGCGATGGAGACGGTGGATACCGTGGTCTGGGCGCCGCTCTTTGAGGAGCTCATCTTTCGCGGCCTGCTCTATCCAACTTTGCGGCTCGCGCTGCCCATGTGGCCCGCGGCGCTCGTCACCGGCGCGATCTTTGCCGGCGCCCACGGCTATGGCCTGATCGGCTTCGCGGCCGTGGCCTGGAGCGGCGCCATCTGGGCCGTCGGCTACGAGCGCACCGGCAGCCTCCTGCCGGGCATCGTCGCCCACTCGCTGAGCAATCTCATGTCGACGATGAGCTTCGTGATCCTGCTGCGTTGGTAGCGCCTCAATAGGGCCTAGTTAGCCCGCCTACGGGAGCCTTCTATGACTACGACTGCTATGAAGCCCCGACTTACCTCCCTCGCTCCGCAGTTCCTCGTCGACGAGCTCGAGCGCTCGATTGCGTACTACCGGAAGCTGGGCTTCACGTTCGGCGAGCCCTGGGAGGGGTTCTACGCGATCGGAGTGCTGGACGGGCTCGAACTGCACCTGAAGGAAGCGCCCAAGAACCAGGCTGAGCGCCAGCACCGCCGGGAGAATGAGCACCTCGACGCCGTAGCGGGCGTGGAGGGAATCGAAGTCTTCTATGAGCAGTGCATCGCCAATGGCGCCACAATCCTCAAGCCGCTCGCGGCCACCGCATGGGGCACGAAAGATTTCTACATCGATGATCCCGACGGCTACATCGTCTGCTTCGGCGGCCGGCCGGCGGCAGGCTGACCACTGTCCCGCTACCTCAAGATCCAGCGCGACGGGGCGCCGGGGACGATCTCCTCGCCGACGCGGCCGTCCTGCTTGAGCTTGCGCAGGTGGGAGTGCACCGACATGGCCGCGGCGGCGTGCAGCGCCGGCGAGACATCGGCGTAGATCACTTTCACCATCTCCGGGATCGTGCGCGCGCCCGCGCCGAGGGCCTCGAGGATCTGCCGCTCCCTCAGCATGCGGTGGTCGAGATACTCCTGGATCTTCGCCTGCGCTTCCTCGATGACGGGACCGTGGGCCGGGTAGATGCGCCGGACGTCGAGGGCCTGGACGCGCCGGAGCGATTCGAGATACTGGCCGAGGTCGCCGTCGTCGTCGGGGATCACCGAGGTCGAGCCGCCGAGAATGAGATCACCGGTGAACAGCGCCCGCTCCTCCTTCAGATAGAAGCAGAGGTGGTCGGAAGCATGTCCGGGCGTGTGGACCGGGATCAGCGTCACCTCGTCGCCCTCGACCGTTTGACCGTCCCGCAAGTCGGCCATGCCCGCGGGCAATCCCGAATCCTTGAAGACCATCTTCGCCACCGGCAGCTCGCCGAATCGCCGGCGCAGGTCGGCCACGCCGCCCATGTGATCGCGGTGTCGGTGAGTGAGGATGATTCGCTCGGGCCGCGCCCAGCCGCGCCGGCGCAGGTACTCGTCCATCAACGGAACGTACTCGGGTACGCCGGCGCCCGTGTCGATGAGGATGGGACGCGCGCGGCCAACCAGGTAGGTGTTGGTCCCGGGGCCCGTGAACAGTCCCGGGTTGAGCCCAAGCACGCGACCAACCCGGTCGCTGGGCGTCGCGGTCTTCGGGAAATCGGGATCGATCCAGCTCATGCGACCCCAAGATAGCGGCGCTTGACGTCCTCGTTGGCCTCCAGGCCCGCGGGCGTGCCCTCGTAGACGATCTGTCCCTTGTTCATCACGTAGACGCGGTCCGCCACCTGGAGCGCGAGGTGATAGTTCTGCTCGACGAGCAGGATGGACAGCCGCTCGCCCTTGAGGCCCTTCACCACGCGGCCGATCTCGCGCACGATGAGCGGCGCCAGCCCTTCCGAGGGCTCGTCCAGCAGCAGCAACCGCCCATTGGTGAGAAGGGCCCGCGCGATGGCCAGCATCTGCTGCTCGCCGCCCGACAGCGTCCCACCCGACTGCTCCGCCCGCTCCCGGAGCCGCGGGAAGAGCCCGAAGACGCGCTCGAGCGACCAGCCGGCGGCGCGGGCGCCGAGCATGAGGTTCTCGCGCACCGTGAGCGGGGCGAAGATGCGCCGCCCCTGCGGCACGAGGGCGAGCCCGCGCCGCGCGATCCTGTGGGCGGGCCACCGGTGTATCGATTCGCCGTCGAAAACGATGCGCCCGTCGCGCGGCGGCGTGAAGCCGACGATGCTGCGGATCATGGTGGTCTTGCCCGCCCCGTTCCGGCCGAGCAGGGCCACGGCCTCGCCGGCGGCGACTCGCAGGGAAACGCCGTGAAGGATATGACTGTCGCCGTAATAGGTGTGGATGCCGTCCACTTCGAGCATGCTCATCTCAGTCTATTGTCCCGCCTCGAAAGTTCGAGACCGATTCGCTGGGCGAGGCCGGGGCCGCTCCCCCGGAACACGCTGCGTTGCAACCCTCTGCCCGCCCTCTTCGCGGGCCACGAGATCATGGTCCCCTCCACACCGACACGCAGAAGCCACGGTTCCGGTGAGAGCGGCCCCGGCCTCACCCTTGGCTTCACGTGGACGAATCCCCGCTCACCACGCCTATGCCGGAATCGACTATGCCGTGCCCAGATAGACTTCATAGACGCGCGGATCTGTCTTGACCTCTCCGAAGGTGCCCTCCACCAGCACCTCGCCATAGTGCAGCACGGTGACGCGGTCGGCGAGCGAGGACACGACGTCCATGTCGTGCTCGATGATGAGCAGCGTGATCTCCCGCGGCAGGCCTTCGAGCATCCGGGTCATGCGCTGGGTCTCCTCGGGCGACATGCCCGCCGTGGGCTCGTCCAGCAGCAGGAGTTTGGGCGAGATCGCCAGGGCCACCCCCACCTCGAGCTGGCGCTGCTCGCCATAGGACAAGCGGCCGGCCGGCTCGTCCAGGCGCGGCGCGAGGCCCACCGCCTCGGCGACCTCGACCGCCTTGTCGAGCGGGGCGCGCAGGCGCCCCACCGACCCGAAGAGATTGTAACTGCCGCGTCCGTCGGCGGCGGCCGCCAGGCGCAGATTCTCCCTCACGCTCAACTTTGGGAACAGGTTCGTCCGCTGGAAGGAGCGCGAGATTCCCCGCCGCGCCACGGCATGCGGCGGCAGCCCCGTAATCAGATCGCCGCCGAAAAGGATGCGGCCGCCGCTCGGCGCGAGGTGCCCCGTGATCAGATTGAACAGCGTAGTCTTGCCCGCGCCATTGGGGCCGATGATGGCGCGGCGCTCCCGGGGCGCGATGGCGAGGGAGACCCCATTGACCGCGTTGAGCGCGCCGAAATGCCGGGCCAGCTGCTCGATGCTCAGGAGCGGCGGGGCGCTCATGAGCGAATGCCGATGCGCCCCCGCAGGGCGCCGACGATGCCGCCGGGAGCGAAGAGCACGAGCAGCACGAAGGTCAGGCCGAGGATGAGCATCCAGCGCTCGGTGTACGAGCTCACCATGCTCTGGAGCAGGATGAAGGCGGCCGCGCCCAGCACCGCGCCGCCCAGGGTGCCGGTGCCGCCGATGATAACCATCAGCAGGGCCTCGCCCGACGTGGTCCAGAGAAACGCGTCCGGGGTGATGGAGCCCACCTGCTGGGTGTAGAGCGACCCCGCCAGTCCAGCGACGGTGCCGGCGATGACGAAGGCGAGGAGCTTGTAGCGGTTGACGGCGTACCCCACCGCCTCCATGCGCGGCTCGTTCTCATGGATGCCGCGCAGCACGTGGCCAAACGGCGAGCGCACGATCCTCCAGAGCGCCAGCGCCGCGAGGGTCACCACCGCTACGAGATAGAGGTGGAACTGGAGCGGGCGCCCCGTGTCCAGTCCGAGCGCGACGGGGCGCGGGACCCCCACGATGCCGTCCTCGGCGCCGAGCCAGGCCGCCTGGAAGGTGACCGCGTAGAACATCTGGGAGAAGGCCAGGGTGAGCATGATGAAGTACACCCCGCTCACGCGGATCGAGAAGAAACCGATCACGAGCGCGGCCAGCGCCGCCGCGGCGGCCGGCAGCAGCAGCGCCGAGACGGGGCCGGGCGATTTGAGGAGAGCCAGCGCGGCGACGTAGCCGCCGACGCCGAAGAAGGCGGAGTGGCCGAACGACACCATGCCGGCGTAGCCCATCAAGAGATCGAGGCTCATGGCGAAGATGCCCCAGATCAGGATCTCCTGGAGCAGCTTGACCGGGTAGTTGCCGGCGAAGAGCGGAAACGCCGCGAGGGCGGCGACGAGCGCGGCGGCGAGGATCAGCCGGGGAATCACTTGAGGGGCCGGCCGAAGAGCCCGTGGGGACGCAGCAGGACGATGGCGGCCATGACGACGTAGATCATGAGCATCGAGGCGCCGGGCAGCCAGACTTTCCCGAAAGTCTCCGCCTGGCCGATGATCAAGCTCCCCACGAGCGAGCCCTTGAGGCTGCCGAGTCCGCCCACGACCACGACGATAAGGGCCGGGATCAGGATGGTGGCTCCCATCGGCGGTTGGGCGGACTGGATCGGCCCGGCGATCACGCCCGACAGCCCGGCCAGCGCGGCGCCGAAGGCAAACACGCCGGTGAACACCCGCTGGATATTGATGCCGAGCCCGGCGGCCATCTCCGCGTCGAAGACGCCGGCGCGGATGATCGCGCCCAGCCGCGTGCGCTCGATGAGGAGCCAGAGCGCGACGGCCATCGCCAGGCCGAAGACGATCACGAACAGCCGGTAGGAGGGCACCGTGGCGCCCCAGAGCGTCACCGAGCCCGCGAAGAGGTCGGGCGGTGGGATCGAGCGGATCTTCCCGCCCCAGATCCACTTGACCAGATCCTCGAACAAATAGATGAGACCGAAGGTCAGGAGCACCTGATCGAGCGGCCCGCGCCGGTAGAGCGGCCTGAGGCAGCCGCGCTCGATCAGCACGCCGATCACGCCCACCGCCACGGGAGCGACGGCCAGCGCCAGCCAGAAATTGTTCGTCACCCCGATGAGCGTGAGGCCGGCGTAGGCGCCCAGCATGTAGAAGGAGCCGTGGGCGAGATTCACCACGTCGAGCATGCCGAAGATCAGGGTCAGCCCGACTGAAAGCAGGAAGAGCAGGACGCCGTAGGAGAGCCCGTTGAGGGCCTGGGCGAAGAGGTCGAGGAGGAAAGGCACGGGCGGGGACGGGGCGGGGGGCCGGGCGTGACCGCCGGGCCCCCCGCTCGCTCGGTCAGGCAGGCAAGGTGCAGCCGGTCCCCGGATCCTTCACGTCGGCGATCTTGTCGATGGGGACATTGTTGAGCCCACCGTACACCTCACGGACCTCCCGGACGTAAATGAACGGCTGGATCACGTTGTGGGTCTTGGGATCGAAGCGGAAGCGGCCGCGCGGGCTGTCGAACTCGACTTTGGCGATGGCCTGCACGAGCTTGTCCTTGTCCTGGGTATTGCCGTTGACGGCCTTGAGCGCGCGGACGATGACCTCGGCAGTGTCGTATCCCTGGCAGGCGAAGCCATCGGGCATCTTGCCGAGGTTCTTCTCGCGGAAGTCCTTGACGAATTTCTGGTTGGTCGGGTTTTCGAGCAGCGGGGTGTAGAAATGGCCGGTGATGACGCCGATGGCGGACTTGCCCTGGGCCGGCAGCACGTCGGGCTCCGTGAGGAAGCCGGCGCCGGTAAGCTTGACCGACTGCTTCAGCCCGAACTGGTCGAACTGCTTCACGAAGTTGACCGCGTCGGTGCCGGAGAAAAAGCAGTAGACCGCCTTGACGCCTGACTGCCGGATCTTGGTCAAGTAGGGCGCGTAGTCGGTCTCGCCGAGCTTGGGATAATCCTCGGCCACGACCTTGCCGCCCGCTGGCAGGTAGGTTTCCTTGAACGCCTCCATCATGTCCTTGCCGGCCTGATAGTTGGGCGCGACGAGGAACGCCTCCTTGGAAACGTTCTTGGCCACCCAGCCGCCCATCGGCTGATTGGGCTGCCAGTTGGAGAAGGACGTGCGGAAGATCCACTTCGAGCAGCGCTCGCGGCTGATGGCGTCGGCGCCGGCATTGGAAACGATGAGGATGGTCTTGGAGTTGTGCACCTTGTCGCGCATTCCCATCAGAATCCCGCTGTGCACGGGGCCCGTCAGGATGTCGACCTTGTCCGAGTCGATGAGCTTTTCGGTCTTGCGGATGCCGACCGGGGGCTTCATCTCATCGTCTTCCTTGATCATCTCGATCTTGCGCCCGGCCACGGTCCAGTTCTCGCGCGCGAAGACGAGCTCCATCGCCTGCGTGATGCTCTCACCGAGCACGGCGTAGACGCCCGTGTACGGCAGCACGACCCCGATCTTCACCGCCCCGCCCTGTGCCCCTGCCCGGATCACCCAGGGGCCGGCCGCCACGGCCGCGGCTCCCATCGAGGCACCAGCGAGGAACTTCCGACGCGTCAGCTGATCCATTGTCTCTTCCTCCTCAGTATGAGCGCTGCATAACGATACAACCCGCGGTCGTGGCTGGCGCGCGCGGCGGCCCGCTCGAGCCCGGGCGCCGGAGCCCCACAAGACTACACCGAAGCCGTCCGCCGTGAAACCCCCCGCCGGTCCCCTGTTTGCACCAAGGAAACCCGCAAGACGCCCTATCGGCTCCCGCTTCGGGAGTCCGCCAGCAGGGAGATGACGTAATTGCCGCTGCCCGAGGACGGCCCGTAGGCGTGCACGGAGGCCGTGAAGGGCTGGCCGGACTCCCTGACGGCCCCGAGCAGCATTGCCAGGTGCCGTCCGCCCATCTCGGCCTGGGTGGTCCGCGCGAACTCCGGCATCCAGGCCCAGAGCTTGTCGTACTCGCCGCCCGCCAGCAGCTTGGCGAAACGATGATCCAGCGCCTCGTCCTCGGGGCGCGGGCCTTTCTCGGGTCCTCGAACCAGCTTGTGGGAGACGCTGCCGCTCGCCACGAAGCCCACTCGCTTGCCGCTCTCGCGCGCCACCTCGGCGATGTAGCGCCCCCACTGATAGGACTCCTCGAGGTCCGCCGACAGGCAGACGGAGACGGGAATCATCGGCAGCGTCTGGGCGGGATCGAGGTAGCACACCATGGGCATGACGGTGCCGTAATCGAGCGGATAGTGGACATCGTTGGCGAGCACGCACTGCTGACCTGCGGCTTTGCCCTTGGCGATGAGCCGCGCGGCCAGCTCGGAGTCGCCCGGATAGTCGTAGGGCACGCCGTGGATGAGCTCGGGCGCCTCCTGTGCCGTGAGCACGCCCTGATGGCGCGGGGTGCCGTCCACCACGGTGGGAAAGGTCGCGATCAGGTGGCAGGAATTGATCACCGCGACGTCGAGGCGGGCGCGGGCGACCTCACGGCCCTGAGCGACGAGCCCGTCCCGCACGGGACGGAAGACCTCGGAGGCGAGCTTGCCTTCGAACGCCGCTTCGGGCGTGCAGTACCGCGGCGTGTGGACCGAGAGAAACGCGCCGGCCAGTGTGCCCATAGGCTTCGCCTCATTCTCCCTCTCCCTCCCTCGGGAGGGAGAGGGGATCTCTTAGGGAACCCAGGCAATGGCGTCGATCTCGACATTGACGCCCTTGCGGGGCGGAGCGGCCTCGACGGTGGTGCGCGCCGGCTGAACCCCCGCGAAGTAGTCTTTGAAGACGCGGTTGAACACTGCGAAGTCCTCCATGTTGCGCAGGTACACGCCCACGCGGACGACGTTGACCAGACTGGTGCCGCCGGCCTCGAGCACGGCCCTGACATTGTCGAGCGTCACGCGCGTCTGCTCGGCGATGTCCGCGGAGACGACGGCCTTCGTCGTGGGATCGAGCGGGCCCTGGCCGGACACGAACAGGAAGCCGCCGCATCGCACCCCCTGGGCGATGGGCGACTCGGTGCCTTCCGAGAAGCCCGTCTTGGGCGCCGCTTTGGTGAAGATCACCTCGGGTTTCATGCGCGCGTTTCTCCTTTGAGCCGGGCGGCCACCTCGTCGGGGAACGGCCGGGCGTGGAGCCGCCCGCCGGCGCTCTCGGGCAGCGCGACCCACGCGCGGACCTCGAAGCCCGTCGCGCAGCGGCTCCCCTTCACCGACACCTCGTGCTCCACCCGGAATGTCTTCTCCCGCACCTCGGTCACGGTGGATCGGATCGTGACCTCGTCGCCGTAGCGCACCGGGGCGGCGAAGCGCGCTCCCGACTCGACGATCGGCACGCCCACGATACGGTGTTTGGGGAACAGCTCCGGCCACGGCAGGCCCACGGACTCGAAGAGAGCCTCCGTCGCCAGGTCGAACCATTCGAAAAAGCGCGGATAGAAGACGATGCCCGCCGGGTCGGCCTCGCTCCACCTCACTTTGACCGTGAACTGGTTGCTGATCATGGTCTACTCAGCACTCGCCTCGTCACGCTCGTGCCTACGGCAGCTCGGCCGTGCCTCGGCTCGAACATCGTCCGCGTGAAGGCGTCTCAGCTCTTCGCGCAGCCTGAAGCGCTGCAGCTTGCCGGTGGCGGTGCGCGGCAGCTCGCGCACGATGATGATCTCGCGCGGCCGCTGATGTGGCGGCAGCGAGCCCTCCAGCAATCGGCGGAGCTCGTCGGCGAGCGCGGTCGCGACGGGGTTGCGCGGGACGACGAAGACGAAGGGCTTGATGAGTCCGCCGATCTCCTCGGCCCCCACCACCCCGGCCTCGAGCACGCCAGGATGGCGCAACAGGACGGCTTCGACCTCCGCGGGCGCCACCCACTGCCCGGCCACCTTGAAGAAGTCGTCCTCGCGTCCGCCGTGGTAGTAGAAGCCCTCGGCGTCGCGACGGTAGACGTCCCCGGTGCGGAACCACTCGCCGACAAAGGTCCGGCGGGTGTGGTCGAGGCGCTTCCAGTAGCCCGCGGCGAGCGACGGCGTTTTCACCCAGAGCACGCCTGGCTGGCCATCCACGGCCGGCGCGCCGTCGGCGTCCAGAATGCGCGCCTCTGTTCCCTCCACCGGAGTCCCGGAGGAGCCGGGCCGGCTCGCTCCCTCCCGGTTGGAGAGCACCATGAACACCGTCTCGGTGGCGCCGATGCCGTCGAGGATCTCGACGCCGAAGCGCTCGCGCCAGGCTCCGTAGATCTCGGCGGGCAACCGCTCCCCCGCCGACACGCAGCGGCGCACCGAGCGGAACGTGTCGGCCGGCAGCTCGGCTCGGAGCAGCCGGGAATAGAACGTCGGCACCGAGAAGAAGAGGGTGGGCTGGTGCTCGCTCATCACCCGCCGCACCGTGTCCGGATCGGGCCAGCCCGGATGGAGATACGCGCTCGCCCGGCAGTAGAGCGGGATCAGCAGCGCATTGCCCAGCGCGTAGGCGAAGAAGAGCTTGGACGTGGCGAAGACGCGGTCCCGCTCGGTCACGCCGAGCACGTCGCGCGCATAGTGCCGGCACGCCAGGAGCGTCCGGTGGCAGTGGACGGCAGCCTTGGGAAAACCCGTCGTGCCGGAGGTGTAGAGCCAGAACGCCATCGCGTCGAGGCCCACCGCCTCCGCGGCCAGCGGGTTTGCCGAGCCGGCGCTCAGCAGGTCATGGACGCTCGTCGCAGTGCCGACGGCGGCGCGGTCCAGCGCCGGTCGCAGCGGAGCCAGCAGATCCGGATCGGCCACCAGCACCTTCGCTCGGCAGTCGTCGAGGATCGCCTGGAGGTCGCCCGGTCCGAGCCGCGTATTGAGCGGGACCGCGATCGCCCCGAGCTTGAGCGCGGCGAAGAAGGTGGCGACGAAAGCAGGGCCGTCCGGAAGGAGCAGGGCCACCCGCTGCTCGGGCTCGACGCCGCGGGCCCGCAGCGCATGCCCCGCGCGGTCGACCAGCGCCCCCAGCTCGGCATAGGTCAGGGCGGTCCCGCCGACGGTCACCAGCGCGACCCGGCCGCCGAGCCCTTCGCGGAGAGGCTCGTCGATGAAGACGGTCGCGGCATTGTGCACCGAGGCGGCGCTCATGAGGGGACGTATCCTACACGCGCGGCCGCGGTCAGAACAAGGGATGGGGACGCGTGCTCACCAGGGACGGATGCGAGAGGTCACTGCGGCGGGGTCTGGGAGCGGCGCAGCTCCGCGAGCTGTTCGAGCAGGGCCTCGGCGGAGACGGGTTTGGCGATGACCCGGTCCACGAACTGCATCGACTCGTGCGCCGACACGCCCTCGCCCCAGCCGGTCAGGATGAACACGGCCGTCTCGGGCGAGCGCGCCTTGACCCGCGCGGCGACCTCCCAGCCATTCATCTTCGGCATCCCGAGATCGGTGATCACGACATCGTGGGTTTTCGGATCGAACAGGGCGAGGGCCTCGTCGCCGTTCGTCGCGGTCGTGACGGCGTGGCCCTCGTCCCGCATCATGTCGGACAGGACCGTGACGAGCCGCGGGTCGTCGTCCACGAGGAGCACCCGCGCCGCCTGCTCAGGGGAGATGTTCCGCTCGACGGCGCTCTCAGACGGCGGAATGATCTGAAAGCGGCTCGCGTGCAGCCGGATCCGGACCGTCGTTCCCTTGCCGCGCTCGCTTTCAATGGTGAGGGTACCGCCGTGGCGCTCCACGATGTCGGAGACCTGATCCAGCCCGTGCCCGGGCTCCTGGCCGGGCGAGAGCGTGAGCGCCCGCTCGGCGATGCGCCGCCGCACATCCGGCGGCATCCCGACGCCGGTGTCCCGCACCTCGACCACGACCCAGCCGGACTCCTCGCTGGCCGCCCGGACGCCCAGCGTGCCGCCCTGGGGCATGGCGTCCACGGCGTTCTGGATCAGGCGCACCAGCGCGTCGCGGAGCTCGAAGGCATTGCACTCGACGGGCGGCAGCGCCTCCATGTCCTGAGTGACGGTGATGACGACGCCGCGGCGCTGGGCCTCGTCGCGCCAGCGCGGCGCGGTCATTTCCAGCGCCTCCGCGATGACGGAAGGCAGCCCGACAGGACCGAAGGCCGTCTGGGGCTGGCGCGAAATGAACTCCTGCAGCCGTCGGACGGTCGTGGAGGCTTCGAGAGCCACGTCGCGGATCTGGGACAGCCGCCGCCGGGCCGTCTCCGCCTGGGCTTCCTTCAACATGAGCTCCGTGTAGGCGAGGATGGCGGCCAGGGAGTTGTTGAAGTTGTGGGCGAGCCCGCCCACGGTCTCGCCCAGGGCGCGGAGCTCGTCGGCCCGGGGCACGCCGCCGCGTGATTCGGCGAGCCGGCGGCCAAAGTCGCGTGCCCAACTGCGCAGAGTCAGCACGGACCGGTCCAGCTCGACCTTGGTCCGCGCCATCTGACGCGCGATGTCCTGGATCTCTTCGTGGTCGGCGAACAGGAGGGGATCGGGCGTCGCCTCCTCGGGTTCCCGACGGATCCACTTGCCGACTCGCTGACGGACCCGGCCGATCATCGCTTCGAGAATGCTATAAGTTCACGAGCTGGGCAACTCGCTCGCGATGGAATGTCGCATCCCCGAAGGTGAACTCCGATCCCTTCGCGCGCTTGAAGTAGAGGTGGAGGTCGTGCTCCCAGGTGAAACCGATCCCGCCGTGGAGCTGGATGCCATTGGCGGAGACGCGCCGGTAGGCGTCGGAGACATACGCCTTCGCCATGCTGACTGCCAGCGGCCCCTCGGACACGCCTTCGTCCATCGCCCAGGCGGCGTAGTAGGTGATGGACTTGCTGTTCTCGACGTCCACCAGCATGTCCGCCGCCTTGTGCTTGACGCCCTGGTACGAGCCGATCGGGCGGCCGAAGGCCTGACGGATCTTCGCGTACTCGACGGTCATGTCCAGGACCTTCTGGGCTCCGCCGCACATCTCGGCGCAGAGCGCGACCGTCGCGCGGTCGAGCACGCGGGCGAGCGCCGTCCAGCCGCCGCCGATCTCGCCGAGGCGGCCGTCCACCCCGAGACTCACGCCTTTCAGCGTCACCTCGCAGAGCTTGCGCGTCTGGTCCATCGTCGGCAGCAGCGTGACGGTCAGCCCCTTGGCGCCCTTGGGCACGAGGAAGAGGGAGATCCCGTCCGCGCCCGACTTGCCGGTCCGCGCCGCCACGACGATGGCGTCGGCGGTGTGGGCGTCGTGGACGAAGAGCTTGGTGCCGGAGAGGGTGTACGTCCCGCCCTTCTCGAGCGCGGCGAGCGTGATGCCGTCGGGGCCGAGCTCCGCGCTGGGCTCCATCCATGCGAGCGTCACGCGTGCCTGCCCGCCGGCGATCTTCGGCAGCCATTCCTTTTTCTGCGCCTCGCCGCCGGCCTCGAGAATGATGCCGCCGCCCAGCAGGACGGCGGAGAAGTACGGCCCCGGCACCACGGCCCGGCCCATTTCCTCCATCAGGACGACCAGGTCCACCAGACCGAGGCCCATGCCGTCATACGCCTCGGGGTACGTCAGCCCGAGCCAGCCCTGCTCGGCCAGCTTGCTCCACAGGGCCGGCGTCACTCCCTCAGGCGTCTCCATGAGCGTCCGGACGACCTGGGAGGCGCACTCGTTCTCGAAGAATTTGCGGGCGGTGCTGCGCAGGAGCTCCTGCTCTTCGTTGAAGCCGAAGTTCATGGATTAGCCTTTCGGAAGGCCGAGCACACGCTCGCCGATGATGTTCTTCTGGATCTCGGTGGTGCCGCCCTCGATGGAATTGGCGCGGGAGCGGAGGAAGGTATGCTGCCAGAGGCCGTCGGCCACTGCCCACGGGCTGCCCTTCATGAGCTGGGAGAAGGGGCCTTCGATCTCCATGGCCAATTCTTGAAGTCGCTGATGGCCCTCCACCCACATCATCTTGCCCGTGGAGGCCTCGGGGCCGGGCACCTCGCCCTTGAGCAGCCGAGTGATGGCCCGCGCGCCCGTGTACTTGAAGACTTCGGTGTCGATCCAGAGCTGGGCCAGCTTCTGCCTCAGCACCGGATCCTTGGTCGCCGGCGCGCCGTGCTTCTTCGTTTTCCGCGCCAGCTCGACGAGCCCGTCGAGCGCGATCCGCAGCCGCACCTGCAGCCCGAACCCCAGCGCCAGTCGCTCGTACATGAGCGTGGCCAGGCCCACGGTCCAGCCGTTGTTGAGGCCGCCCAGGATGTGGGACTCGTGAACGCGGACATTGTCGAAGTACACCTCATTGAACTCGGGGTCGCCGGTGATCTGCTTGAGCGGCTTCACCGTGATGCCTGGCAACTTCATATCCAGCAGGAAATAGGTGATGCCCTTGTGCTTTGGGGCATTGGGATCGGTCCGCGCCAGCAGCATCATCCAGTCGGATACGTGGGC
>Ga0070707_100003604_pt1 | contig 14602 bp, 11 predicted proteins | sample KBSK5502metaG_FD_65468 | JGI IMG/M metagenome (GOLD analysis project Ga0070707, IMG submission 65468) | Corn, switchgrass and miscanthus rhizosphere microbial communities from Kellogg Biological Station, Michigan, USA - KBS K5-50-2 metaG | ecosystem: Host-associated > Plants > Roots >... | reverse complement strand
TGCGAACGGTGCCGGCAAGACCCGAACGACCAGACGCGTTGATGAGCTTGATCGTCACGTCGCTTGGCGACGGAAGCGACTGGCCGGTCTTGCCGACATCGGGAAGTGGGCCATCGTTCTTCAGGGATGTGAAGAGCGCGCGCGCGGCCGAGGCCTCAGGGACAACGTACGAAACGCCGCCGATGTACTGGGGCGTCCCCGGGTACTGACGGAAGTCGACGTTCTTGTTGTCGAACTTCAAACTTGCCGCGATCTTGCGCGCGACACCCAGATTGATGCCCTTGTCGTAGATCAACCCCTTCCCGGCGACACTCGATAGATCGATGAGCTTGAGCGGGTTCAGCAGAACGCCGAGACCCTTCACGCGGTTAAGGAGGGCGCGCAGGAATCGTTGCTGGCCCTGGATCCTTCCAAGATCTGCGTTCGGGTAGATATACCGCGCGCGCACGAAGGATAATGCCTGCGACCCGTTCAGCTTGATGCACCCGGCCGTCGGGATGTTCAGCCCCGACTTCTGGTCGTGGACGGGCTTCGGGAAGTACAAGGGGACTCCGCCGACCGCGTCGACGATCGCTTGGAAGCTCGCGAAGTTGACCTCAACGTAGTGATGGATCTGGAGGCCGGTGAGCTGAGTGATCGTTTTGATCATCAGCTCGGCACCGCCAAGTGGATACGCCGCGTTGATCTTGTTGAAGCCATATCCGGGGATGTTGACCCGCAGATCACGAGGGAAGCTGACCAGGACCGCGTGCTTCGCACCCGCGTAGATGTGCAGCAGGATGATCGTGTCGGCTCGCTGACCGGAGCCTCCCTTGAACTGCCGTTCGCTCCTCGCGGACCCTTCGACAACATCCCGACGGTCGCTGCCGAGAACCAAGATGTTCAAGGGCCCCTTCGGAAGCGGCTGGTACAAGCCGGGGATCGATTTCTGGCCCTTCTTGATGTTGGACTGGACCTTCAGGTACGTGAAGATGCCGGTGCTTACGACAAAGACGACCAACACGAGCAGCCCGATCAGGCCGTATTTCACCCCGCGGCGCGCGCCGGGGTGACGGCTCTTCTTGGTCGGGACTTCGAGTTTCTTGAGGCCGTCGTACATGGGAGGTGCTGGGAAGTGTACCCGCTGAAACGTGGAGCTACCGGCGCGCGCGTAAGCGCCATCTTCAGCGCGGGTTAAGACCCCTCTTCATCCCTGCTGCGGCGCGCCATGATCGCTTCTTTCCGAGCAAGCCGGTGCTGGCGCCGTATCTTCGCCTCTTCCATGCGCCGCTTCTCTCCGACCGTCTCGGGACTAAGCGGAGGCACAGGTTTCGGCTGGCCTTCACGGTCCAACGCCACGAACACGAGATACGCGCTCGACACGTGACGCCGATCGCCCGTACGCGCGTTCTCTGCCTCAACGCGCACGCCGACCTCCATCGACGTCCGGCCCACATCGTTGACTTGCGCGCGCAACGTAAGGATCTCGCCGAGGAATACCGGCTCGATGAAGCTCATCTCGTCCATCGCAGCCGTGACGACGCGGCTGCCACAGTGCTTCACGGCCGCGATCCCCGCCGCTGCGTCGCATAGCTTCATGATCACGCCACCGTGCACGTTGTTCGCCAGGTTGGAGTCGCCGATCTCCATGACTTGCGACAGAACGGTGGTGGATTGTGACGGCGTCCTCGGCTCGAGTGACGTCACGCGTCGACTCCGCGCGCGCGCGCAACCACACCGGCGATCTCGCCGACGATCCGCGTCAGGTTGTAATCCTTCGGCGTGTACACCTTCGCGACGCCGGCGGCTTCCAGCGCGCGCGCGTCTTCGTCGGGGATGATCCCGCCGACGATGACCGGCACCTCTGCCGGATCGACCCCGAGATCCTTCAGGCGGCCGATCACCTCCGGCACCAGCAGTGCGTGCCCCCCGCTCAGGATCGAAAGCCCGATCACATGCACGTCTTCATCGACGGCAGCCTGCGCGATCATCTCCGGCGTCAGCCGGATACCTTGGTACACGACCTCGTAGCCGGCGTCGCGCGCGCGCACTGCGATCTGCTCCGCGCCGTTCGAGTGACCGTCGAGCCCCGGCTTCCCTACCAGCATCCGCAACCGCTTCACGCCGATCGCCTTCGCCACGCGCGCGACCCGCTGACGCACCTCGTTCAGCTCGGCGTAGCCGTCGCGCGCTTGCGCCGCTTGGGAAACGCCGGTTGGCGCGCGGAACTCGCCGAAAACCTCGCGGAGCGCGTCGGACCACTCCCCCGTCGTCACGCCTGCGCGCGCAGCTTCGATCGACGCCGGCATCAAGTTTTCTGCTTCGCGAGCAGCCGTCCGCACCGCGTCGAGCGCACGCGTCGCAGCGCCCGCGTCGCGCGCCCGCCTGAACCCCTCTAGCGCTTCGATCTGCCGCTTCTCCGCGTCGGCGTCGACCTGCTCGACGGAAACGCCGATCTCGAGCGGCGACGGCACCGTCTCCTGGTAGCGATTGATGCCGACGACCGGGACATCACCGGCTTCGATCGCGCGCTGCCGCTTCGCCAAGGACGTGACCAGCTCGCGCTTCATGTACTCCAGGGCCTGCACGGACCCGCCCTGGTCGAGGACCGTGTTCAACTCCGCCCACGATGCCTCGGACAGCTCCGCCGTCTTCGCTTCGATCACGTGCGAGCCCGCCAGCACGTCGTCGTATTCGAGCAGGTCGGTCTCGTACGCCAGGATCTGCTGCAGGCGAAGCGACCACTGCTGGTCCCACGGCCGCGGCAAGCCGAGCGCCTCGTTCCACGCCGGGAGCTGCACGGCGCGCGCGCGCGCATCCTTCGACAACGTCACCGCGAGCGCCTCCAGCAAAATCCGGTACACGTTGTTCTCGGGCTGCAGGGCCGTCAGCCCGAGGGAGTTCACCTGCACGCCGTACCGGAACCTGCGGAACTTCGGGTCCTGGACGCCGTACCGCTCGCGCGTGATCCGGTCCCACAGCTGGGTGAACGCGCGCATCTTGCACGTCTCTTCGATCAAGCGAACGCCTGCGTTACAAAAGAATGAGATGCGCCCGACCACGCGCTCGAAGTCTGCGTCGGCGACGCGCCCGGTCGCCCGCACTGCGTCCAGCACGGCGATCGCGTTCGCGAGCGTGTACGCGATCTCCTGTTGTGGCTCGGCACCTGCTTCCTGCAAGTGGTACGAGCACACGTTCATCGGGTTCCATTTCGGAACCTCCGCCGCGCAGAACGTGACCATGTCGGTGATCAGCCGCATCGACGGCTCGGGTGGATAGATGTACGTTCCGCGCGAAAGGTACTCCTTGAGGATGTCGTTCTGCGTCGTCCCCATCAGCGCTTTGCGGTCCACACCGTGCTCGTCTGCAACAGCGATGTAGAGCGACAAAAGCCACATCGCCGTCGCGTTGATCGTCATGGACGTGTTCATCCGCTCGAGCGGGATCCCATCGAACAGCGTCCGCATGTCGTCGATCGACGTGATCGGGACGCCGACCTTTCCGACCTCGCCCGACGCCATCGGCGCATCGGAGTCGTACCCGCACTGCGTCGGCAAGTCGAACGCCACGCTCAGCCCGGTCTGGCCGGCCGCAAGATTGGTCTTGTACAGCTCGTTCGACGCGCGCGCGGACGTGTGCCCCGCGTACGTGCGGAACAGCCAGGGTTCGTCCTTCGGATGATTCACGCCCATAGCATCCCCATTGTGGGGCCGGGAGCATGCCGGCGCGAATCTTTCAGGAAGTCCTCTCTTCGAGCAGCCGGAGCACCAGCACGGCGCGGTCGTCGTAGACGACGTCCGCGCGCGTCGCGGTGTTCTCGACCCGGTCGGCAAGCTCTGCGGCGCTCAGCCCCCGCCCTTCAGACACGATCGACAGCAGGCGCTGCTCGGGCTTCGCTTGCCGTTCGTCGAGCAGCCCGTCGGTGAACAACACGATCGCGTCGCCCGGGTGAAGATCGACGGAGGTGTCGGTGTGCTTGGCATCCTCGAACACGCCGAGCAGCATGCCGCTCTCTCCAACTTCCTCTGCCCCCCCGGACTGACGCAGCACGATCGGCGAGGGGTGGCCGCCGCTCGCAACCACCGCCCGCGCGCGTCCGTCGAGTAGGTCCAGTCGAACCACCGTGACGGTCGCGTAGCGGTCCTCTTCGTTCTTCAAGATCGCTTGGTTCAAGACGCCGAGGATCTCCGACGGAGACGAAAGGCTGAGAGAGGCTGCTCGGATGGTGTGGCGTGCCAGACCCGTCAACGCTGCCGCTTGCGACCCCTTCCCCATCACGTCGCCGATCACGAGCGCCCACGACCGCGGCGCGACCTCGAACGCATCGTAGAAATCCCCGCCGATGAGGTCGGCCTCAGTGAACGGCTGGAAGCGCGCGGCAAGCTCTGCGCCGGGGATCTCGGGCAAGCGCGACGGCAGCAAGCTCCGCTGCAACGCCTGAGCCGCGCGGTCCCGCTCCTCGTACAGGCGCACGTTTTCGAGCGCCGTGCCCGCGCGCACGGCCAGATCGCTGGCTAGCGTCAGCTCTTCCTCCGAGTAACGGCGTCCGGAGCGCACCGAGCCGAGCGTCAGCGCGCCGAGGATCCCACCTCGCGATGGAAGCGGCACGATCATGAGCGACCGGATGTGCAGGCCTCGCAATAGCGCGAGGTGGTCGTTCGTTCGTGCGACGCTCGAGAGCACGGAGTCGTTGACCGATCGGAAGAGCATCGCCTTCCCCGTGCGCACGACTTGCGCGACGGCGTTCTCGCCGCTCACTTCCAAGCGCGGCTGGTGCATGAGATTCTCCGCGAGCGCAGGGCGCACTGGAGGGCCCGACGCGACCGCCATCGTCTGGATCACCCGCTCGTCGTTCACGAGGTTGACGACGCAGAAGTCGGCGATCGAAGGGACGGTGACGTTGGCCAGCTCGTGCAGCGTCTTCTCGAGGTCGAGTGCCGTGCGCGCGATGATTTCGTTCGCTGCGGCGAGGAACGCAAGGCGGCGTTGCGCGACTTCGGCGACTGCTCGCGCAGCACGCTCGCGCGACAGTGCGTTCGACAGCAGGGCGGCAACGATAAGGAACACGCCGAGCGCCACGTAATCCTGGACGTGGCGCGGCAACATCCAGCCCCGCGTGGTTCCCGAGTAGAAGTAGACGAGGCACGCGAACGACGCGGCCGCACACAGCAGCCCTGCCCAGCGGCCACCGACGAACGTCGCCGCGGTGATGGGAACCAGGAAGCCGAGCGCCGCGATCACGAACGGCTGCGGCTGATTGATCGAGTTCACGATCGCCGTCACGCCGGCAGCGCCGCCCAGCGCGAGGACCAATCCGCCGATGAACCGGCGCACACGCTTTGGTCCCATGCCGAGGAGCAGCTCGGGCATCCGCACCGCACGCGTGGCTGCTCTGATGCGAGTGCCCTTCAGAGCGGTGGACGGATCCCCTTCGGGAGCGACTTCGGGGGGTCGCATCGCACCGATCGTACCGTCGTGACAGTCGGACTGCCGATCGGGGCACGGTTCGAGGAGCATGCTCACCCTGGCTATACTCGCGCGCGAAACCCCTCAGGAGGAACGTACTTATGGCGATCGAAACCGTCGGCGTCCTCGGATGCGGAACGATGGGCTCTGGTATCAGCGAGGTGTGCGCGCGCAACGGCTATCGAGTGATCTTCCGTGAGCTCGACGACGACCAAGTTGCAGCCGGTTTGGCGCGCATCACCCAGTCGATCGATCGCGCTGTCGAGCGCGGGAAGATCGACGCGGCCGAGCGCGACGCGACGTTGTCGCGGATCTCGGGGACGACGACGTTCGCCGATCTCAAGGAATGCGACATCGTCATCGAAGCGATCCCCGAGCACCTCGAGCTGAAGCAGGAAGCATTCCAGGCGCTCGACCAACTGCTCCCCGAGCACTCGATGATCGCGACGAACACCTCCTCGCTTTCGGTGATCGAGATGGCCGTGAAGACGACGCGTCCGTCGAAGGTGCTCGGCGTGCACTTCTTCAACCCGGCGCCGGTCATGGGCCTGGTCGAGCTAGTCAAGACGGTCGTGACGGACGAAGCCGTGCTGAACGATGCGCGCGCGTTCGTCGAGTCGGTCGGCAAGACGCCGGTGATCTGCCAGGACCGCGCGGGCTTCATCGCCAACCTGCTGCTTTTCCCCTACCTGAACAACGCCGTGCGGATGCTGGAGAGCGGCTTCGCGACCCGTGAGGACATCGATGCCGCGATGGTGCTCGGAACCGCGCACCCGATGGGGCCGCTGGCACTTCTGGACCTCATCGGTCTCGACTCGACCTACGAGATCCTCGACGCCATGTACCACCAATTCCGCGAGACGATGTACGCGCCGTCGCCGTTGATAAAGCAGCTCGTGACGGCCGGGTTCCTCGGCCGCAAGTCGGGCCGCGGCTTCTACGAATACGAAGAGCCGGGCTCCTCGCGCGTGAAGGAGTCGGGCCACCACGGGCGTTCCGTGCCGGAAACTGCCGCCGCCCACATCCGCAAGGTCGGCGTGCTCGGTTCGGGCACGATGGCGAACGGCATCGCGGAGGTTGCAGCCAAGAGTGGGTACAGCGTCGTGTTGCGCGCGCGCACCAAGCAACGGGTCTCCGAGTCGATGGCCGCGGTCGAGAAGTCGTTGGCGAAAGCCGTGCAGCGGGGCAAGATGACCGAGGATCAACTGAAGGCGACGACCGCGCTGATCGACGGCACGACGGAGATGGACACATTCGCCGACTGCGACATCGTGATCGAAGCGATCGCCGAAGAGCTCGACGTGAAGCTCGACTACTTCCGCCAGCTCGACACGATCGTGCCGAAGCATGCGATCCTCGCGAGCACCACGTCGTCGCTCCCAGTCATCTCACTGGCGGCCGCCACCGAGCGGCCGGAGCAGGTCGTCGGCATGCACTTCTTCAACCCTGCACCGGTGATGAAGCTCGTCGAGGTCGTGAAGACTGTACGCACGAGCGAAGAGACGGCCGACGCCGTCTTCGCTCTGGCGAGCAAACTCGGCAAGCACCCGGTCGTCTGTCCCGATCGCGCGGGATTCATCGTCAACGCGCTGCTGTTCCCGTACATCAACGACGCGACACGGATGCTCGAAAGCGGGTACGCGACCGCCGAAGACATCGACAACGCGATGAAGCTTGGATGCGGCCACCCGATGGGTCCGTTCGCGCTGGCCGACATCGTCGGGCTGGACGTGACCCTGCAGATCATCCAGACCTTGTACCTAGAGTTCCGCGACCCCTACTACGCGCCGGCGCCGATGCTCGAGCACCTCGTCACAGCGGGCTTCCTCGGCCGCAAGACGAAGCGCGGCTTCTACACGTACTGAGCCATGGGTCTCGACGCGTTCTCGCTCGAGGGTAAGTCGGCGCTCGTCACCGGGGCGTCGCGCGGCATCGGCGCAGCGATCGCGTTCGCGTTCGCCGAAGCCGGTGCGGACGTCGCGCTTGCGGCCCGCTCGACGTCCGATATCGAGCAGCTTGCCGCCAAGATAGAAGCGCTCGGCCGGCGCGCGATCGCGATCACGACCGACGTGACGGATCCGGCAGCGGTGAAGGCCTGCGTCTCGCAGACCATCGAAACCTTCGGAAAGATCGACACGCTGGTGAACAACGCGGGCGGCACGAAATTCATGGCGCCGCTGATCGACTTGCGGCCCGACGGCTGGCACAAGGCGATCGCGCTCAACCTCGACAGCGTGTTCATGTTCTGCCAGGAGGCCGGCCGGCACATGGTCGCGCGCGGAAGCGGCAGCGTGATCAACATGTCGTCGGTCGCAGGCGTGCATGGCGCGCCCGCACTCTCGTACTACTCAGCGGCGAAGCACGCGGTCGTCGGATTGACGAAGACTTTGGCGATGGAGTGGGGCGACGCCGGCGTGCGCGTCAACGCGATCTGCCCGGGTTGGGTGAAGACCGAATTGAACCGTCCGTTCTGGAGTGACCCGGAGACGTCTGCCTCGTTCGTGCAGAACCAGCCGATCAAGCGGTGGGGCGAGCCGGAGGAGATCGCTACTGCCGCGGTCTGGCTTGCCAGCGATGCCGCGAGCTACGTGACGGGGTCGTCGGTCGTGATAGACGGCGGCGCGCTGGCGTGACGCCGCGGCGCACGCATCCCAAGCGCAAACGGAAGCGGCAAGAAGACACGCGAGAGAGGGTTTCGGCAGATCTCGCTATCGCAGCGCCACCGGGCTGGAACGTGCGCGCTGTCCAGCCGGTCAACGCGGTCAAGCTGTATCGCTGCCCCGGGTGTAATCAAGAGGTGAGGCCGGGCACCGCGCACGTCGTAGCGTGGCGAACGGGAGACGATGAAGGAAGACGGCACTGGCACACGCCGTGCTGGAAGCGGTTCGCGAAGAACGCTTAGAGCTCGACCGTAACGGTCTGCGTTCCCGACGCGACGTCAACAGCCTGCTTCGCGGTTTCCGCGCCGGCTGCGCGCGCTTCGATCGTCCACGTTCCCGGCGCAACGTGGAACTCGAACACGCCGTCGTCCTTGGTGTACTCCTCTGCGACGAATTCGCCGCTCGGCCCGACGAGCCTTACGTACACGCTGCTGGCGGGCTGCCCTTCGCGCTTCACGACGCCCGTGATCGATGGTGCGTTGTCCTTCGCCATCACGCCTCCCCAGTCTCTTCCGGCCGTCCAAGCCCCTTGAACGTCAGTCCCCACGTCCGGTCGCAGGTCTCGCACCAATACGTCCCGTGCTCCTCCGCCGGGCGGATCGTCTGCTCTCCGCAGTACGGGCAGTAGTAAGGCTGCGCGTGCCCACCCGGTTGCCCCTCGCTCACGGCAGGCCGCTCACGACTCCGCCGCGAACGCGGTCAGCGCCTCGTCGGACAGCGAGTTCACGTAGTCGCTGAAGTTGCCATGACCGTTCCGGCCTTGCATATAGCGCCGCAGCAACGTCTCGACGTATGGAACCAGGTCCTCGCCGTACACGCGTACGCCCTTCGCCTTTCGGCCGAACGTGAGTCCGTCACCGATCCGGCCGCCCAGGTATACGAGGAAACCGTCGACCTTCGTGCCGTCGCCTCGCGACATCACCGCGCCCATCAAACCGATATCGGCGACCTGGAAGCGCGCGCATGAGTTCGGGCAGCCGTTGACGTTGATCCGGATGTCTTCGTTGAAGTCGGGAAGGCGCTCCTCCAGCTCGCGATAGAGCCATTGCGCGCGCATCTTCGTCTCGGCGAGCGCGAGCTTGCAGAACTCGATGCCGGTGCATGCCATCGTCCCTCGGCGGAACGCGGATGCTTCCACTCGAAGGTCTTCTGCATGGAGCTCCGAGACGATCGCATCGACGTCGGCCGGCGGGATGTCGCACACCACCATCTTTTGCTGCGTCGTCAGCCGGATGCGGCTTTCCCCGAACCTCTGGGCCAGGTCGGCGACGCGACGCAGCTGATGACCCGAGATGCGACCGGCACGCGGCGCGAACCCGATGTACATCCGGCCGTCCTTCTGTGGGAAGACACCGATGTGGTCGCGCTGGGTCGTGACACTACCCGGCGGCGGGTCGCCGTCCGGAAGGGCGAAGCCAAGGTACTCACGTTCCACAACTTCGCGGAACCTCTCCGGTCCCCAATCGGCCATCAAGAACTTGAGCCGCGCGCGGTTGCGGACACGTCGGTACCCGTAGTCACGGAACGTACCGGTCACCGCCGCCCACACATCGGGAACCTGATCCGGCTCGACGAAAACGCCCAACCGTTTGGCGAAGTGAGGGTTCGGGCCGAGGCCGCCTCCGACCCACAGGTCGAACCCGACGTTGCCGTCGTCGCGCCGAACGCCGACGAACGAGATGTCGTTGATCTCATGTTGCGCACATTGCTGCACGCAACCCGACATCGAAGTCTTGAACTTTCGGGGAAGATTGCTGAAAGCCGGATCGCCGACGAAGCGCTTATGCGTCTCGAGCAAGTACGGCGAGGCGTCGATGATCTCGTCCGCGTCGATGCCTGCCAGCGGGCAGCCGATCATGTTTCGCGGCGTGTCTCCGCACGCTTCCGCCGTCGTAAGGCCGACACGCTCGATCTCCTCGAAGATCCGCGGCATGTCCTCGATGCGGATCCAGTGCAGCTGGATGTTCTGCCGGTCCGTCACATCGGCGACATCACGGCCGAAGCGCTCCGATACGTATGCGATCACGCGCAGCTGCTCGGACGTCAACAACCCGCCGGCGATGCGAACGCGAAGCATGAAGAACTCGTCCTCGAGCTCCTCCGGCTCGGCCGAAGCGGTGGCACCGGCGGGAACGCCGTGTCGGCGCTGCGTGTACAGGCCCCACCACCGGAAGCGCGAGCGGAGATCCGCCTTGTCGATCGAACGGAAGCCGTTCTTCGCGTAGATGGTCTCGATGCGCGCGCGCACGTTGAGACCGTCGTCGTCTTTCTTCGTCCGCTCCGCGGGGTTGAGTGGCTCGTGGTACCCCAGCGCCCATTGGCCCTGCCCGCGCTTGTCCGGGCGGGTTCGCGGCGCGCCCCGTTCGCGCCGCGGTGAGGGCGTTACGTCCTCTGTGCCTTCACCCACGCGAGCTCCTCTTGGAAGTGCTCCGAGGGCGACTGGTGATGGAGGCCGCATTCTTTGTCTTCGGCGGGCTCCCACCACCAGCGCCCGGCGCGGTCGTCCTCACCCGGCTGGATCGGTCGCGTGCACGGCGCGCAGCCGACCGAGGTATAGCCCTGGTCGTAGAGCGCCGAGTAGGGCACATTGTTTGAACGGATGTAATCCCACACTTGGTCCTTCGACCAGTCGGCGATCGGGTTCAGCTTGAGGACGTCGCCGTGCGCGTGGTCGACCTCGACCTTGACGATGTCCGCGCGCGTGACGTTCTGACCCGCGCGCAAGCCGGTCACCCATGCATCGAGGTTCGCGAGCGCGCGCTCGAGCGGGATCACCTTTCGGATGTGGCAGCACAGAAGGCGCAACGACTTCTCGTTGTAGAAGAGGTTCAAGCCGTGCTTGCGCGTCATCGCTTCGACGTCGCCGGCGTCTGGGAACATGACTTCGATCTCGATCCCGTAGCGGCCGCGCACTTGGTCGATGAGGTTGTAGGTCTCTTGTGGGAGCCGCCCTGTGTCCAGTGTGAACACGCGGACCTTGGGATTGATGCGATGTGCCAGGTCGATGACGACCATGTCCTCGGGAAGGAACGCTGCCGAGATCGCCATCCGGGGGTGGAATTCCTCGAGCCCCCAGGTCAGCACGTCCTCAGCGGTTGAGGTGTTCAGCCGTTCGATCTGGTCCGTCGCGATCGCCATCGAGCCCTGCTCCCTCCGATATGTCTCGTTCGAGCCACCTGCGGAGGCCAGTGTAAGAGAGACTCATCCCAGGCTGCAGGCGGTTTCCACCATTAAAACAATGAAAACCATCAGAATCAAACGCCCTGGTCAGCGGTGGGTGCTCAGGAGGCCGACGCTGCCCTCGACTGGAACATGTTCGCCAGCCATTTCGGCGGAGAGAACCCCAGGAAGAGCAGGGGTGCCGAGACGATGGCGATGTACTCGGCGACCTGGAGGATGTTGCTCAGGGTCTTCGGGTCGATGCTGCCGAAGATCAGCCGCGGGAGCAGCCCGACGACGACGAAGAGCAAGAAGAACCCGCCGGCGATCAGGCCCATGCGTGCGCGCGCGAGCCCGCTCACACGCAACGCGTTCACCAAGAACGAGATCCAAAGGATCGCGAGGACGATCGCGTAGTAGATCAACAGCGCGCCGATGTACGTCCGGTAGTTGATCGGGTTGGAAACCCCGTGGATCTTCACGATCCCCCTCGTGGGATCGAAGCGGAGGTCCGGCCGCTCGATGATCGAGAACACCACCGAGACGAGCGTCACGAGCGCGAAGAGGGCGCGGATCGCGCCTGGGAAGTCTACGAAGTCTCCGAGGAAGACCAGGAACCCGTAGATCGCGAGCAGCCCGACGATGCTCGAAACGATCGTGAGCCAGGTCGGAGGCGTCTGGAGCTTGGTTTGGTCATAGACCGTCGTCGAGATGACGCTGATCAGCTGCGCGATACCGAACAGGCCGGTCGCGATCGCCAGGTGTCCCGACGTCTTGTCTCGCAGCTGCACCCAGCTGTTCGCGCAACGGATCCCGAGCGCGAGGAAGAACGCCGTCGAGATGTACCCCGTGACGAGTGCCGTTGTCCTCATGTGGCTTTGCTCCTACGCCTTTTCGAAAAATTCCTGGAACCGTTTCGCCGCTTCCTTGTGCTCTTCCTCCCGGGGCACCTCGTCGCTCTTCTTCCGACGGAAGAGGCCGGGCGCGCGCTGCTTGGGCTTCCGAGACTCGTCTGGGGGTGGTGAAGGGTTACCGGCTGAAGAACTCACGGAACTTTTCCTCGGTCCGCACCGGAGTTCCTGTCATGACGCCCGCCATCCCCGTGAACTTGCCCTTCACTGAGGCGCCCTTCTCGCCTATCTCGAACTCGACCAGGCTCTTCACATGGTCGCTCTCGCGCATCTTCACCACGGTGAGCGCCCGCCTGATCTCAGACTCGAGTTCGGTATAGCGGAGAAGGATGACGTTGTCGACGACGAACGAAAGGCCGCGGGCCAGCTCGAACGCAGGTCCAAAGAAAGCAGCAGTTTCGCTGGTCACCAGCACCGTCACGCCGCGTGACCGCAAACCAGACATCAAGGACCAAAGGTAATCCGGGAAGCGAGAAGCCCCGTGCGCAGCGTGCTCGAGCTCCCCCATGCTGTCGATCACGATCCTCTTCGCGCCGCCGTCGGCCAGCGTGATGATCTCTGCCGCGACACGGTCCAGCGACAGCTCGACCGGTTCGAAGTGCTTGACGACGAGGGTGCCCTCGTCCACGGCATCCTTGAAATTCCATCCGAACGCGTGCGCCTTTGCGATCAGCTGCGCTTCGGATTCTTGGAAGGAAGCGTAGACACAGGGTTCTCCCTTCCGGAGACCCTCCGCGACGAAGTGAAGGCCGACGATCGTTTTGCCTCCACCAGATGGTCCTGCGACGAGGGTGACGGAGGTTTCGGGGATGCCGCCGCCGATCATCTCGTCCAAACCCGGTACGCCCGTGGCGACCCGCTTCTCGCCGACCGGCGCCGAGCGAGGCACGGTGGACTCCTGACGCGGATACACGGTGAGCCCCCGAGGTTCGATGGTGAACGTGTGCGTTCCCGACAAGTAGTCCGACCCGCGGAGCTTCAGCACACGCAGCAGCCGCTGATCGAGCACACCTTCGGAATCGTTCGACATGTAGATGATGGCATCGGCGACGGCGAACTCCGGCGCCGTCGCAACGTCGGTCAACGAGTACTCGCCGACGAAGATCAGGACGGAGTTCGTGTGCGCGATCCTGCTGGCGAGGTCGTACACGATCGCGCGGAAGTGCTCGGCGTGCTCCATCGCTTCGTGCAACGCTTTGGTGCTGTCGATCACGACGACGGACGGAGAGACGTCGAAACTGTGGCGGACGACCTCGGACACGGCGCTCGCAAGATCGCCTTCTTTCGCGAGCGTCGACAGATGGTTCAGCTCAACGGTGACGCCGAGCTTCTGCCGGTTGAAGAAGTCGAACCCATCGAGATGGCGGACCATCTTCGAGTGCGGTTCCGAGAGCGTCGTGTAGTAGATCGCCCGGTTCTCGTCTGTTCCATTCGAGAAGCACACCTGTTGCGCAAGGATCGTCTTTCCCGTTCCGGGCGCTCCGGCCAGCACAAGGAGGGAACCGGTCGGGATCCCGCCGCCGAGGATCCGATCGAGCGGCTCGTTGCCGGTCCGAAGGCGTTCCATCAGGATCCGGACGCGAGAGCTTCGACGCTCTCGACGATCTCCGAGTTCGAGAATGGCTTCCGCATCACGATGTCGGCTCCGATCGCACCGTTCGGGTTCGCCGTAAGCATGATGACGGGGATCGCGGCGGTTTTGGGGTCCGCCTTCAGGTTCTCCAGCAGCTCGCGGCCGTCCATCACAGGCATCATCAAGTCCGTCACGATCACGTCCGGTCGCTGGCCTTGTATCGCCTCGAGGGCAGCCTGTCCATGCGGCGCTTCCATGACCCGGTGTCCGGCTCGCTCGAAGATAACCCGAAGCAAGAAAAGGACGTCTGGTTCGTCGTCGACGGTCAGGATAAGTGCCATCAGGCCGCCAACCTATGGTCCCAAAGTAGGAGCCGGGAGCAAGACGGACTTATCGGGCCCAGGCCCGGGCGTGTTACCTCAACGTCCATCCAGACACTCTCCGGCCGCACGCCGAAGACCCGGAGTTCTACGGGCGCGTTGTTGATTTGCTCTCGACCGCTTATGAGACCGCGCCCGCCCGCTGAAGAAAATGGGTCAACTGCACCAGGTCAGATAGGCCAGGGTCCCGGAATCGGCACGTCCGTGCTCGAGGAACCATTTCTGTCAACAGTCTCACTTGGCGTCCCCGCGCCCCGTCTGCATCGGCGTCACCGGATCGCCGCCCAGCACTCCGCTGAGCCGCCAGGCGCGCGCACCACGGGCAGCGTTCGCGCTGCGACGCGTCCCTTCCGATCGAGCAGCCGTCAGCCAACCCGAGGGGCGGGTCGCCGCGGCGGCCTTCGCGCGCTCCTCGTGCCAGATGCGATCGATGGCGGCGAAGACTGCAGCTTCCTCGGTGGGCGTCGGTGAGCC
>Ga0070707_100003601_pt1 | contig 14605 bp, 9 predicted proteins | sample KBSK5502metaG_FD_65468 | JGI IMG/M metagenome (GOLD analysis project Ga0070707, IMG submission 65468) | Corn, switchgrass and miscanthus rhizosphere microbial communities from Kellogg Biological Station, Michigan, USA - KBS K5-50-2 metaG | ecosystem: Host-associated > Plants > Roots >... | reverse complement strand
TTGTACTTTTATGCCATCACAGCCCATTTTGGCCAGTGGCTTGAGGTGATTCAGAGAGGGCGGCATGTACGCCAGTGGCAGGTGGCGGCGGAGCTGATCTACGGGCAGGTGAAGAAAAACTACCGGCGGCGCAAGCTGCTGCGGGTCACGCCTGTGATGCGCCTGGGGACACAGGCCGCTCTCGAGGACGCCTTGCAGGGATTGGCCCTTTCTGGACGGCTGAACACCGCCTTCATTGAACGGGTCAACCTGACCGTCCGACATGGCGTGGCGGCTCTGGCACGCCGCACCTAGGCCACGGCCCAGCAGGCTCCACAACTGCTGGCTCACTTGGAATGGTGGCGCGCTTACTCTCATTTCGTGCGCCCCCACGCATCACTACGGATAGCGCTCGTGCAGCCGCGAGAGCGAGGGGGCAAGCTGGTGGCGCAACGCTACCGGCAGCGTACACCAGCGATGGCAGCCGGTAGAACCAACCGACGATGGACGGCGCGCGAGTTGCTCTCTTGCCCATTGCCGCCAGTTCCCGCTTGAGAGCCACTCAAGCCAGATTCGGTGGCAGTGTCATGTCCTGGGGAGGTCAGTGAAAGTGCCAGCAGGAGAAGTCGGATGGAGCCTCACTCCAGGATGAGGTGGCCTGTCCGGACTGCCCAATGACGAAAAACCAGCCCGAAATGTGTTTGCAGAGGTTGATCGAATTATCCACCATCTCCCATGGCAGTACCCCTTTTTCGTCATGTTGATGATATGAACACGTCGATCAACAAACTACCCCTACTACCCATAAATAGGAAACCTATCCCAAATTGGAATCGTTACGCAGGATTTTCCAAATTGCTCTTTCACCCCTTATTTTAGAACGGATATCCCACGTAGCCAACACAACCCCTTGGTCCAGAACCAATTGACGAAGGTAAGGAGAAATGGTATAATTTCCTTACATTACCATGCCAGTTGCAAGGAGACGCCAGATGAAAGAAATTGTATCTACCGTGACCAGCAAGGGACAGGTCACCATTCCTGCTGAGGTGCGCGAGTACCTGGGTATTAAAACCCATGACAAGATTGCCTTTATCATCGACCAGGAAGGAATCGTGCGACTGCGCGTTCCCCGCTATCCGACGATTGCTTCGCTTCGAGGAGCTGCCGGGCGTTTGCAGAAGCCAGTATCCTGGAAGCAGATGCAGCGGATTGCCTATGAGGATCGCTTTGCCGCAAAGCACGAGCCGAATGCATGACGCAACCATTCATCGATACGGATGTCATCATTCGGTTTCTGACTGGAGATGATCCAGACAAGCAGGCAGCGGCAACAGCCCTGTTCGAGCAGGTTGAACAAGGACTGCTCACTGTGCAAGCTCCTGATACCGTAATTGCCGATGCCGTCTACGTGCTGTCTTCGCCACGGCTCTACCATCTTGCTCGTCGTGCTATTCAGGAGATGCTCGCTGCCCTCGTGCGCCTTCCGCAATTTCACGTGCAGAACCGCTTGAGCGTTTTGCAGGCGCTTGACCTCTTTGCTGCCACGAAGCTCGACTTTGGAGATGCTCTGATTATTGCTTCGATGGAGCAACAAGGCTCACAAATCCTCTACTCCTACGACACTGACTTCGGTCGTATTGAGGGAATTACTCGAAGAGAGCCTTAAAACTTCGTTGTGCAACGGGTTGTGCTGGCATCTCCACCCCAAGCCCTCTTGTTGCCTCTATGCTACAGATCGATTGCTGCCAGGCCATGCATGCCGAGTGAGAACGAGAATTCCCCGCCATGATGCAGATCGTGCTCAAGCAGATGCCAGATGACCCACTGGCGCGTAAAGATCTCTTCCTCGCCAGTGTCGTCGTCGACATCTCGTAGTGTCTCCTCTAGATCGGCAAGGGTCCAGCGGTGAAGCGCTTCATTGATCACTTTCCAGGTTGTTTCAAGTCCACCGACCAATTCAGGAGCGGATCTGGCGGGTTGGTCGGAACGGTCCCACTTGCCAATTGGAATGAGCTGTTCGCCGCCCTCTTTCAGCACATAATACAACCATCTGGCACGCGCGGCCACAATATGCGTCGCAATCATACCAATAGAGCGAAGATCTTGCGTTGCATGGAAAGCAAGTTGATCAGGTGAAAGCGGGACAAGAGCCTTGACTAGATGGCGCTGATAGACATCCCAGCCCTTGTAAAAAGGTGCAAGCACGAAAGGATGTTCGGTCATGGATGTTTTTCCTCATTTCTTTTTTCTCAAGACAAAGTAAGCTAGAGGGCACAGAGTGCTCAGTTGAGCCGAGTGTTTTGTCCATATATTCCCCTCCTTTCTGCTCTGCAAAACGTCATTTGCCAGGCTGAGTATACCATAGAGGCGGGTGCACTACAACAGAAACGCTGACCAGGATGCTGCTTAGCACCCAATAATATGAAATCCGTCCAAGTCGTGTATAATGGAGGTATGGCAAAACGAGTTGAAGTACAAACCGATTTGACAGCAGAAGAGCTCCAGAAGCGGTATCGGCAAAGGACAGATGCCGTAGAGCGGACCCATTGGCAGATCTTGTGGCAGGCGAAGGAGGGCAAAACGCCACGTGAGGTCGCCGAGTTGCTCGGGTACACGGCCAGGTGGGTTCGCACGATCATGCAGCGGTGGAACGCCGAGGGGGAAGCAGGCATCCGAGATCATCGCCAGGACATCGACGTGAGCAGACCCTTGCTTTCGGCTCACCAGCAGGAGGACCTGGCAGCAGCGCTCCAGGAGCCTCCCGAGGATGGCGGGCTGTGGAGTGGACCCAAGGTAGCTCAGTGGATGCAGCGCACCTGGGGCCGTGAGATCGCTCCTCAACGTGGGTGGGATTACCTGCAGCGGGTGGGCTACAGTTCGCGCGTGCCGCGTCCCCAGCATGCCAAAGCGGACGCGGAAGTCCAGCAGGCTTTTAAAAAAACTGCCCGCGCAGGTCGAGGACGTACGAGCCGCGCATCGGCAAGCGACCATCGAACTGTGGAGCATGAATGAGCACCGCATTGGCCTCAAACCCATTCTGCGGCGGGTCTGGGCACCGAAGGGATCGACAGTCAAAGCGCCGGTAGCCCCGCACTATCAATGGATGTATGTGTATGCCTTTGTCCATCCGGAAAGCGGGCGCACCAGTTGGTTGTTCTTGCCGACCGTGAATGGGGAGGTGTTCTCCCTGGCCCTGGCGCTGTTTGCCAGGGAAGTGGGAGCGGGAAGCGACAAACAGATTGTGCTGCTGCTGGATGGCGCGGGGTGGCACAAGAGTGCTACGCTCTCGCTTCCCAGAGGCATCCAGTTACTGTTCCTCCCGCCATATTCGCCCGAGGTCCAGCCCGCTGAGCGGCTTTGGCCGCTCTCCAATGAGCCATTGGCCAATCGGGTGTTCGCCTCTCTGGATGAGTTGGAACAGGTGCAAGCCGAGCGCTGCCGCTGGCTCCAGGATCACCCGGCGGTCGTGCGTGCTCACACCTGCTTCCATTGGTGGCCGTCTTTAGACAGTACTTAAACGGATTTCATATTATTTATTGCTGCTGATTTATTGCGGCTCGGGCTAGGTGGATACGAAATGGAGCCAGGTAACCTCATAACGCTGGACTGGTTTGGCGACATGGGGCGACCAACCGTGCGCTATGAACTGTGTCAACCAGATTGCTCAGGATGGGGGAATCCTGCTGTACGGCGCACATTGAATCGCGCTACACGCTGGTACACCTTAGATCAAGAGGCAAGCAGTGTGGCTGAAGTATTTGAGTCTGGGCAGCTATGATGAGACTGCGGGAATAGAAGTGCTTGATCCATCTGCAAAAGAACTAATGGATCTGCAAAGGCTATCCTTTCAGCAAAAGAATCTGATGACAGCCATCACATATTACTGCTTCACCCACTCTAAGCTGCTGCCATTTTCGTTCAGGTAATAATTGATAGCAGGCAGAACACACCTTTCTGGTAGTTTGGAATATTACAGGAAGACTTTTTTTTCTATGCCGGGCCTCATCATAGCGTATCCAGATTTCTTCTCCGAAATATTTAGTTTTAGCCTGAGCATATAAATCTTCACGCTGTGGGTTTGAATGCATATCTGCTTCTTGTAAAGCAAGAAGTAATCCCCAATGCTGCTCTATTTTTCGCCTTAAATAGTCAGGAATAATTCCTAGAAGTCTCAATCCATAAGGCTCTACTTGTTGCCAAAGATCCCCTTGCTTTGAAAGGGTAAGGAATCTATCTGCATCTTCTGGAGCAATTTGTTTCCAGGTAGTGATTATTGATCGAAGGTCTCCGTCTACAAAAAATCTTTTTGAGGCTTTTTGAAGTCGTGGATAGAGTGTCGGCTCTTTGCACCTTTCTGCAATTCTGGCAACAGCTCCAATGCTGAGAAGAAAAGAGCCTTTGAACTGGGGTTGTTGCATAAGTGGTCTTGCTGCTGATAAAGAGACCAACCATTCAAAGAAATGGATATAATGTTCCGTTAAGTCCTCTGCATCTTTCAACAGTATATCTTCCACAATACTGAAGCAAATACGTGCTACGGCACCAAGGAGTATTCTTAATCCGATGGAGAAATCTTGCTCGGAGACGCTGTTCCAATTGACTTCTGCCTTGGTCAACCGATCCAGTTGATGGACGAGATTTCTAACGATACTTTGAGACGCTGCTTTACGCTTCGCAAGATAGTGCTGCATTGTTGCATCGTAGGCATCGTCATCGTCTTTCGTATTCTCAGTCATATCGAGTGAAGGGTTCGCCGCAAAACGTATTAGTAAGACTCTAAGCAAAACGAGTGGATCCCCATTTGAGTAGCTAGCCAGAAGCGTCCTGGCGCTCGTACGAATATCTGTCAGATCAGATGAATAGGCAAAAACTTCGTAAAACTGGCGTTTCGACTGAGTTTTTTCCTGTTTTTGAACTGATCCCTCCCAGGATTGCAAAGGACCGCTTTCAGTTTCGTGATGGCCTTGTAGCAGCTCCTGAATTCCCTGCACGAGCCATATTGCAATACTATCGGCGTGCTGCCTGGGATCTTCGCTCGCAATTCGTTCCACCCATTGATGGAGCTTTGCTTGAGATACTTTCTCCTCTAATGCATCATAGTTAATCACCCAGCCCCTTGTTTGAGAAATATTCCCATCAATAGTAGCCTTCAATGTAACTGATTGAGGAGCTTTATCAAGAGTGACTCGGGTAGCGTTGGAGGAACTGGAGAGTATACTTATACTCTCTCCATCCACGTCCAGAGTGATTTCTGATAAATCTGTATTCTCGAGGAGTTTCCATTTAACCGTGAGTTGCCTATCTTTGTAAAATGCTTCTTCGATGATGATCGAGGCTGGCGAAGCCGAGCTGGCATCCCAATTACGGCCCGTGTTAGGAAAAGCTCCTGGACTGCTAATGGTGGTGAAGCCAAAGTTTTCATCAGGAAGAGATGCATCTTCCAATAAGAGAAGAAATTCAAGATTACCACCCTCGGCAACACTTTTCATGAGCGCAGCCTGTGTACAATTGGCAGATCCTATCGCCAACCATGACGTTTGAGTAGCAGTAAATTGATAGGCTTTTGCATGAAGACGTTTGTCTTCGAGATAACGCGGTTGAAGACCTGGGACAGCTTCAACCACCTGAAGCAAGGGAGTATCTGCCCCCTCTTTTGGGAGATCTAACAAAACAGTCTCTGCATGAACGGCCTCAGATAGACTTTTGAGTGCAGTAGCATCCAGAAACGGGGTGACAACCCGCAACTCATCTGCAATTTGTACTGTCTCGACGATTTGATCAAAGAGAGAACGATCAAAGCTGCTCAGAACTTTTGCTGTGGGAAAATCTTGTTCTGCTGTAGGCGGCACTGTATGCTTCCAGACATAGTCTAGAGAAGGCAATATCACAGATGACACAGTGTCATGTAGGACGCAAAGAGCTTGGATGTGTCCCGGATTTGTTGATGTCAGTTTGGCAGTGACTTCTACTTGATCGTTGAAGCCAGCCATTGTGAGATTATGTGAACCTATGTAGGCCGTTATCTTTCCATGCTTTTGTAGCCATATAAGTTTGGCATGCTGAATACCCCCACGAGGAAGGTGTATTGGTGCGAGAATGTACTCTCGTCCACAGAATTGTGGTGCCAGTGGGTCAGCAAGACTATCTTGATAGCCCTTTTGATCAATCAATATGCCAACGCGGGATACGCCCATCCGCCTCAGACGCGGCAAAATCATCAATTCAAAGAAACGGAGATTAATTGTGTAGGTGAGGAACATTGCTGTTTCATACTCACCACTTTGAAGTTCTTCCAGAAGGCTGATACTCATTGTCTGTGCTCCCGGTCCCATTCTACACAGCAATGAAGGCCTACCTCAGTGAGAGCAAAACCACCCTGGCCTGTGGTTTCAATCAGTCCGAGTTGTTGCGCCCATTGCAGACCAATATCTAACCTGGTAGAGCCTTCTGCACGGCGTGGATACTCGTCCTGAGCTTTTTCTGGCACTCGCCACTGCCCATTATCAAAGTCGACCAACAGCGTATCGGGATTTCCGAAACTCATTTTGCGCAAGGCTATTTGAAAATGTTGTGTAAGGCTCTCTTCTCCAATTTCGGCCCACAATGTACTCGTCCTGTTATTGTTTCGGATGCCCTTTTCAAAACGGGTGTATTCCCTAGAAAATGGTACAGGCTCTCGTTCCCACAGATTTTCCAAGATGGGGGTACCATACCGCTTTTTATCTTCTACAGCCATAAATAGACCTATGTAAATACACAGCAGAAAATCGCGGTAGAGCTTTCCATCAAATCGCTCAAGGAGCCACTCTGGAGAGTTACACTTCGCTTCCACTTCCTGGATTAGCCGAGTTATCGGTTCGTCTTGATTCTCGGTAAGATAGTCTTCCTGCGCTTTCTGCTGCAGTTCCTTACGGCTTAAGCCCTCGCGTTCCTGTCTCAATACTTGTAGAATTTGAGCAAAAATTTGCGTCCAGCCACGCTCAAAAAACGTGCGAGCAGCTATCCAACGCCAAGTCTGCAAGCAAAACTGAAGAGTTGGATGCTCTGTTGGGGGCACAAAATCGTGCGAGAGCAAATACACCAGAGTGTATTGTGCACTAAGTCGTTTGTTGTCGCTATCCAGCACGAGTTCTAACAAAAATCGCCAAGCCAATGATCGGCAAGCTTGGGAGTGCAAAACGAGAGCGTCTTCATTCTCATACGAGGAGGGCAATTGTAGCTCTTTCCCCAGAGCAAACAAGTTTTGCATCAATGCTTGCTGTTCCACGCTCCCCTCAGGAATTTTACAGAGGCAAAAAGCTGGTGCAATTTCATCGACAGTATCGCGTCGCATTCTAGATGGCAGGATCCCTTTCCTCATATCTTCACCAATAGCGTTTGCAGCACTGATATCCCAGGCCATGGCAAGCGATTTGGCTTGATTGAATAGCGGATCCGATGTGGTCGATGTATCAAGAATACCAAGATTGTATAAAGTTCCGCGATAGATATTGTAAGGTGGATTCTGCAAGCTTGTTTTCAGTTCGAACTCTTCCTGACCGCTCATGCTTAATCCCGCCCCACGACCCACGATTCCATCTAAAATACGCTCTTGAGGATGGTGGCGGATGCTGCGTACTGCTATGAGAGCTTCGAAGCGACGCAGATAATTTGTGAGTGAGAGTTGATCTTCGGCACCCTTTCCAGCCTCCATCCGATAATACCTGGCCGCAGCAATGAGTGGAATATAGCGAAGCCTCGTCGTTTGCGTCGACATACCAGGGAAAAGAAGCGCTTGAAAAGTTGTGCTCGCGCTCTGAACGCCTGACGGATCAATGTAGGATCTTGCAACAGCAAGAGGCTTTGTCCAACCCATTTCAGTTGTCGTCATCTGTTTCTCCCTCCCAACTATCATGAGTTACACTCAAGCTTTCTCGCAATCTCTTAACTAGCCCTGCCATGAGTGTTCTTATGGCCCGTACTTTTTTAAGCTGTTTTTCGGAAAGGGTTACTGAAGTAGCTATTTGTCCTGGCTGTTCTTGAGTCACTTGTGACTCAAGAATTGCAGCCCGCAGCTTGCGTGCTCCTAGCTCGCTTTGGGGAGCAGCGAACCAGTGACTATTGCGGTGAAGAAATCCACCGGCATACAAGATGGCCCTCACGGTGTTTCTGGGAACATCGTGTCCCTGGCGCTCGCGGAGGGTCTGCACCACCTGGACAAACGTAAGGCCATCGGCCTTCTCCGACAGAATCGCCTGGAGGGATTGGCGGTAGCTCTCACCTAAACCACCACGCAGGGCTTTGAGTGCCTGCGGATCCACCAGGCGCGTCTCCTCGCGCTGCACTTCGTCGTCGTGCCCGGCCATACGCAAGACAACGACGTCAGGTGTCCACACAACGCGCAGCAGATCACCCGCCTCCAGCCATTCCAGCTTACGGGCAAGGTCAGGCCCATAGAGACGGTCTTGATTCCGGTCGAGCCAGAGCCACAGGCGTTCATCGTCGTCAAACCATAGCCCACGTAAGACCTCCCGGTCTCCTTCACCGATCCCACGAGGTGGATAGGCGCTGCGTGCAGGTGCAGGTACAGGAAGGAACCCTTCGAACAGGTGAACAGTACGGAGAGGGTATGCCCAGCTGACCTGGTTTGCCATGGTCTCTCTACCTTGAGGTATCGGGCTATTGTCAATTGTTAGTGCGGTTTCTCGCTCTGGAGAACCTGGTCTGCTGATGGTACTGGGTTCTGCATCCACCGATTCGACTCTAAAAGATGCGCTCGCAACTGGCAATACTTGCAGGCGTGTGTGTTTCGGTCCCTTCGGCACCGAGTCCGCAGGAATCCAGTAGTCCTGCCCAACGCGGGCGACTTCCGGCCAGCCTGGCAGCCAGGTGCGAACCAGCAACCAGCCGTTGCGCGCATGTGCTTCAGGCCATCCCAGGTTGCTCAGTCGCTCGGTCACCTGGTGCACAGTCAAAGGTTCGGCTCCCATGCTGTGCCACTGCTCAAGCAGTTTGGGACCAAGCGCATCAAGCACTGCCTTCGTCTCTAGGGGAAGCGCCACATTGTATTCACTATCAGCGGCTTCCAACGTTCCGTCTGGATGTTTCGTGAAGCGGGGATCGTATGGACAGAAGACATAATGGCTATGGTCCTCAGCATCGAGCCGGGCTAATTCCGCGTCAAGATCCCGTCCATTCCATGCCCCTGACCTGAGCGCGTCCAGCAGTCGGTTATTTGCAAGCGCTTGCGTGGAGAGACGCCACTGGCGAGGATGCTTGCCGTCCGCCTCGTAGGCCAGGACAAAGCGCCCCTGTGGATCACTCTGGGGCGAGATATCATAGTCGCGCTCCCAGATGGGGAGCAGTGCCTCCTCGTCAGTGAATGTCTGGCGACATGTCGCTAGACGTGCTACAGCTTCGTCGAGGAGTTGCGCTACTTCATCATCCTGTTCGTTCATGCCGCACCCCCGCTCTCTTGCAAAGCCGGCAGGTCAACGCCTCCTGCCAGGGCATCGCGCCCTTGCTGCATCATCTTCACCGCCGAGTAGGTCCCACCTGCACGCAGCGGGCGTTCTACCAGTTGCAGATACCCAGCCTCGATAAGGCCATCCAGCGCACGCCGTACCTGATCGGAGTTGACGCCGCTTCCCTCCAATGCTCCATAGTGATCCGAGGCCCGCGCCATTGGCGAGAGTTTCCTGGTCTGCCCCTGAAAGGTCGTCTGGGGAATGCCCAGCACCATTTTCTCGATGGTCCACTTGCCAAAGATATTGTTGTGATCTTTGACTGCCCCCAGGATCACCAGGCGAGGATCAACGCGCAGCGGCGAAGCCGCGACGACGAGGTCGGGTCGCCAGGGGAGGTGTTCGCTGGTTGGGCTGCACAGGTCACACTTGCCGCACGGTGTTGCTGTGTCTTCGCCCGTCAGGTAGTTCACCAGGTAGGCGCTGCGACAGCGGCCCTGTCCGCGCTGCAAATGGATATAATCCAGCATCTTCTGGAGCCGCTCCTCGAAGCGCGCGTCGCGGGCGGCGAAGCGTTGCTCGATCGCTTGCAGGTTTGCCCTGCCGGCTACTCCCGCCTCTAGCTTGAGTGTCACACCACGGCTATAGGAGCGATACAGCAGCAGGTCACGCTCGGCTAAACGTACCAGCAGCGGGTCTACGCGGCGTGGATCAAGTCCTATCGCTTTATAAACAGTAGCTGCCTGGTACGTTACCTGCCGGTCCAGGGCAGCGCCGGTGGCGTCAAACAGGGCCGCAACCATGAGACGCTCGGAGGTATCCGTGATGCTCGACAGAATGTCGCCTGGCGTGCGATTCAGCATGACCGTCGCTTCAAGCGTACAGTCTACGCCACGCTGGACCAGCCCGGCCTCCTCAAAAGAGAAGAGCAGCACGCGGGCCTGGGTGCGCTCAATAGCGGCCAGGTCCGCCAGCGCGTCAGGATCGCAGAGCAGCGCGCCATCTGCAAGCCGTACCACCGAGGGCAGCGCCTGGTCGGCCTCTTGCAGCGCCTGCCGGTAAGCCTCAAGCACTTGCACACGGGGCATACCCTGTTGGGCGATAAAGCGCGTGGTGCGCTGGGTTTGCGCGTAATCGAGCAGGATGGCATAGGCTTCATTTCCATCGCGTCCTGCTCGTCCCGCTTCCTGCGCGTATGCCTCCAGGCTGGCAGGATGGTCATAGTGCAACACGAAGCGGATTTCCGCTTTATCGACACCCATACCAAAGGCGTTGGTCGCCACGACCACCTCGAGTTCGCCCTGCATAAATTGTTCTTGAATCTGGTGGCGTTCAGGCGTGGGCAGACCGCCGTGGTACGCCTGCGCCGCGATGTTGCGATCGCGCAGCAGGCGGGCCAGTTGCGTGGCAGCCTTGCGCGTCGCCACATAGACGATACCGCTTCCCCCGCGCTCCTGGTTCCGTACCAGTTGCTGGACGATGCCGAGCGCCAGGCTGTCGCGCTCCTCGCGTTTGGAGACATGGTACACGCGAAAGACGAGGTTGTCGCGCACAAAATCGCCCGTGCGCTTCACCAGTTCCCGGCCACTCGCTCCTGTGTTGCCCATAGCCAGCGTCGTGATGATCTCCTCCTGCACCTGTTTCGTCGCGGTAGCGGTAAGCGCCTGCACAGGCAGCTTTGCGCCATCTTGCCCTGCCGGCAGCAGCCTGGCAATTTCCAGAAAATCGGGGCGGAAGTCATGCCCCCAGGTAGAGATGCAGTGGGCCTCATCAACCACCAGCTGGACGAGCGGCAACTGCGGCAGGAAGGCCCGGAAACGCGGATCGCGCAGGCGTTCGGGTGAGACGTACAGGAGCTTTAACCGGCCGCGTGCGGCATCGCGCAGCACCTCTTCCTGGCTGGCAGCATCCATACCAGAGACCAGCGCCGCCACCCGTGTCATCCCCGGCACCTCGCGCAGCTTCTCCACCTGGTCGCGGATCAGCGCGATCAAGGGTGAAATTACCAGCGTGAGTCCTGGCCGGATCAACGCGGGCAGTTGATAGGTGCGGCTCTTGCCAGCGCTGGTCGGCAGAAGCGTCAAGGCATCGCTGCCCGCCAGCACGTCACGCATGATGTCTTCCTGGAGCGGGCGGAAGCTAGCGTGATTCCAGATAGCCTGTTGCACTGCGAGCAAGCGCGGCTTCGCCACGCGCTCGAAGAAAGCCCCCGCGACAAATGGGGTGGGCAACTGCTGTTCGGCCAGGACGCGCTCGATATCCGGGACGGTAGGCGCGGGCAGGTCCTCCGGGTTGAACGGGAGATCCATCCACGCGGCGATGCGCCCGAACATATCCGGGCCGGACTCATACCCAATGGTCGGGTCGGGCAGGGAGTGCAAGACTTCGGTGCGGTAGAGCGAGTTGCGCAGCCGCTTGTCGAGCAGGATAGCGGCTCCTCTGTCACTGGCAGAGCGGATCAGACGTCCGAACCCCTGCTTGAGGATGATGATCATTTTCGGCAGCAGGTAGTCATAGAAGGAATTCTTGCCGGCGCTCTCCACTGCGCTCATGCGTGCTGCCTCTACCGGGTCGCCCAGACTGGGATAGGGTAGTTTCTCTAAGAAGACGTAGGAGAGCGATTCCCCTGGTACATCGACGCCTTCCCAGAACGAGCGCGACCCCAGCAGCGAGGTGCGTTCTTGCTCGCGAAATTCGTCCAGGACGCGGCTGCCCTGGCTCTGGCTGAGCACCGGGTAGCCAGCCTCGGCCATGGGTGCGACAAGGCGTTCATAGACGAAGTCGCGCCGGTTGTTGGCAGTGAAGAGCGCCAGCGTCTTCCCCTTGAAAAACGGGATAAAACGGCGCAGCAATTCCGCTACGGCCTCGGGAAAATTGCGCTTCAGATCGCTATCCCGTGGGGCGGGCAGGTCGTTCGGCAGTTCCAATAGGGCGTGCTCGTGGTAGTCAAAGGCAGGCGGGAGTTCTCTCGTGACGACAGTCTTAGCGGGTGTAGCCGCTGCAGCGCGCTCCGGCTCCAGGCCGACGCGGCTGAGGAAGAAATCGAAGCCCTGGCCGAAGACACTCAGGGTGGCAGAAGTGCAGACAGCCGCGTCCAGGCGCGACCAGAGCCGTTGCCAGAGTTGAGGCCCGACGTTGATGGGCACGCCACTGATGGAAACCGGTGTTCGTGCGGCCCATGGCTCCATCTTGCCTAACTCGACGATGCGCACATAGTGGCTTCCATGTTCGAACGACCAGAACCAGCGATAGTGCTCGCTCAGCTCGCGCAGGTCACGCAGCAGGGAGCGCGCGAGCCGGGTGATGCGCCGTACCCGCGCTGTCCGTCCCGCCTGCCCTTCAGCCTGCTCTGCCGCGGCGGTTGCCCTGTCCACAAGCTGGCCCAGCGCGTCACGCAGTTCACTCAAAGCGCGGCCGAGCGCATCGGCTGCACTGCGCAGCGCGGGACCGCCTGCGGCAGACAGTGCGCCCAAATCGATGCTGACGCGCACGCCGTAGCGTTGCAGGTCAGAGCGCCCCACCACTATTTTGTTCGTCACATAGCGGTACAACTGCTGGGACAGGCTATCCAGGGCGGCCTGTGCTGTGTCAACAGCCCGGGCAATAGCGAGCAGCACCGGATCATCAGAGGGCAGCCCCAGTCGACGCCGGCTGTCAAGCACGAGACTGCCGCGCCCCTGGGGATGGTAAATGGCCTGCAAGATGCGCCGCAGCCGCTGTGCATCCACGCGCTGCTCCAGGGCCAGCGTGGCAGCCTCTTCGAGCGTATGGGCCTCGTCGCACACCACCTGCACGGCAAATGGCTCTTCGTCGGCGGCAGTGCCCAGGAAGCTGCTGAGCAGCAAGGCGTGGTTGACTACCACGAGATCGGCGCGTTCGGCGTTTTCACGCGCTCGCCGGTAGAAATCCGTGCTTCCAAACGAGGCATAGCGGTCATCACGGCTGGCACGCACGCTGGAGAGGGTCTGCAAGACGGCCCCATCGGCGTCGAGGTAGTCTTCCAGCGAGCGCGGCGTGTAGCCCAGTTCTTCCAGGTTGCCGTGCGCGCTGACTTCAGCGAAGCGTACCAGTGTCGCCAGCATCCAGGCCCGCGCTGCTGGGAGATGCGTCTCCGCCAGCGCGTCCTCTACCTCCTCGGCCAGCCGCGAAAGCGAGAGATAGTTGGCGCGCCCCTGCAGCAGCGCGTAAGTCAGGCCGGGCACTAACTGCTGGACAAAGGGGAGTTCGCGCTCAACCAACTGTGTTTGTAGCACACGGGTAAACGTGGAGAGCGCGACGGGTCGCCCACCGGCGCGTGCTTGTAGTGCGGCGGGAAGCGCGTAACCCAGACTCTTGCCCACGCCCGTTCCTGCCTCGATGACCGCGTAACCGCCGTACTGTAGGGTAGCTGCGGCCAGGTGAGCCAGTTCAAGCTGCACCTCGCGCCGGGTGCGCCCTCGCGCTTCGGCCTGCGCAAAGACCTCATCAACCATCAGCGTATCGGGCAACGCTGGCATCGCTGGCTCACGTTCCGGCAGAAGCGGGGTGAGATGCGCGCCAAAGGTAGCGATGATCTCCGCGGCCGTGGGAGCCTGTTCAGGCGGTCTGAGCACAGCAGCCCAGGGATCTCCGGCACGGCGCAGGAGTTCATAGACAGCAGCACCCGTTGTGCTGTTGTGCAGTTCGCGCTCCAGGCCCTGTATGATCCCCGCCAGCATCTCCACGTCAGCGTCAGCACGGTGCGCGTCTGAACGAGCGCTGTCGAAGCGTTTGGCAAGGTCACCGACGCGGTGCGAGGTCTCCAGTGGCAAGAGTGCACGCGCCAGTGGCAGCGTATCGAGCACGAGAAACGAGGGCGGCAGCGCCATGCCCAGCCGCTCGCAAGTAGCCTTGATGAGCGGCCCATCGTAGCTCGCGCCATTATGCGCGATCAGGGGCAAATCTCCAACGTACGCGAAGAATGTTTGCAGGGCTTCCCCGGCCGGTGGCGCATCGCGCACTTCATTCATCGTAATCTGCGTCAGTGCTACGATATGAGCAGGAATCGGCACACTCGGGTGCACGAATGTCGACCATGACTCCTGGGGAAGGCCATCAATCCAGCGCCAGGCGGCAATCTGGATGATTTCCGTTGTAGGTGAGAGCGCATCCGAACCAATAGCCTCCAGGTCGAACACGACATAGCAGCCCTGCCGCAAGTT
>Ga0070707_100003600_pt1 | contig 14608 bp, 10 predicted proteins | sample KBSK5502metaG_FD_65468 | JGI IMG/M metagenome (GOLD analysis project Ga0070707, IMG submission 65468) | Corn, switchgrass and miscanthus rhizosphere microbial communities from Kellogg Biological Station, Michigan, USA - KBS K5-50-2 metaG | ecosystem: Host-associated > Plants > Roots >... | reverse complement strand
CGACCGCCTTCACAGACATGCCCAACTTACTCTTCGGAATTCGTCTCACGCGAACGCCGGATCGCGCTTCTGTGCCCAAAACACCAAAGTGCATTACGAAGCACATCACTGCTACCAAAACCACGAAGTGTCTCTGTCGCATGATTTTATTCTCCTAAAAATGACCACGACTCGCAAGTCTAAGCTGGGAATCATCCTGGCTCTCTTTTAGCATCTGCTTTCTTTTTGCTACTCGCTCGGGACTGTAATAGTCGCATAGCTCTTCATCGGGAGCAAAACCAGCAGGTCCCAACGATCTCCCTGACTGTGACGCATCACGAAGGGCTGATCGTCACCCGCATTCCGGTATTTCAGTCAGCCTTGGTTTTTCTAGCTCGATCAGCTCCGGCAACTTTCCGGGCGCCGCTTTCCCAAATCTTTTTCTTCAAGATCTTCAGCGCCACCTTGCGGTCGAGCTTCGTGTCCTGCGCCAGATACACTTCACCCATGCCGCCCGCGCCGATCTTCGATACGATGCGGTAGTGCGAAAGCGTGGTGTCGTCCGACAGATCCTTATCCATGCAGTTCAATCCATTTTTGCAGCCGCTACACGGCGGACCAGATCAGCAAAACGCGGGTCATCACGCAAATCGTCGAATACCGGATTGACTGAGAATAACGGAGGACGCGGTGTGCGGTCCGTAACCTCTTTTTCCAGCCAGACAAAGGCCTTGTCTTTTTCGCCCAGCGCACCCAGGACTACCGCCATACCGGAACTCGCGACATAACGATTCGCCGACTCTGATTGTAATTCGCCGAGCAACTTGACAGCTTCGTCACGTTGGCCCGACTTTGCCAACGAACGGGCAAGCAGTGCCTTCACCCACGGATCATCATTTAAGGCCAGAGCCTTTCGAAACTCGGCTATAGCTTCTCCGTACTTGCCCTTAGCATGATAGGCCGTGCCCAGAGCATAACGAGCGGCAAAACAATTCGGATCAAGAGTGAGCGTGTGATCAAATTGCGCTATCGCCTCATCGAGACGCCGCGCCCTGGTGAGGTTCGCGCCTACATCCGTACTGATTATTGGTGAAAGTGGATCAAGTTCTTCCGCCCGTCTGCCTTCCGCGATTGATTCATCAAATCGTCCCATGGCCATTAAGCAATAATTGGCGAGTTGTTGGTGCGCGGTTGGATAGTTTGGGTTGAGCTCAATGGCGCGGCGAAATTCTCGTTCGGCGGCGGGCTGATTCCACGAATAGTTGGACAGATAAATTCCCAACGCGGAATGCGCTTCCGCCAATGAATCATCTAGCTCAATTGCCCGAAGAGCCGCCGCCTTTGCTTTGGGCATAGACTCCTGAGGTAACGCAACGCTGTACAGTGCGAACAGTTCGTAGCTCTCAGCCAAACCCGCGTAAGCGAGTGCGTAGTTTGGGTCTTTCTCGATAGCTTGATTGAAGAACCCAACCGCTTGTTTGAGCGATTCGCCTGTTCGTCTGTTCCAGTAGAAACGCCCTTTGAGATATAGCTGGTAGGCTTCCGTATCGGCGGTGTACGTTTTGCCTATCTTCGACTCTTCCGTACCAGAGAGCTTGGTTTTCAGTTTGCCGGAAACATCGCGAGCGATCTCGCTTTGCAATGACACCAGGTCGGATTGCTTGCGATTGTACTGCTGACTCCAGATCGCATTTTCGGTTGCCACATCGACGAGCTCCAGGCTAAGTGTCAATTGGTCGCCACGTTGAACTACGTGCCCGTTGAGAATTGCCTGTACGTTTAATTCTTTACCGAGAGTTTTCAGATCCGTTGACTTGCCCTTGTAGCGAAAGACCGATGAGCGAGCTTTCACGCTCAGATTCGGCAACTGCGTCAAACTGCTGATCAAAGTGTCAGTCATTCCGTCGGAGAGATATTCGAGATCCGGATTCCCGCTGTCGTTGACGAACGGCATCACCGCGATCGATTGAATGGCGGCGGTGGTCTTTCGTGAGAAGTAGAAGTAACCCGCGATTGCGATCCCAACGATGATCGCTAAAGCCAGCAGGAGCACAATTCTGAGTCGCCTCGACTTGCTTAGCTCTTGGGTTGTACTCGCGCTTGGCGCCGGGAGGACGGTCGTTGGCCCGGTGCTCCGATTGATCTGGGGTGTCGTTGACGTACTGGGCAGTATGCTGGTATGAACCTCGCTGGCATCCGAAGGCGAACCAAGTGGCGCCGTTCCCGCTTCGCCACCAATCGACGACGAATCATTAATCAGCGTCGCGCCATCCACGCGACAGAACTTCAGCGCTTCGTCAGTTTCGACTCGATGACATTGCGGACAGCGTTTCACAATGATTTATTTCACGACCTTCAAATGTAGCAGCAATTCCTTATATCGCGCGTCATCGCGCAGAGTTGCGAACATAGGGTGTTTGTAGATCCAGATTATTTGTTCATCGCGAGATTCGAGAGCTTTGTTAAGCCATTCAAACGCCTTGTCCTTGTCACCTAATCCCGCATAGCCCATGGCCATACTCGTTTGCGAAACAAACTTGTTCTTTGACGTGAGGATTAGATCGTCGATCACCTTCTGGGCTTCTGCGCGACGGCCCGCGCGCGCAAGTGCGCACGCCAAAACGCCGCGGATCAGAGGTGAGTCATCAATGCCGGCCGCAGTTTGCAGCGCCGCTATTGCTTCGCTATGCATTCCTTTCTCGCTGTACGCTACACCAGTCCAGTAATAGCCCCACCAATTCTTGTCGTCGAGCCTAATCGTTGTCTCCGTTTCTCGTAACCCCTCGTCGTAACGGCCAGACAGAATGAATGCCTGTGCCAGCGTGTAGGATGAGTACGAGTCTTGCGGATCGACCTGTTTGGCCTTTTGGGCGAAGGCAATGGCCTTTTCATTTTCGCTGCTGGTGTTGACGAGAAACTGACTATAGTCCGCGTAAATAGATGAGTCGTTCGGGTCCAACTCAACGGCACGTTCGAACTCGCGTATGGCCCCGGAGTTATCACGTTCATAGTTGGCCTTGTAATTCGCCATCGAATGGTGCGCGGCAGCAAGCGAATCGTCGATGGACAGGGCTTTTTGGGCGTACTCACTGACCTTCGGCAACGCTTCAGTCGGCGGTAGATGAATGGTGGACGCGTAGAAGTACGCGTCCGCCAAACCGGCGTATGCAAGCGCGTAGTTCGGGTCAATCGCAATGGCCTGATTGAAGGCGGCAACACCCCGCGTGAATCCGTCCAGCGTGAACTGCCGGCTAAAGTATCGTCCCTTCAGGTAAAGCTCGAATGCTTTCGGGTCAGTCGTGTAGCTCTTTGCAACCTTTGCCTCTTCAGCCGAGGAAAGCCGAGACTTGAGCCGGTTCGAAATGTCACGTGCCACGTCACTCTGAAGTGACACAAGCTCTGAAAGCTTGCGTTCATACCGGTTGCCCCACAGAACATTCTCAGTCTGACCATCGACCAGCTCAACGCTCAGCACCAAAACATCGCCCCTTTGCACCATGCGTCCGCTAACCAGGGCCTCAACACTTAAGTCCTTCGCGACCGCCCGCGGATCGTAGTCTTTCGCCTTATATCGGAATACTGACGAACGAGCCTTTACAGACAATCCCGGCACTTGCGAGAGCCCATTGATAAGAGTTTCAGTGATGCCGTCAGACAGATAATCCGCGTCGTGATTGCCGCTGTCGTTAATGAAAGGCATCACCGCGATTGACTGGATGGATTTTGCGTTGTTTTGTGAAAGGTAAGACTTAACGACGAACGTCGCGACAACCGTCATCGCGGCGATTGCGATTAGCGCAATTATGATCGCGGTTCTTCGGCTCTTTGTTTTCTTGAGTTCGCTCGTTGTGCTCGGCGGTTGCGCTGGAAGTACAGTCGTCGGGCCTGTCGCGCGATTCACATTGGCCTGGGTATTCTGTGGAAGGATGCTTGTATGAACTTCATTCGCATCGGCGCCAAGCTGCGCCGCTCCAACTTCATCGGCGAGACTCGACGATTCACTGACCAGAGTCGCCCCATCGACGCGACAGAACTTCAGCGCCTCATCAGTCTCAACGCGATTGCATTGGGGGCAGCGCTTCATCAAATTTCTATTCGGGGAAACCGGCTTTCTTCAACACATCGTGAAAGCGTGGGTCGCCACGTAAGGGATCCATGAACGGGTCTACTTTCATCTGGCCCGTGTGTTGATCTTTTGTTTCGACCGCTTCGTTGAGCATGGCAAAGGCCTCATCTCTATCACCCAGCTCTGCGAAGAAAGTTGCCACAAAATATGGATAGAGCTTTAGTCGCTCGCGCTGCTCGGTAATTTTCCTCAGAAATCCCAGCCAGTCACCGCCGGCAAAACTTTCCCGGATCAACTTTGCCGCATCAGGTTCGCCTCTTGAATCCTGAACTTTGGCAAGTTCCTCAACTGCCGAAGCATAATCCCGCTTCATGCGGTAAACGTAAAAGAGTTGCAAATGCGCATACCAATAATTTGGATCGAGATCGACGTTCTTTTTACTCAGCGTTTCGCTTTCACCGTATTTTCTTTCATAGAAAAGCAGCTGCGCATTTTGCTGATTAGTCACCGGCGACAAAGGATCGATCTCCAATGCCCGTTTTATTTCAATGCGGTCTTCTTCGAATCGACCCAGGTTTTGAAGCAGCAATCCATACCGGCGATGACCTTCTGAATAATTCGGATTAAGTTCTATGGCACGTTTTTGCTCTCGTTCCATGCAAGCAAAATCGCGATCATAAGTATTACAAATGACTCCTAATACCGAATGTGGCTCGGCCAGGCTACCGTCCAATTCTATCGCTTTCAATGCAAGCTCCCGTGCCTTGGGGACGACTTCGTTTATCTGTGGGTAACTGTAAAGGGCGAGAAACCAATTTGCCTCGGCGAGTCCTGCGTAAGCCAAGGCGTAGTTTGGATCAATAGCAACCGCTTGTTGGTAATAGTCGATGGCTCGCCGTGCGTCCTTCGCGGTGCGCTTAACAGCGTAGAACCTCCCTTTCAAATATAACTGATAGGCTTCCGTGTTGGCCGTATAGCTCTTTTCGACTTTGGCTACGTCCGCTCCTGAGAGTTTGGTTTTGAGTTCGTTTGAAACATCGCGGGCAATCTCGCTTTGCAGTGCCACGAGTTCAGAGGATTTGCGTTCGTATCTATTGCCCCACAGAATGTTTTCCGTTTGTGCGTCAATCAATTCCAAATTGAGGGTTAATTGATCGCCACGTTGGACAACCCGCCCTGTTAATATTGCCTGCACATTTAGTTCGGCGGCGATCTTCTTCGGATCGAACTCCTTCTCCTTGCCTTTGTAGCGAAAGACAGTTGAACGTGCCTTGACGCTCAGGTTTGGAATCTGTGAAAGACTATTGATGAGCGTTTCAGTCATTCCGTCGGAGAGATATTCCACATCCGCGTTGCCGCTCTCGTTGACAAACGGCATTACCGCGATCGATTTGATGGCGACGCTGGAGTTCCGCCCGCGCAGATACAGACCAAGTCCCACAACGCCGGCAACGAGCGCAAGCAGCGCAACGATCGTCACAAGTTTGTGCTGCTTGATTCCAGACACGACGTACTCAGCGCTCGATGCCCGCGTCGATAGCGAAGATGAGGGCGTGCTAAGTGCGGGGCTCAAGCTTGGACTGCGAGTGGACTCGGCGCCAGCTTCTCCAGTTGTCTCGCTTCTGGCCGGTGGGGGCACCGTCGTATCAATCCCCGCGCCTTCCATCTCTCGCCGCAATCCTTTCAACTCGATCGCAACTTCCTTGATCGATTGATACCGCTCGTCAGGATCTTTTGCGAGACAACGCCGCACGATGCGTTGCAATTCCGCAGGCGCGGACGGATTGAGATCGGCAAGCAGCGGCGCTGGTTCATAGATGACCATGTGCAGCGACTTGACGACTGAATCACCTGCGAAAGGCTTCTCACCTGTGGCCGATTCAAACAGAATGCAACCGAACGAGAAGATGTCAGAACGCTGATCGATTTCCGTGGACTTGCCCTGCGCCTGCTCGGGCGACATGTAACCGACCGTGCCCATTATGGCGCCTGGCGTTGAATGCTGTGGCATCACCGCCGTCGCTACTTCACTAGAATCGCCGCTAGGGATTGGCTGTTGCTCGATCAATTTCGCGAGGCCGAAATCGAGAATCTTCGCGTGACCATCACGCGTCACCATGATGTTGTCCGGCTTCAGATCGCGATGGACGATCCCGGCGGCGTGAGCTTTCGCCAATCCTTCGGCCGCGTGTTGCAGAAATCGCAGCAGCTTTCTTAAATCCGTATGCTCTTGATGGATCTTTTCGCGCAGCGTCACGCCATCGACAAACTCCATCGCGATAAAGTTAACTCCGCCGCTCTCGCCAATCTCGTAGATGTGCGCGATGTTCGGATGATTGAGCGCCGCGGCAGCCTGCGCTTCCTGTTCAAAGCGCCGCATTCGATCTTTGTTGGCAGCGAGATCGACGGGCAGAATCTTTAGCGCAACTTTGCGATGCAATCGGGTGTCTTCCGCCAGATAGACTTCACCCATGCCGCCCGCGCCGATCTTGGAGACGATGCGATAGTGGGACAGATTGACGCCTGGGGACAGTCCTGCCATTTATGGTTGTAAGAACTCTTCGGGCTCAGCCGGCCATCGGCTCCGAAGTATACTTACGGCATCGGCATCATCAAAGCCCGCTCGTAGCCCGCAACCAAAGCTGAGTTGATTGGGGATCTGGCCGAGGCTTGATAACTGAAATCAGACCGGACCAAAGCGGTCGAGATAAATGTTACTGAGGAAATTGAAGAGATTTGATGGTGCCGAAGGGGGGACTCGAACCCCCACGAGTTACCTCACACGCCCCTCAAACGTGCGCGTCTACCAGTTCCGCCACTTCGGCTCGTTCGGGAAGGTTGTCAAAAGCTCTGGTGGCCAGCGCATCGTGCGCGTGACAATCGTGCGAGGACGACCGTTCCACTCTTTGAATCGTGCTCCTACTTCTTCTTTGTTGGCGCGGGTGACGGTGTCAGTACCGTTGAAGTGGGCACCGCCGCGGGCGCAGCCGGTGTCGGCGTCGCCGGGGCCGGTGTTGGTGTCGGCACCTGAGTCTGCTCGGGAACGCCTGACTGCAAAACCGAACCGGTGCCGGTAATCCACGGCAATGAAAGGATCATGGCGATCAGCATAAAGGCCACCGCTGCGCCAATCGTAATCTTTGAAAGCAGTGTCTGTGTGCCGCGAGGTCCGAACGCCGTGCTCGAAACCGAACTGGAGAAGAGCGCGCCGGCGTCAGCCTTGCCCGGCTGTAACAGGATCGTTACAACCAGAATAACGCACGACAGAATGAATAGTCCGTAAAAAATGTAAGCTAGCATGATAATTGTCAGTAGTCAGTTGTCAGTGGTTAGTTGTTGCGAGTCGCGCGCATTGGCAACTACTGACAACGGACAACTGACCACTGACGCTTCATTTGTAATTAACAATCTCCGCAAAACTCTCGGCCTTTAGGCTGGCGCCACCAACCAAAGCCCCATCGATGTCCGCTTGTTTCATCAAGCCCGCAATGTTGTCGGGTTTGACTGAGCCGCCATACAAGACTCGCAGCGCAGCCGCTGCTGCCGGCGAGTGCCTTTCCGCGAAAACGCGCCGGATAAACGCGTGCATTTCCTGCGCTTGCTCCGGCGTCGCGGTGCGTCCGGTCCCTATGGCCCAGACAGGTTCGTAAGCAACGATGATACGGTCGAGGTCAGAGGCTGTCAACCCGCTCAATCCGCCTACCAGTTGGTTGCGCACGACGCTTTCGGCATTTCCCTGATCGCGTTGCTCCAGCGTCTCGCCGACACAAACAATCACCGTTAAGTCCGCCGCCAGGCCTGCCTGCGTCTTACGACTGACAATATCGTCTGAATCGAAATAGTATTGCCGCCGCTCAGAATGACCCACGATCACGTGCGAGCATCCGGCGTCACGCACCATGAAAGCGGCGACTTCACCTGTGAAGGCGCCTTCTTTCTGTTCAGCCGCGCAGTTCTGGGCCGCGATCCGCACGTTAGATCCTTCCAGCCGGCTGGCAACACTCTTGAGCGCTGTGAAGACGGGAGCAATGACGACTTCACAATGGTTCGCATTCGCCACCAGCGGTTTCAATTCCTGGGCGGTCGCGATTGAATCGGCGACCGTCTTGTACATCTTCCAGTTTCCAGCGATAACAGGTTTTCTCATGAAGTGCCTTCTATCTAATGGCTTTGCCACTCAGATGCGTGGCAAGTCTTCGACTTGCCGAACATCTCCCTTTCGAACACAGAGGGTCTTAGACCTCATCGACATCACGGTCACAGACCGATCTATCTTAGAGCGTTAACGGCAAGTCAGAGACTTGCCGCGCATCGGAGCGGCAAAGCCGCATCGCACACGCGCGCTTTAATTTACCGATCATTCAGTGCGGCCACCCCGGGCAATTCTTTCCCGGCCAGAAACTCCAACGTTGCGCCGCCTCCGGTTGAGATGTGCGTGATGCGATCGGCGACTCCGGCTTGTGTTACGGCCGCTACCGAATCGCCACCACCAACTATTACGGTCGCGCCGCCGTCGGCGGCATCCGCCACCGCGCGCGCAATCCCGATTGTCCCCTGGTCAAACGGCGGTTCCTCAAAAACACCCATCGGCCCATTCCAGATAATTGTCTTTGCATCCCGGAGCGCATTGCCGAATAGGGCGATGCTTTCAATCCCGATATCCATGCCTGCATGACCGGCGTTGGTAAACTCGATCGGAATTGTTTTTGCGATGATTTCAGTTCCCTTCACCGGTTCGTAGCTATCGACGACCTGATGGTCCGTCGGCAGCAGCAAATCTACGCCAGATTCCTCGCAACGTTTTTTGATCTGCAAAGCCGTCTCAAGCTTGTCATTCTCGACCAAAGACTTCCCTACCGTGAAGCCTTCGGCTTTCAAAAATGTGTAGGCCATGGCGCCGCCAATCAGCAACCGATCGACTTTGCGATCGATGAGCGCGTTGATGACCGGAATCTTGTCGGAAACTTTTGCGCCACCCAGGATCGCCACGAAAGGATGTTCCGGGTCCTGGATCACTCGGCCCAGATACTCAAGTTCCTTTTCCATCAACAGACCGGCTGCGGCCTGCTTCGCGAAATGGGTAATGCCCACTGTGGAGGCGTGCGCGCGATGCGCTGCGCCGAACGCGTCGTTGACGTAGAGATCGCAGAGCGAAGCAAGTTGCTGCGCAAACGCTTCATCGTTCTTCTCTTCCTCGGCATGGAACCGAAGATTCTCGAGCAGCAGCACGTCGCCATCCTTAAGCGCATCGCTTTCCATCTTCGCCGGCCCGCCCACACAGTCGCTCGCAAATGCGACCGGCCGGCCAAGCAACGTTGAGAGATGCTTCGCCACCGGAGCCAGGCTGTACTTTTCCTCGCGCTGACCTTTAGGGCGGCCCAGATGGGAAGCCAGGATCACTCGCGCGCCGTTCTCAATCCCATACTTAATAGTAGGAATCGCGGCGCGGATACGCGTGTCGTCTTCGACCTGGCCGTCTTTGATGGGAACGTTGAAGTCGACCCGAATGAAGACGCGCTGTCCAGGCAGGTCGAGATCACGAATTGAAAGCTTAGGCATTGCCGATTTCCGATTGCCGATTGCCGATTGAAATCATCTCGAAGTTCTCCACCTTTACTATCTGAGTCCCTCCCTTACGGTCGGGCTAATCCACGTTTCCCAATTGGCAATACTCAGAGTCCCTTCGCCGCGATGTACTTGATCAAGTCACGCACGCGGCAGGAATAGCCCCATTCGTTGTCGTACCATGAAAGCACTTTGATCATCTTCCCACCGATTACCTTGGTATACTCGGCATCAACAATCGACGAATTCGAATTGCCTTTGAAATCAGCCGACACCAAAGGCTCTTCACTAAACGCGAGTATTCCCTTCAGCTCCCCGTTGGCCGCGTCCTTCAAAGCCTTGTTTACTTCTTCTGTGCTGGTCTCTTTTTCAACGTCGATCACGACATCCACCAGTGAAACGTTCGGCGTCGGTACGCGTACGCTGATGCCGTCAAACTTCCCTTTCAATTCCGGCAGCACGAGCGCTACGGCCTTGGCCGCGCCCGTCGACGTTGGGATCATCGAAAGTCCGGCTGCGCGCGCGCGCCGCAAATCCGCGTGTGGCAGATCGAGCAGTTGCTGGTCGTTGGTGTACGAGTGAATCGTCGTCATCTGGGCATTGCGGATGCCAAACTTTTCATGAATAACCTTGGCCACCGGCGCCAGGCAGTTGGTCGTACAAGACGCGTTTGAAATCACATGATGATTGGCGGCGTCATACTTCTCTTCATTAACGCCCAGCACGATCGTGATGTCTTCGTTCTTGGCCGGCGCCGAGATGATCACTTTCTTGACGCTGCCGCGCAGGTGTTTCCGGGCGTCCTCAGCTTTGGTAAACCGCCCGGTGGATTCGATGACGATTTCGGCGCCTACTGATTCCCAGGGAATCAGCGCCGGATCGCGCTCTGAAAACACGCGGAACTCTTCGCCGTCCACTTTGATTCCATTTTCAGAGGCCGAGATCTCATGCTCGAGATTCCCCAACACCGAATCGTATTTCAACAGGTGGGCCAACGTTTTCGTGTCGGTGATATCGTTGACGGCGACGAAATCTATGTCATCGCTGCCAAGCGCGGTACGGAATATGTTGCGACCGATGCGACCAAAACCATTAATGCCGACTTTGACTGCCATTCTCTGTCCTCCTTGTGAATCCTCTCTCACACGACCGCGCCTTTTTGAAATTACGAATTAAATGACGAGCGTGCAGTGGATTTAAGAAAGGCGATTATGCCTTCACGATTGTTCCCAGGCAAGCGAGGGTAGGTGGCAGCGACCCGTTTGAATCGAGATGTCGGGATCACTGCGCATCCAGAACGGTGAAGTTGTCCCAACGATTCTGAAGCCCCATTGCTGGGCAACAATTGAACAGGCCTGCGCCGGTCGCGAGTGCACCAAACGATTGGGTGGTCGAATAAACCAGTACGCCATCCGCGTAAATGCTGATTGCGCCCGATCCTTTAGTCACAGCGCGTAGTTTGGTCCAGTCAGGCGGCATCGTGAGGCCCGCGGCGATAATCGTGCGTAATCCAGATTGATAATAACCAATAGTCAATTTCTTTGGGCCGGCCGGATTGACTTGATCATCGCTGGTGAAAGCAAAAAAGAAGTTATTCTTGTCAGTCACCCGGAAGGAAAGGCCTGTATGGCTCCCGCTTCCAAACCCGCCGCGAGTGCGCGTGACGCTAACGTCCAGGTCTCCGGTTGCGGTTGGCACTGGAACCCAGGCCAGCGCCATGGCATCCACCAGCAGCACTGCATGGCCGGTAAGAATTCCAAAGGGCTGAGGCTGTGATGGGTCGATGTTGCTTCGCCAGGTGCTGGCTCCCGTTTCGGTCATCGCCAGCCCACCCTTGCTGTTCAGGATGTGAGTAGAATTATTCCGCGAGAATGAATCGAAGACTCGTGCACCCGCGGGAGGGGGCGACGGAGTGTCGATCAGAGTGCTGGTACTTCCCGGATTAGTTCCATTTGCGAAATCCGGCGCGGTCGGGTCAAGTACAAACTGCGGCGTGGGACATCCATTGCATCCATCGAAATAAAGGTCCAACATTCCCCGCAGCCAGCCATTATGCTGAATTCCGCTATAGCCATAAGAAAGGTCAGCAACAATTCCGGAAGGACGAAAATAGTAACTCACCAACTGACCATCAAGCGAAAAGACTGTCTGCGGAGCGAAAGAAGACTCAGGAGAGTTCTCGCGCGGATTGTTTTCCTCATAGCCCCGGACCTGCGCCATTCTGCCAATGAAGTTTTGGTGATTAGAGCCTCCAATAAGCAACATTGTGGCCCCGTTGTAGATGCCGGTTGACACGCGCGGGCCGGCAAATGGCTGCTTGCCTACGGGCACTCCATCGTAATAAGTGATGATGTTTTGGCCGTCCCAGCCGACAGCGTAATGGCCCCACTCACCAGGTGACGGTCCTTCGTCGCTGGCGAAGTAAACCGGTGTGCTTCCGTTCCAGATGTTGCCCATCAGGTCGTAATGGCCGGATACACCATAGTTGAATCCAAACAGCAGCGCGTGGGTTCCTCCGTAGCCATCTGACAACATGTATCGGGCATTGTTGTCCTTGCCGGGCATCGCCCAGATTTCCCAGAAGAAGTGACCGACATTCGTGTCCTCCGGCCAGAAGAGTCCGTAGTCCACACTCATTGGGGTGCCGTCGAATTCAAGCACAGAAGTCGGACTACTAATCGCGAGATTGCCGGTGAAATTCACACTCTGATGATCCGTAATGTTGAGGTTGGAGCCAGCTGGAGAGAATTGATAGAAGTTTTGTTCTCGCGATGGGGTCAAAACGTAGTTGCCCGAAGTCGTTACGGCGAACGAATAGGAGCCGTCGCTGATAGTCCTCAGGTTGAGATTTTCGGGCCCGCTCAGCGACATTAGTATTCCGTACAAGCCTTTACCGCCACCGTCGCTGACCTTGCCGCTGATCCTGTAGAACCGAATCGCGGTGAAGTCCATCCTTTCGTCTCGCAAAAGATTGATACTCTGAGCGACCGGACTGACAAAATGGTTGGTCTTGGTGGCCGTGACTGTGTAGTTTCTGCCCGCGAACAGATTATTGAATGAGTAAGTACCATTCGCGTCAGTTGTGGTGGAGGCGTTAGCCGCGCCGGAAAGCGTGACCGACACTGCGCCAACGCCTCTTTGATATTTATCGCTAATGAACCCGCTAATGACGTAAGTTCGCAATGTGCCAGTGAATGTTAACGCCAGATTTCCATTGAATTGAGCGACGCTTTGCGACGTAAACGTGAATACACTGGTGTTCTGAGGAGTTATCGTGTAGTCGAAACCAGCCGGCACATCCTGAAAAGAAAATGTTCCACCCTCGGTGGTTGTGATGGTTCGGGCGGGCGGACCGCCGGCGCCGCTTTCCAGTCTCACCGATATGCCACTCAGTCCGTTACCTTGATCGTCTCTGGCGACTCCGTTGACCACAAAGACACTACGCGCTGCGGTGAAATTAACTGTCTGACTATTCGCAAGGCTGGTAAAGAAAACTGTTGCAGGGGTCAATGTGAAGAATTTCTTCGAGACTGTTACTGAATAATCACCCGCCGACGTTAGGATGAACGAAAACGCTCCGTTGTCGTTACTCGTTGCGTCAGCGTTTGAAGTTCCTCGCAAGTTAATCGCGACCCCACTCAAGCCGACGCCTCCCGAAGTTATTTGGCCGTTCAGCGTGTACGGCGGAGCCGGTGTAGGAGCAGCACCTGGATCATCTGCCGGGCCGCCACCAACGTGCCCAATGCCGATTCGTACGCGATTGCTTTTGATCCCCTGATACGTGAGTTCGATAAGCACATCGCCGATGTCGCCCATGTTCTGATCAAGCCTTAGGACGGCCGCCGTCAACCATTCCTGCCCGCTGACCTTAACGACGTATTCGACTGCCAAATTGTAGTGCTGATTCCCGCTGGCCTCCGCGTCGGCGGTTACGGCTGAAGCACTTTCGCCAGGCTGCAATGAGAGATTCAGCACGAAAACCATGATGCGCGTTGATCCGCTCAGGCCGTACAAAAAAGAACTCGATCTTGCAGCAAATGGTTCGCGAGTGAATTCAACCGCTTCCATTGCGACGGCCCGTGTTGAAGTCGGAGTGCTGACGATAATTGGTTTGGCGGGCGTGGCTCTCGCAGACGACACCCAAAACGCAAACAGCGTTATCGTGACAGTTAAGCTTAGGACTCGAGGTATCACAGCTTTAAATCCAACCTCAAGGGAGGAACGGAGCCGTCAACTGCGAGATGCCTTCTGATCGGGACTTTGGATATGAACTCAGCGCGAGGACATATTACAATCCTCAGCCACGGCATACAATACTGATTATCCACAATGGCGAGATGCGCGCGGCAGAAGACCGAACGAAGCTTTTTGAAACCGCATAGAGTTTATTGACGTAGTACGCAATGACCCGGTGAACTCTGTCTGCTTGTAGGCAAGGACCCAGGTTCGGAGATTTCCAGTCAGAATTTTCGAGGAGCATTTTCGATGTCGAATCACTCGCTTCGTCTTTTTCTCAGAGCGCACCTGCTGGCGCTTTTCGTTTTGGCCTTAGGCACGGTTGCGTTGGCCCAAACACCCAGCCCGACGCCGGTCAATCCGGCCACGCGTCCTCCGGGCCAGGAACAGCAACCAGCTACGGCGCCGCCAGGCACGCAACAACCACCGGTGACGGCGCCGCCAGGCACAAACATCGGCCCCGTGCCCCAGCCCACGATCGAACCGGTGACCCAGGAGCCGCGCGAGCCGAACTTTCCCGATCTCCAGCAGCAGCCCGTTCCGCCGTTGCCTGATCTGACTCGGATCGGGATCACCAGCACGAACGTGCTGACGCTGTCGATGAACGATGCAATTCGCCGAGCGCTGCAGAACAACAACGACATTGAAGTGGCTAAGGACGACGTGCGCTTTGCCGAAACACAGTTGCGTTCGCTCTACGGCGTATACGATCCCGTTTTCAACGTCACCCCTCAGATCATCAAGAATGTGACTCCGCAAACG